>Ga0081538_10000711_pt1 | contig 36435 bp, 42 predicted proteins | sample TabmetS5T2R1_FD_71022 | JGI IMG/M metagenome (GOLD analysis project Ga0081538, IMG submission 71022) | Tabebuia heterophylla rhizosphere microbial communities from the University of Puerto Rico - S5T2R1 | ecosystem: Host-associated > Plants > Roots > Rhizosphere ...
CCGAAGCTGCGGCGTTCTCCAACCGCCAGCTTGAAATCCTCGAAGTGCCCCTCGACCGCGCCGATCTGGTCGCGGCCCCGGACGACCTCTTCCATCTGCGGCCACTGTCGTACGCAGTCGGCCGCCAGCGGCACCCCGAGGATGTAGGCGAGGCGCGTCGAGCCAGCCGAAACGGTGCTCCCATCAGACACGGTTTCCGAACTCCCTCATCGCCATGGTTCCCGTTGACCCTACACCGAGCTCCACGAGCGGGAAGGTGACCCCGAGCAGCGCCGCACCCGCGGTCCGCCGATCGGCGACGAAGTCGTCGGTACGTTCTCCTCCGACACCGCCTACTCCTCAAGCCCGACGGCTTCGAGGGCTTCCTGCTTCGTCTGGTACATCGTGAGCGAGGTCTGCTGGCCGTCTCGAAACGTGGTCACCCAGGCGCTTCGCGCCTGGGTCTCGATGCTGTCGCGCCCGCGAAGGTAGGTGACGTTCTCCACGACCAAGAGGTCGTCCTCGACCTCTATCGGGTCATCAATCTCAAGTCGAACTTCGTCCCATGCCGCGAGGAACCGCTTCGCGAACGCCCGGACTTCATCGTGCCCTCGATAGACGCCTGCTTCAGGTCCGCGAGAGTTGGACCAGTCGACCACGGCGTCGGGTGCCCAGTTCTCCACGAGTCCGTCGAGGTCACGGCGGTTGAGCGCATCGGTAGAGCGCCGCACGATCTCGACGTTCTCCCGCGACATCGCCTACTCCTGAAGCCCCGCGGCTTCGAGGGCTTCCGCCTCGGTCGAGCAGTTGCGCCACCACACGCACCTGCCGTCACGCCACCGAAGCGGCTGCCAGAACGGGTCGATGATCGGAGTCGCGCTGCCGGCGCCGTGTCCCCAGCCCCGGATGTGGGCGAGGGTCACATCGCCGAGGTCGCGCAGTTCCTCGATCTCGACGGTGTAGTCGGGAAAGGTGCCGAGGAAGCTGTCCCACCAGCGACGGAGGCCCTCGTGCCCGTCGAACGCACCCTCCATCGCGACGAGGCGCGATTCGACCTGAATCCCATCGTCCGTCAGCGCCGCAAAGGCGGCCCAGTCTCGCCGGTTGAAGGCGTCAGCCAGGGCCACCGCGAGGTCGATGTTCTCCTGCGACATCGCCTACTCCGACAGCCCGGCGGCTTCGAGGGCCTCGTCGCGGGTCGCGTACTCGCGGCCGCGAGCGATCTTGCCGTCGCGGATGGTGAAGACGTTTCCGAGGAGCTGATCGGTTTCGACACCGCTGAGCTTGGCGCGTCCGCCGAATCGCTCGATCGCGACCACCGTGTCCTCACCGGCGTCAATCAGTTCCACCGGCTCGAAGCTGAACCTGTCGAACGTGTCGATCCAGTCCTGGAGATGGGCTCTCACGGCGTCCTTGCCGTGGATCGGACCGCGGTCGTCGGGAGCACCCTTGATTGCTCGGTGGTCGACATCGTCGGTGAAATGCTCCATGAACCGATCCAGCCCTCCGCGGGCAAACGCCTCGTAGGCCACCTTCACCACCTCAACGTTCTCCTGCGACATCGCCCGCTCAGTATCCCGCGTAGGGGCCGCGCCTATCTCAGCTCGATTCCGGTGATCGAGCGAGGGACCGGCACACCACCGGCCCCTTCGCTCGCCCTGGTGGCTTTCGGCTAGTGCTCCTCGAAGGGTGGCAGCGGCGTGCCAACCGTCGTCACCTTGCGCGACTTGGCGCAGATCGCAATGGCTTCGATGGTCTCCTCGCCCTGGGCGCGCACAACGGCCTCCCAGTGATTCTGGGAAGCCGGGTGGCTCTCCTCGACCTCTGAACGCGCCGGGTCCGACGTGTGCACTCCCCCACCAATCAGCTTCAAGCCAGTTGGGCACGTCGCCTCCACGCTTATAGCGTTGCCGGTGCCGGTCGTGGTTGCCCCGACGTAGGTGAGCTTCCCGACACCCACGGTCTTGTCCTTGGCCTTGTTCGACAACGCTCCAAGGCCGATCGCTGCAACGCTGGTGCCAGCCATTGCCGCGACCAGGGCGACGATCGCAACAATCATCGCGGGGCCGGGCAGCCGCGTACGAATGTGTCTCATAGGCCTCCTCTCGGCGATATCGCCCACGCAGTATCTCGCTCTGGCGCGTGCCGGTCAGTGAGCCGGGACGCCGTCTCTAAAGAAACCGGGGCCTGATCTACTCCGACAGCCCAACGGCTTCGAGGGCGGCGTGCTCGCCTAGATCTCGCGGCCGTAATCGTCCTGGGTCTCGAGCTTTCGCCAGAAGGTGGGGTGGGGCTCCTCGGTGGCCCCGACCTCCGCGAGAAGCGGCTGGATCTGGTCGCGTGCGCCATCGAAGAAGCGCTGGAAGCTCTCTGCGTCTGGCCACTCGTCGACCGCCATGATCTCGCCCGAGTCCGATCCGTAGAAGCGATGAGCGATGAGGCCGTTCTGCTTCGCCTGCTCGAGAATCCCCTGCATCCGATCCGGGTTCTCCCCCGCGAATGACTCGAGCTTCTGCGGGTCCCCCTTCACCCGAACTGTCACGAACGCCGACATTCGGTCCTCCTTCCTGTCGAATTGCGCCGCGGGGCGGCACGGCGGGCGAGCGAAGCCTACCGTCCGACCCGCCTACTCCGACAGCCCGGCGGCTTCGAGGGCGGCGAAGGTATAGGTACTCGTTGAGGCGTATCCCAGCTAGTGGGGGATCAGCCTTTGAGGCGGCCGCTAACGGCCAGGTGGATCGCCCCGCCGGAGAGCGGGACGACGTCTGTGGCCGCGAACACGCGCTTGCCGCCAAACCGCGTCTTCCCCTGGCTCCGGTCGAGCTTGAGCGCCTTCTTGACGAGCGCCGTACCGCCGAGATTCGCTCCTTGAGTCACCGCCGCGGGGCCCGCGTGGGCCAGAACGGTTCCGTGGTCGTCGATGACGAGGAGGTCACGCGCAGGCCGCCTGCGTTGCGCCTCGATGCGAGGGTCGAGCCAGGCGAGCGAGAGGGGCGACAAGACGATGCCGAAGGTCCGACCTCCGGCGACCACCGGGAACCCGAGACCCACCGACCCCTGGCCGGTTGCCCGTCCTATCTGGAAGTCGCCCACGCCGAGGTCAGCGGTGCCGAGCGCCCGCAGGAAGTAGGCGCGGTCGGCGATGCTGATCGGCGGCGTGAAGGGCGTCGAGAGGCAGTAGAGGTTGCCCGAGAGGTCTGCGGCACCCAGCGCCGTGTAGCGGGGATCGCCTGCGCGCGCAGCCATGTCGGAGGTGCACGCGGAGGCGTTGCCCGCCTGGACCGAGGGCAGGCGCGAGAGCTGGATCAGTTGGGCGCGAGCGCGCACGAGGATTCCCTTCAGGTCGGACCGGAGATCGCGCGCCATCGCTTCAATCTTTTCCGACAGCTTCGAACTAGCCGCTGTGCCCGTCGTCGGCAGGGCGAGACAGATCGCCGCCACGCAAGCAGCGGCCAGGGCGGTGACTCGCGTGCGGGACCTCGTTTTCATTCCGGCCGCCTCCTCACGCGCCATCCGTGACACCCATGTTGCGGTCCGACGCGAATCGATGGTATGCACGCGGGCAGAACGCCGTCAAGATTGCTGATGGTCGGCGGGGTGATGGTGCGCTGAACGAGCTTTACCCCGCTGTGTGGCCCGGTCTGGACTGACCCGTAGTCTCGATCCGCCTCAGCCGGCGACCCGGCGATCCTGGGCAGCACGTTCGGGGTCGAGCAGAACCGGCCTCGGCTTAGACCCGCCTACTCCCGCAGCCCGGCGGCTTCGAGGGCTTTGCCGCGGTCGCTGTAGCCGATCTCACAGCGAACGACCCGGCCGCCATGGAGCGTGAATACATCGGCTATGGGCTGGTTGACTTCGACCCCGCTGCCCCTTCCTTTGGCGACCCAACGACCGATCGCGACGACTCGATCACCGGCGTCGACGAACTCATCCGGCTCCATTCGGAACTCTCCCCACACCTCGTCCCGTTCGGCGAGCATGGCCCGAATGCCCTCTATCCCGGCGTAGGTCTTCGGATTGATGATCCGTCGCGTGGCGTCGAAGATTACGCCCGGGTCGAGGAACGGAACAACTCTCTCCAACGGAACAACTCTCTCCGGCTCGTTGCGATTCCAGGCCTCGATCACCCGACGCACGATCTCAACGTTCTCCTGCGACATCGCCCGCTCAGTATCGCGCGATCTTCGAGGGCGGACGGTCCCTCCGTATCGAGGCCGGACCAAGAGGGATGGCTGGCAAGCACCACCCGGGAGTCTTGCTTCCGGGCTTGCGCCGGTATAGGCCGCGGACACCGGAGAATGGGCCGCGCGAGGGTAAGTCGCCGGCCCCGTGGCGACGGGCCAAGTCTCCATGGTCCGTCCTGTCGCGCACCGCGGTCGCCAGCACAAGCCGCAGCCGAAGGGGAAGCCGCGCGGGCTCACCGTCGCCGAGCTCGAGGGGCTCACCGCGGCAGTACGCCCCGAATCGCGTCTGTTGTCCGCGTTGCTCGCTCACACCGGCGTGCGGATCGGCGACGCCCTGGGCCTGCGTTGGCAGCACGTCCACCTCGGCGATGATCCGCACAGCGACTTGCGCGAGCAGGTCTACCGGGGCGAGCGCAGGCGCCGGCCGAAGTCCCGCTACGGCGTGCGCTCGATCCCGCTCTCGCCGGACATGGCGGTGGCGCTCGATCGGCCGCCGCGCTGCCGAGGCGGGAATCCGCTTCCAGGTATAACGCGGGGCGATGACCAACTCTGTCTCTGCAGAAGCCACGGGGGAAGTGACGCTGCGGGAAGCGAAACCCGGCGACACCGAGGCCTGCGCGCAGATCCTGTTCGATGCTTTCGGCGGTCTCCACGACCACCACCGGTTTCCGCGGGACTTTCCTGAGCTCGAGGCCGCTATGGAGCTGATGCAGGTGTGGATCTCCCATCCCTCGATCTGGGGGATAGTGGCCGAGATCGAGGGGCGGATCGTTGGCTCCAACTTCCTCGACGAGCGCGATCCGATCCGGGGTGTCGGGCCGATCACCGTCGACCCAGAGGGCCAGAACGCAGGCGTCGGACGCAAGCTGATGGCCGCGGTGATGGGGCGCGGCGAAGGAGCGCCCGGGATCCGGCTTCTACAGGACGCGTTTCACATGCGCTCGCTCTCACTCTACGAGTCGCTTGGATTCGACGTAAAGGAGCCCGTCGCGGTGATGGGCGGCAAGCCACGCAGCGACCCGATCCAGGAGGTGGAGGTGCGGCCGCTGGAGGAGGGCGATCTCGACAAGTGCGCGACGCTCTGCGAGAAGATCCACGGCTTCGCGCGCAAAAACGAGCTTCGCGACGCAATACAGGCGTTCGCGCCGTTCGTCGCCGTACACGATGGAACCATCGCCGCGTACGCCTCGAGCGTCACGTTCTGGCCGATGAATCACGGCGTCGCCGAGTCCGAGGACGACATGAAGGCACTGCTTCGCGGAGCGGCATCCTTCGTGGAGGAGCCGCTCGCTTTCCTCGTGCCTCTGCGCACGGGCTTGTTCCGTTGGGGCCTTGAGGAAGGCCTTCGTTTGATGAAGCCGATGAACCTGATGGCGCTTGGCGAGTACCAGGAGCCCCGCGGCTCCTGGTTCCCGTCGGTGCTGTACTGAGCCCAGGAACTGATCGCCAGGGCTGCCGCCCGCAGGCGATCGCTCGAACGCGGCGTACTGCTGCGGCACGCCTCGCCTCCGCTGCGACGCCGTTGGTCGACGCCTGTCAGGCCGTCGCTCCGCGGTTGCAGGCGAAACCTGCGTCCGTATCGTGTGTTTTCGATTAGTGCGAGCGCTCCGGCTCTCACCGAGGCTCGTCCTTCCGGCCTGCCTGGCCGGCGCTCTCCTGTGGCTCGTAGCGCCGGCCCTGTCGCTCACCCCCTACAGGCCCGAGCCGACGGACTTCGAGCAGCCGTTGCCCGACGTGGATCGGGTAGGCGGCCCCCGCAATGCGGCGCGCTCCTCGACCGGGGGTGGTCACCGAGATGAGGGCCCGGTCAGGTTTGTCTCGCCGGTGATCGACGCTCCGGCGCGCTTCGACCTCGTCGGCATGGCGGGCGAGCTCCGCCCGCTCGAGTATCGCGGGCGGCTCGAGGGAGAGGAGTGGACGGAGTGGGTAGAGACCGCTAACGGCGACCCGGTCTACTTCGGGGGCGCCGACGAGCTCCAGGTGCGCAGCCGGGGCTTTCGACCCGAGGGCGAGCTCCACTACGTCAACGTCTCGGGGTCGGACACGTTCGCCAACCGCGTCCTCACCACGGCGCGCGAGGCCGTCAACTCGGCGTTCCTCTCCGTCGCATCCGTGGCGAGCGCCGGCGCGGGCCCGCCGCAGCCGGACATGGTCAGCCGGCGCGAGTGGGGGGCGAAGGACGACTGCCGGCCCCGCACCGGTCCCGCGTACGGCGAGGTGAGCGCCGCCGCCGTGCACCACACGGTGAGCGCCAACGACTACGGGCGCGACGAAGCGCCCGGGATCGTGCTCGGGATCTGCCGCTTTCACCGCAACGGAAACGGCTGGAACGACATCGGATACAACTTTCTCGTCGACCGCTTCGGCGACGTGTACGTCGGCCGATCGGGCGGGACAAAGAAAGCGGTCGTGGGCGCGCACGCGGCCGGGTACAACGCCCAGACGACCGGAATCTCCTCGATCGCGGACCACACCTCTGCCCCGGTGTCGGACGCGACCGAGAACGCGCTCGTCGATGTGATCGCCTGGAAGCTGGCGCTGCACGGGGCAAAGGCAACGGGCAGGACGAGGCTCGTGTCGAGCGGCGGGAGCTCGAACCGCTTTCCCGCCGGCAAGAAGGTGAGGGTGAAGCGCGTGTTCGGCCACCGGCGGGTGAGCCCGACCCAGTGCCCGGGCCAGCTCAACTCGGTGCTGAAGCGGATTCGCGCCGCCGCCCAGGAGCGGATCGCCGAGCACGGCGGGCTTCCCCCGCCTCAGCCCGCCGACTGAGCCGGAAGGGCGCGGTAGGCGGAAAGAAACCGCGTGCCCGTCCCGGGGGGGACGCGGGAGTGGTCGGTTCCACCGGTTGCTTTGCGCATCGCGAGGCCGCAACCTAAGATCCGCTCATCGACCAGCGGCGGCGCACCCGTTGATCTATGGCGACGACCGGTCCTGACACCGGATTCCGGACCGATAGTCGCCTCCGCCATCGCAAGAACGTCGATCGTCTTTCCAGAGATCAGGTGCGCTGGTTCCGCGAGGGGATCGCCGGCATGGCCGAGATCACCCGCGATGAGCGCGGTTTGAGCTACTGGGCCTCGATCCATGGCGGCCCGCCGCGCTCGTGGTGCCATCACGGAACCTTTGACGGGGTAGAGGTCTTCCGCGGCGCCCCGCTGTTCCTGCCCTGGCATCGAGCCTATCTATTCCTGTTTGAGCTCGCCCTCCAGGATCAGCAACCGCGAGCACGGGTCCCCTGGTGGAACTGGAGCTCCGAGGCCGCCCGCCGAGAAGGCCTGCCCGAGGCCTTTGCACAGGAACGGGTTGGCGGCGAGATCAACCCCCTGGTCTCGCAACCGGTCCTCCGCGGTCCGGGGCGCGAGCGCCTCCCGGAGCGCACCCGTCGGAGGCCCAGCCCGCCACGGTTTCTTCCGCCGCAGCGCGAGGTTGAGCGCGTCCTGCGCCTCAACAACTTCACCGACTTCTCGACCCAGCTAGAGCAGATCCACGGAGCGATCCATGGCTGGGTCGGCGGGACGATGTCCGCGGTCCCGACCGCGGCTTACGACCCGATCTTCTGGGCCCATCACTCGATGGTCGATCGCTTGTGGCGGATCTGGCAGCTCCGCAATCCCGAGAGCACGGCGCTGGTCGATGTTCGCGATCGCCCACTGGCACCGTTCGAACTGACCGTCGGCGATGTCCTTGACGTCACCGAGCTCGGCTATGACTACGCCTCGACGACGACAAGCGTCGACGTCGATCGCTGATCATGGACCGCTACGACTCACCGGCTCCGATCCCGATCCCGGAACCGCCGTTCTACCGCGCTGACCTCGCCTTTCACGAGGTCGATCACTCGGGCCTCTCGTATGAGGGACGCATTTATCTCAATAACCCTGAGGCTGATGCCGAGATCCCGCCCGAGCTCGAGTCTGGCTACGCCGGGTCGTTCTACGTCTTCGGGAGTTGGGGATGCCTGGGCGACGAGGGGCACTGCGATGTCCCATCGGCGCGGCTCCACGCCTTCGATCGCCGCCCACCACACAAGCTCACGCCCTACAAGCTCGTCGTCGAGATAACCGAGGCTCTGACCCGCCTTGCCGGCGACCCTGGAACTCGCGAGTTCACAGTCAGCGTGGTTCCAATCCCGGAGCCGCTCCTGGACGACGACGACACGAGCGACGTCCTGCACTTCACCCGACTGAGCCTTCTGACCTACGAGCAGTAGGACCGAGGTCATGCGATCGCCTCGGCAAACGAGCGCGGAGTCCATAGGTCCGCTTGACAGTCGCAACCGGGAGGAGAACACTCCGTTGTGAGCCCCCGTACCCACCGTCGCGGGGGAGCGACTGTCGATTTTTCGACGGCGCGAGCGGAAGGGAGGCGAGGTGCCCGCGTGGGGAACGCAGCGCAACTGGCGCCGGTGCGACAAGTGCCAGGGGCTGTGGCTCGCCGGCAACATGACGGCGGGAAGGTGCCCGGCCGGGGGCGGGCACGTGAAGACGGGGAGCCGAAACTACGCCCTCGCGCGCCAGATAGGCGCCGGCCAACCCCGGTGGCGGTGGTGCAACAAGTGCCAGGGGCTGGGGTTCGGCCCGAACGCCGCGCAGTCGAACTGCCCGGCGGGCGGCAACCACAGCACCGCCGGCAGCGGCAACTACCGGATTCCGATCGTGACCTCGCTGGTGAGGGTCCACGCGAAGGCCCTGACGCCCCCCAACGTCCCCCTGACGACCGTGTTCCACAACATGCGCGAGGTCTATGCCACCGTCCACATCGACCTCCAATGGGCGACGGAGGAGACGCTCAGCCTGCCGGGGCTGAACGTCGTCGACGTCGGCCAATGCGTCCAGGGCCAGACCACGAGCGAGCAGAACCAGCTGTTCGCGAACCGCAACTTCGTCGGCCCGAACGACATCGCGGTGTACTTCGTCCTCGCCACGAACCCGCCGTTCAACGGCTGTGCTGCGCACCCGGCGGGTAAGGCGAGCGCGGTGGTCGTCAAGACCGCAACGCAGTGGACCTTCGCGCACGAGAACGGACACGTGCTCGGTCTCGCCCACGTCAACGACAACGACCGCCTGATGACGGGCAATGGAACCGCGAACATCACCAACCCGCCGCCCGACCTGGTCGCGCCCGAGCAGACGACGATGCAGGCGAGCCCACTAACCGTGGACCTCTGAGAAACAGATGGCCGTAACCAGCGAAGAGGTCAGGGCGGTACTCGATCCCGAGGAGCCCGATTACGAGGCGGCGGCCCAGCTCGGCCCCGACGCGTTGCCGCACCTGCAGCGCTTCGTCGAGGGCCCCGATCCGAACCTGGCCTCCAAGGCCGCCTACCTCGCGGGCCGAATCGGCGATCCGCAGGCGGCTCCGATCCTCGAGCAGGCCGCGACGAGCGACGACCCGGCGATCCGCGCCGCGACCGCCGCGGGAGCACGCCACCTGCCAGACGAGCAAGCCGAAGCCGTCGCGCTGACGCTCGTCGACGACGACGATCCAGGCGTGCGAAAGACGGCGCTGAAGGCGGTGCCCGCGAGCCCCAATGAGGAGCTCGCCGCCAAGGTCGAGGTGCTCCGCGAGCACGAGCCCGAGCCCGCTGTCCGCGAAGTGGCGGCCGAGGTCGCTGAGCGCACGACGGGAGGAGGCAGAACGCCGCCGCCCTGAGTGCGGCGATCCGTGCACTGGTCGTTCGCCGCCCCCTGGTCGCTCTTGTTGGTGCCCTCGAAGTGCGACTTGATGACGACGGTGTCGCCCTCGTCCCTCGCCTCCACCACGGTGACGGTGAACTCGTCGAAGTTTGGCGAACACGCCGCCGCGGACGCTGTCGGGGCCCCGGAAGGTGCCCGACGGCGAGTTGCCGCCGCCCGGCTCGATCCACTCGACTTCCTCGTGAAGCCGCGCGATCACACCCTCGATGTTGCCGCTGTTGAAGTCGTCATACCCGCCGCGGACCAGGTCAACGTTTCTCCTGGGACATCTGTCGCTCCTTCCCTCGGTATCCAGGAGGGACCCTGCTCCCGATCCGCCGCGTCTCTTTGAACTCGCGGCCGAGTGACTGTCCCGTCCGGCGCGCGCAACGCGGGATACTGACGGGCGATGTCGGAGGAGAACGTCGAGGTCGTCGTCGGACAATTCGAGGGCGCGAATCGGCGCGACTTCGCAGCCGTGATGGATGCGTACGCGGAGGAGGTGACCTTGGTCCTCCACGGCGACATCACCAGCGTCACCGGACGCGTCGCCGTGGCCGGGAAGGAAGCGGTGGGGGAGTGGTTCGGAGACTGGTTTCGGCAGTTCGCCCCCGACTATCGGTTCGAGATCGAGGAAGTGCGCGACTTCGGTGACCGCGTATTCGTCGTCGCCAAACACCACGGGCGCGGGCGGAGCAGCGGAGTCCCGGTCGAGCTTTGGTCTTCGTGGGTGTACACGGTACGCGGCGGCAAGGTGTGCCGCCTGGAGGCCTGGGGCGACCGCGAGGCGGCCCTCGAAGCCGCCGGGCTGCGGCAATAGCCTCCGCTACCCAGTGGCACAACTCGTCGATGCGAACAACGCGTTCCCCACCGTGCTGCCAAGCGCGGGATACTCAGCGCGCGATGTCGCAGGAGAAGCCTGCGTGAGCGACCGTCAAGGAGTCCGGTATGGGTGTTCCCTACGAGTTCTTCTACCGGATCGGCTTCCACCCCTGGGAGGACCTCGCAGAGCATCCCCCGTTCGCCGACAAGCTCTCGGAGTTGTTCGACCACGAGGAGAGCGGGCGCGAGCCGCCCTACGGTCCGGCGCTCGACCTCGGATGCGGCAGCGGCGTCTGGGGGGTGCCGCTGGCAAAGCGCGGCTGGCAGGTCACGAGCGTCGACATCGTCGACAAGGCCCTGGAGCGCGCCCGCGAGCGGGCGCGAGAGAACGGTGTCGACGTGCGGGTCATGCATGCCGACGCGACGGCTCTTCGCGAGGCGGGGGTCGGCTCCGACTTCCGGTTGGTGCTCGACACCGGCACCTTCCACGGCCTCGACGATGCCCAGCGCAAGGCGATGGGTCGGGAGGTAAACGCGGTCGCCGCCGATGATGCCACCGTGCTGCTCGACTGTTTTGCGCCCGCGCGCAGACCGTTCTGGCGGGGCGCTGGTCGAAGCGATGTCGAGGCTGCGTTCCCCGGATGGAAGGTGACCGACGTCGAGGTAGCGGACACCGAGCCGGACGTCATCGCGAGGCTGCTGAGGTTCGACGAGCGCTGGTACCGGCTCCGTCGGGAGTGACCTAGGCTCGAAGCCGTCGGGTGTAGCTGAGAGCGCCCCGTCCCCGACGGGGCGTTCTCTTTTTCTGATTCAGTTCCGGCGTGGCCCCAAAGCGGCTCTTCCTCGTTCCTCAGCTGACCGAGGTTGAGTGGACGATTCGACCGCTGCTCGAGGAGTGGGCTGAGGTCGCGAGCTACGACCCGGCCCGCTCGGTACGGCCGGGCGCGGTGAGCCGCGAGGCGTTCGTCGAGGCGGGGCTGGAAAGACTCGACGACCAGGGGTGGGAGCGCTTCTTCGTGGTCGGGGATACGTTTGGTACTGCGACCGCGGTGCGGATTGCCCACGCCCGCCGTGACGCGGTGCAGGGAATCGCGCTGGGTCACGCTTCGCTGTCGTGGGACATGGATGGGGATCGCGCGCCACTCAACCGGGAGCTGTGGGAGGCGATGGCGCAATTGATGGGACAGGACGCGACCTCGTTCGTCCGGTACGGGATCACCCAGCTCACCCAGGGCGCCTACGACGAGGAGGTCGCGAAGCAGATGGTCGAGCGCGTGCCGCCGGGCGAGCTGGAGGCGACGTGGGCGATGATCAGGGACAGGCGGGAGCCGATCGGGAAGCTTTTGACCGAGATCGACCGCCCGCTGCTTCTGGCCAAGCACGAGGGCTGCCTGATGTTCACCGACGCCGGCTTCGAGGACGTACGCGCCGAATTCCCCGATGCGCAAACGGTGGCAGTCGACAAGGCGCCGAGCGCCGACGAGGGCTTCGCTCAGGCGCTGCGAGAGTTCTGCGCCCCGTAACGCAGCGCGATACTGAGCGGGTGATGCCCGGGAAGGGCGACCACCTCAGCGCCGCCCGGCATCGCGACCCGCTCGTTCGGCTAATCCCAGGTCGAGGGTCGCCTCGGCAGCTGAGAGGTGCATGATTGTGAGCGTGGATATCCCGCGCGACGTCGAAGAGCGGATATGGCCCCTCGTGAACCGGTTGATGATGGGCCACACGCTCGTCTACCGGCTCAGCGGCGGCCGGATTGGCCACACCCTCCCCGGCCTGCCGACGATGCTCCTGCTGGACCACGTGGGCGCGAGCAGCGGCACGAGGCGGACCTCCCCGCTGCTCTACATCGAGGACGGCGAGAATCTCGTGATCGTCGCCTCGAAGGGCGGTTATCCGCGCCATCCGGGCTGGTTCCACAACCTGCGTGCGCATCCCGAGACCACGGTCCAGGTGGGCTCTGAGCGGCGCGATGTGCATGCGCGCGTCGCGACGCCCGAGGAGCGCGCCCGGTTATGGCCGCGGGTGTGCAAGAGCTACGGCGCCTATCGCGACTACCAGAAGCGGACCGAGCGCGAGATCCCGCTCGTGATCCTCGAGCCGCGTAGGGCGGCTCCGGCAGGCTAGTACCCGTGGGAGTGGATCGCCGGCGCCTCGCGTTTTCGTCAGCCGTCTCCGTGGCCGTGCGGGGAGCGGCGCTTGCCGGCCGGGGTGGGGGACCGAACGATGGCAACGGGCACTCGAAGGCGTGCGCGAACGTTGGCAAGAGCAAGGGCAAGGGCCCGAAGGCCAATGAACGCCGGAAGGCCAAGCTGGACAACGGCCGTAAGTGCGGCCTCCACAAATTAAACGGCTCACGCCAGCAGCACTGGGAATCCCCCAGCACATAGCTGGAACGTCGTCGAGCCGCGTTTCGTCACTCCGCCGCTCAGGCTCCCGGTGACCTGGGATGATCGCCCCGTGATGGCGGCTTCGCGGATCGAGGCGACCTGAACCGGGGGGGTGAGCAACGTGCCAACCGGGGTGCGGGGCTAGCGGTCTTCCTGCTTGCGATCGGCGCAGCGTGGAGCGTCGGCAACGTCGGCGCGGTCGTCAATGAACTGGGCCGCGACTTCGAGATCTCGCTCGCGACGGTCGGCCTGCTTTCGGGAACGCTGCTGTTCGGCTTCGCAGTGCCGGGAACGCTTCTGGCGCCGCTGATCGCCGAGCGCCTCGGGATCGTGCGCACGATGATTCTCGCGTCGGTGCTCAGCGCGGTCGGGAACGTCGTCTTCGCCGTGACGCCGGTTTTCGCAGGCCTGGCGGTCGGGCGCGCTATCGCGGGTTTCGGCATCGGCCTAGCGGTTGTGCCTGGACCGGTCTTCGCCCATGCAACCGGCGGAGTCGCGCGGGTGGCCCTGTTCGGCGCCGCGATCCAACTCGGCATTGCCGGCGGGCTCGGGTTCGGCGCGATCCTCGGCGACCTGGACATCGACTGGCGCTTCACGTTTGTTCTCTCCACTGCCGTCGCCCTGTCACCGCTTCCGTTCCTGATCGGACGCGAGGGCCCGAGCTACGAGCGCGGAGCCGGCACCGGGTTCGTCAAGCTCGCCGTGCGCAGCCCGCGCGCGTGGCGGCTCGGCGCATTGTTCGTAGCGATCTTCTCGGTGCCGTTGATCCTCGGCTCCTGGCTCGTCCACTACCTGAGCGTCGACAACGGGCTCGCCGCGGCAACCGCGGGCGCGCTCAGCTTCATCATGTTCGGGGTCTCAGCCGCGGCCCGTGAGGGGGGCGGCAAGCTCGCGCAAAGCAACATCAGCCCCGTTCTGCTGGTCGCGGCTGCCCCCCTTCTCGCGGCCGCCGGCCTGGCGATCCTGGCTCTCGACGACTCGCTCAGCTTCGCGCTCGTTGCCGTGCTCGCCGCCGGGATCGGCTTCGCACTTCCCTACGGGATCGCCGTCGTGCAGGCGCAGCGACTGTATCCGAGCGAGCCGACCGAGCCCGTCGCCCTCGTCTCGCTGGTCGGGACGGCGATTCCGGTCCCCCTGGTGCCGCTGATCGGGTCCCTGCTTGACGACGGCTATGGCGCGGAGGTCTTCCTCGTCCTGGCCGCGCTGGTCGCCCTTGCCGGCGCCCTCAACCTGCGGCCGGTCGAGGGCTCGCTCGAGCCGGAATCCTAGAGGCCCGCGCAGCCTGATGCGGACCCTGCTCGCGCCTGAGCAGGTAACCCACTACTACCGCGGTCGCACGCCGCGGGGCTCGCGGCGCCGCGCTTCTTGTCACTAGGCACTTGATCGCAGGTGGGGCGCCAGCGGCTGGCGGGCTTCCGCCTCACGAAGTCTCCCGGCCAGCGCCGTCATGATCCGTCGCGCGACGAGCGGGACCTGGTTGATCATCGCCGAGAAGCTGCGTGAGCTGAGCACGAGCAAGTGCATTTCCGTCTTCGCGGTGACTGTCGCGGAGCGCGGGCCCTGGTCGAGAAGGGACATCTCGCCAACGACGTCGCCAGGTCCCAGTGAAGTGGACCCGCTTCCGCGCACGGTTGCCTTGGCTTGCCCGTCGGCGATCACGAAGCATTCCCACCCCGGCTCACCCTGACGCATGAGGACCCTGCCCTCCGGAACATCGATCTCGTCCACGAGCGCAGCGATCCGGCGTAGGTCGCGCTTGCTGCACGCCGAGAAGAGAGGCACGTTGCCGAGAAGCTCGACCTTCGCGTCCTTGCTCCGTCTGCCCGCCCGGGAAATTCGGGTTTGACGCGCCATGGCGCGCCTTATATCGCATTCAAGGTCGGCCGGCGCAAATCATGTTCAAAGGGCCCATCGTCCGGGAGCGCCCGAGGCTACGGCTGCGCCTTACGGGCAAAAACGGAACCCGACGCATTCAAACTCAAAAGTCGAGCCGGTCGAGCTCAGCATCGAGGGCGGCAAGATGGAGGAGATCTGGGGAGCCGGCTTGAATTTCGCGCATTCGATCTCGAGTCGCATTGGGGTCGGATGTCCTCCCTGGGCCGGGTCCGAGGGCGACCGGCGTTCACCGGCCGCCCCCCAAACGCAGCCCTATCGTGCCTCGGGCGCCCGCCCGGAGTAAGCGCTGGCCAGCCGGCTCAGCGCCAGCGCGCCGACGAGCAGGCCGAAATCGCGCAGGGCGATGTCGCCGTATCCACCCACGAGGAGGAGGCTCACGATGATGCCTGCAAGCCACCCCGCAACGAGCAGGCCACCGAATCGCGGCGCGACGAGGACGACCAGCCCGGCGACGATCTCGACCGCGCCGACGATGTACATGGCGTCCTGGGCGCTGCCCGGGAGGATGTCGTTGTACTCGGTGGCGAGGTACGCGGGCCAGTTGTCGAACAGAACCTCGGCGAACTTGTCAAGCCCGAACAGGATCGGGGCGACGGCGAACGCGATTCGCAGCAGCATGAACGCTTGCGCCCCCGGGTCGCTGCGTAGCAGGTTCACCGAGGGGATCGGGATCGGCCGCAGCGCGGCGACGACGGTGCTCACGGTGGTCTCCTTTCGGCGGGGGTTTAATTGCTCTTCGACCGCATCGGGCAGCCTCGTGGGGTTAGCGACTTGCGCGCCCCCCGTCTTACCCGCGTCCCGGCGAAGAAACCCGGTAAGAAACCGCCCGCACGGACCCGCCAAGTAGGAGATGGCGGATTCCGCCGCAATCGCGGTCGCCGCACCACCTGCGCGGCCCAGCGAGCGCGCTGAGCGCATCGAACGCGAAGGCTATGCTCGCCGCGTGACAGACCGCGCGCTCGAAGCCGATCCCGTGCGGGCGAGAACGGAGCCCGATTCACGTTGGTGGCTCACCGTACTGCGAGCCGACGGACCGGAGCGCGAAGAGGCCATCGCGCGCCTTCACGAGCTGATGCTTCGGGCCGCTCGCTTCGAGGTCGGCCGCCGCCGCGCCGCCCTCTCACACGTCCGCGGCGACGAGCTCGACGACGTCGCGATGCAGGCCGCGGACGACGCGCTGATGGCAGTCCTCTCGAAGCTCGATCACTTCCGGGGGGAGAGTCGGTTCACGACCTGGGCGTACAAGTTCGCGCTGCTCGAGGCGGGGGTGCGGCTGCGGCGCCGCGCCTGGCAGGAGCGCGAGGTGGTGCTCGAGCCCGACGCATGGATCGAGTTCGGGGACCGCGACGGCTCGGTCCACGCCGAGCTCGAGAGCTCAGAGCTGCTCGGTCACCTCAAGGCGGCGATCGACTCGAGCCTGACAGCGCACCAGCGGCGGGTCTTCGTGGCGCTTGCGCTCAACGACGTCCCGATCGACGTCCTTTCCGAGCGGCTGGGCACGACGCGGGGAGCGCTCTACAAAACCCTCCACGACGCTCGCCGCAAGCTCCGAGCGGAGCTGGCCGCGAACGGGCTCGTGGAGCCGAACAGCGACGAGAAGGGGAGGTCGAGATGAGCGTCTCAGATCACAGACACGACGAAGGTCTCGAGCGTGTGCTCGGCCCGACCGGATTCGAGATCACCTGCGAGCAGTGCTTCGAGCTTCTCGACCAGTACGTGGAGCTCGAGCTCGCCGGCGCCGACGCCGACGCGCATCTCCCTGGGCTGCGCACCCACCTCGACGGATGTCCGGCGTGCCGCGAGGACCACGAGAGCCTGCGCGCGCTCGTGATCGCCGACCAAGGCTGAGGCGCGACCGAGACCCTCCCAGGCTCTCGAGCTGCCGGACACTCCGAGCACCTAACGACACTCCCAACGTCGCCTAGACGATGCGCGGCTTGCGAGGGAGATCCTCGGCGCGATAGCCATGCTGCGTCAGAGCGGCAACCGCGCCGGCGCGGGCGTCGGCTAGCGCTCGGACTCGCCGGACAGGTCGCCCGCCGCGTCCCCGAGGTCGCCGCCCTCGCCGAGGCTCTCGGCGCCCTGCTGGGCCTTTTCGAGCACGCCGCCCTCTCCCTGGGCGATCTCGGAGAGCTCCCCGGCGTCCTCGGCCAGGGAGTCCATCCCGCCGCCGCCGATCAACTCGCGCGCCTTGTCGATCAGATCCATGAGGCTCATGCGTTCACCTTAGCGAGCCTCAATCGGGGGGTCTTTTCGCTTGTCCCGCGATGAACCACAATCGCGGGAATGGACCTCTCGCTGGAGAGGATCGAGGTGGCCCAGGAGGAGATCGACCCGGTTTTCCTCGACACGCCCCAGTTCGTCGACGAGCGGCTGTCGGCAGTGTTCGGACGCGACGTCCTGGTCAAGGTCGAGACGCTCAACCCGATCGGCAGCTTCAAGGGCCGCGGGACCTGGCTTCTGGCTCGACAGCTGGATCTTGCGCGGACGTGGGTATGCGCGACCGCCGGCAACTTCGGGCAGGGGCTCGCCTACGCCGCGCGCGAGCGTGGCGCGCGTGTCGACGTATTCGTCTCCGCGGATGTGAGCCCAGCGAAAGTGGAGCGGATGCGGGCCCTTGGGGCTCGGGTGGAGATCAGCGAGCGTCCCGACGCCGCGGCACGAGAGCATGCCGAGGAGAACGGGGGGCTCCTGGTGAGGGACGGTCAGCATCCGGCCATCGCGGAGGGCGCCGGAACGATCGGAGTCGAGCTCGGACGAGCGGCGCCGGTCGACGCGATGATCGTGCAGGTGGGGGACGGAGCCCTGATCTCAGGTGTGGCCCGCTGGCTCAAAGCCACCGAGCCGCCGCCCCGGGTGGTGGGCGTGTGCGCGAGCGGAGCCCCGGCGATGGCCCGAAGCTTCGCCGCCGGTCGTCCGATGTCCGTGGCCGGCGACGGCACGATCGCCACCACGCTCGCGATCTCCGAGCCCGTCCCGGAGTCGCTGGCGCGGATCACGGCGCTGGTCGACAACATCGTCATGGTCGACGACGACGACCTGCGGTGGGCAATGGAGCTGGTGACCCGGACGCTGGGCGTGCTCGTGGAGCCCGCTGGGGCGGCGGGAGTTGCAGCGCTGGCCCGCCACGCAGAGACAATTCCGGGTGAGAGCGTTGCCGTGCTCCTCACCGGTGCCGGAAACGCGTAGGAGCGAGGTCAGCGCTTGCGCGCCAACTCCTCGCGAATCACCTCGGTCGGCTCTTTGTCGTCGCGAAGGCCCTTGTAGGATGGGTGGCGCAGGGTCCCAGCGCCGGTCCACTCGTTGAACTCGACCTCGGCGACGAGACGCGGCTCCACGAACGCGGCGTCGCGTGGAACGCGGCCGGCGTCGAACGGGCTCTCGTCCTGGGCCAGCGGCTTTATCAGCTTCGCCAGTCGCCGCAGCGACTCGTCGGTGAACCCCGTCCCCACCTTGCCGGCGTATCGAAGCCCCGGCTCGCCGTCGCCGGGCTCGTAGTAGCCGACCAGCAGAGCGCCGATCTCGCCCTCGCGCCTGCCCTTGCCCGGGAGCCATCCCCCGATCACAAGCTCCTGCGAGCGCACGTTCTTGACCTTCACCCACGCGGTCGTCCGCTTCCCCGGCAGGTAGGCGCTGTCGAGCCGCTTGGCGACGATGCCCTCGAGGCCACGCTTGCGGCTCGCGTCGAGCAGGGCCCTGCCCTCGCCGCGGTGGTAGGACGGTGTCTGCCAGTTCGGTCCCTCGAGCTCGAGCGCCTCGAGCCGCGAGCGGCGTTCCTCGTAGGTCAGCTCCATCGTCGTGCGCCCCTCCATGTACAGCAGGTCGAAGATCATGTAGGTGACCGGGACCTGCTTCGCCCTGCGGCGGATCTCGCTGTCGGAGGCGAGGTGCATGCGACGCTGCAGCAGCTGGAAACTGGGATCGCCGGCCTCGTCCAGCGCGACGATCTCGCCGTCGAGGACGGCCTCCCGGGAGCCGAGCTGGCGGCCAATCGCGCGCAGCTCGGGGTACTGCGGGGTGACGTCGAGCAGGTTGCGGCTCTCGAGCACGACGCGTCCCCCCGAGCAGTTCGCGATCGCCCGCGCCCCGTCCCACTTGATCTCGTACCCATACGCGGCGTCGTTGCGCGGGAGCCTGCCGAGCGTGGCCTTCATCGGCTCGATGTGCTCGGGCATCGGCTCCCGGGCGGGGTCCGCGGGGTCCATGCGGTGGATCCTCCAGTCCTCGCCGCGGGTCCGGAACAGCGCGTAGCGCCCGGTCACCCGTTCGCCGTGGAAGACGACGACCGCCTTCGCCGGCTCGAACTTCTCGGTGTCGTACGTGCCGCGGTCCCAAATCCGGATCTGTCCCGCGCCGTACTCGCCCTTCGGGATGTCTCCCTCGAACTCGAGGTACGCGAGCGGATGGTCCTCGGTGTGGACGGCGAGCCGGTTCTCGCCGGGATCGGGAGGCACTCCGCGCGGCAGCGCCCACGACACCAGCACGCCGTCCCGTTCCAGCCGCAGGTCCCAGTGAAGGCGGCGCGCGTGGTGCTCGTGGATCACGAAGCGTCCCCCATCGCCGCCCGCATCGGCCTCGCCCGACGGCTCGGGCGTGCGATCGAAGCCGCGCTTACGCTGGTACTCGCCGAGCTTCCGCTGGGCCATGCGCGAATCATCGCGCGCGCGATACTGCGAGGCGATGTCGGAGGCGCGGACGCGGTCAAGACGCCTACGGCGCATGGGTGAGCGAGGGATGTGCGCGAGTGCCCGCGCGTGGCCTCAGGACCTGGCGAGCTGGCCGAGCAACTCCTGGGCCCGATCGGCCACCTCTTGCTCGACCTGGATCTCGTAGCCCGCGGCCTCGATCCCGCTCACCGAGCCGAAGTCCCGGGTCCCGCCCTGGGCCGCCTGGTAGAACGCTGCGAGAACCGCTCCGAAGACCGCCCCGGCGACGAGCCCGTACAGGACCACGCCGAAGAAAGCCGGTCCGTCGAAGAACAGCCCGAACAGGAGGCCGAACAGCAGGCCGATCAGCGCGCCCTGGGCGGCGCCCTCCAGCGCGGCGCGCCCCGTGGTGACCCGTCCGGTGACCCGCTCGACGGTCCTCAGGCCCGCGCCGATGATCGCGACGCGCTCGACCGGGAAACCCTTGTCGGAGAGGAAGTCGACGGCCCGCTCCGCCTCCGCGTAGGTGCGGTAGGTGGCCACCGTCTTCATCGGGCCGCCGGCGGTAGCTTGCTCCATACCGGCATCATGCCCAAAAACGGACGTTGTGGTCGCGAGCAAGTAAGTGCCCGACGCGGTCGCGGGTGGAAGATGGTCTCCTGCCGAGGCCGGATGCGCCGCCGGCGCCGGGTGATGCTTGCGGCGAGCGCCGCTCTCAGCGTCTAGCCCCTGTTTCGAGTTGCGATGCGCGCTTGCCTCGCCATCTCAGCCGGCGAGGGTTTCGCGGACCTGACGCGCGATCTCCAGATCCTCCCGCGCGTGCACGAGCAGCACGGCCGTCGGGCCGTCGGGGGAGATAACCCGGTCCGTGTCGTCTGCGGTTGCGTTTCGCTTGCCGTCGACTCGCAGACCGAGGAACTCCAGGCCCTCGCAGGCGCGCACCCGTATCGCGGTGGAGCCCTCACCCACGCCTCCGGTGAACGCGAGTGCGTCGATACCGCCCATCGCGGCCGCCATCGCCGCGACCGAGGCTCGCAGCCGGTGGAGGTACACCTCGATCGCGAGGGCCGAGCGCTCGTGCCCGCCGTCGGCTGCCACGAGCAGCTCGCGCATGTCCGCCGAGCGGCCGGAAATCCCGAGCAGGCCGGACTCGTGCTCCAGGGCGTGTTCGGTTGCGGCCGCATCCACGCCGCCGTGCGTTTGGACCCAGAGCACCAGGCCGGGATCCACCGAGCCCGACCGGGTGGCCATCACAAGGCCCTCGAGTGGGGTAAAGCCCATCGTGGTGTCGACGGACCGTCCCTCGCGCACTGCCGCTAGTGAGGCCCCGGCGCCGAGATGGGCGGTGACGAGTCGAAGCTCGACGAGCGGCCGGTCGAGGAGCTGCGCCGCGCGCGCCGCGCAGTAGGCGTGGGAGAGGCCGTGGAAGCCGAACCGACGCAACTGCCAGCGCTCGGCCCACGCGGCGGGCACCGCGTAGGTGGATGCGGCATTCGGCAGCGAGGAGTGAAACGCCGTGTCGAAGCAAGCGATCGCGGGAAGCGAGGCTCGCAACTCGCGTAGCGCTTCAATTCCGCGCACCGCCGGGGGGTTGTGCAGCGGAGCAAGGTCGGCTAGCTCCTGAAGCTGGTGCTCGACGCCGGCGTCGATCCGCACCGGCCCGGTGAACCGATCGCCGCCGTGGACGACGCGGTGGCCCGCGGCATCGGGCTCGGGCGAGTCGTTGAGGAATGACTCGAGCCCGCGCTGCCAGTCGGCGTCCGCGCCGAGATCGCGGGCGACGAGCGGCTCTTCGCTCGCGCCGAGCACCCGCAGCTTCAGCGACGATGAGCCGGCGTTGACGACGAGGACGGCTCGGGCGTCCACCTCAGCCCGACCACGTCCAATCGCGGATCTCCGGCATGTCCTCGAAATGCTCGCGGACGTAGCGATGATGACGGGCCAGCATCTCGTGGCATTCGTCCTCGAGCGCGTCCGAGCCGGGGGGTCGTCGACGGCTGCGCCGTAGCGCTTCGACGGCGAGGTGGTAGCGGCTCATCTCGTTGAGCACGACCATGTCGAAGGGGGTGGTCGTGGTCCCCATCTCGTTGTAACCCCTGACGTGAAAGCGGTCGACGTCGTATCGGCCATGGACCAGTTGGTGAAGGGCGCGCGGGTATCCGTGGAATGCCACCACGACCTCGAGCTCCCGCCCGAACAGGTTGTCGAAGCGCTCATCGGTGAGCCCGTGCGGGTGATGCTCCGGCGGGGTAAGCGCCATCAGGTCGATCACGTTGACGACCCGGACACGCAGCTCCGGAACGCGCTCGCGAAGAAGCGAGGCCGCGGCGAGCGTCTCCATCGTCGGCACGTCGCCGACGCACGCCATCACGACATCGGGCTCCTCGCCCCGCGTCGAGCCGGCCCATTCCCACTCCGACGCACCAGCCTCGGCGTGGCGATCGGCCTCGTTGGGGTCGAGGTACTGGAGGTGCAACTGCTTGTCGACGACGATCAGGTTGACGTAATCCCGGCTCCGCAGGCAATGGTCCGCGACCCGAAGCAGCGAGTTGGCGTCGGGGGGGAGGTACACGCGCACGACGCTGCCGCGCAGGGAGATCATCGTGTCGATCAAGCCGGGCCCCTGGTGGCTGAACCCGTTGTGGTCGTTTCTCCAGCACGTCGAGGTCAAGAGCACGTTCAGCGACGGAACCGGCTTGCGCCATTCGAGCTCCTCGGCCGCCTCGAGCCACTTCGCGTACTGGATGGCCATCGACGCGGAGACCATCGCGAACGCCTCATATGTCGCGAACAGGCCGTGGCGCCCGGTGAGCAGGTATCCCTCCAGCCAGCCCTGACACAGGTGCTCGGAGAGAACCTCCATCACGCGCCCGTCGGGGGAGACGTTCTCGTCCTCGGGCCGCGCGTCCATCAGGCATCGGTCGGTGGTCTCGAACACAGCGCCGAGCCGATTCGAGTTCGTCTCGTCGGGGCAGAAGAGCCGGAATCGATCCGGGTTGTCGCGATACAGGTCTCGCATCAACTCCCCTAGAGGACGCGTCGTCTCTGCCTGCGTCGCGCCCCGCGGCCGCGCGACGACCGCGTAATCCGCAACGTCGGGAATCGTCAGCGGTTGGAGCAACCGCCCGCCGTTTGCGTACGGCGTCGAGCCCATGCGCCTCTTTCCGTTCGGAGCAAGCGCCCGGAGCTCGGGGATCAGCTCGCCGCCGGCGTCGAACAGCATCTCGGGGCGGTAGCTCCGCATCCACTGCTCGAGCAGCTCGAGGTGGTCAGGGTCCTCGCGTGGCGCGGCGATCGGCACCTGGTGGGAGCGAAACGTTCCCTCCACCTGCTTTCCGTCGACTCGCTTGGGTCCAGTCCACCCCTTGGGCGTTCTCAGGACGATCGCGGGCCAAGTCAAGCGCCGCGCGTTCCCGGTGCGCCTCACGTCGTCCTGGATCTCGCGGATCGCGGAGTGGGCCCCAGCAAGTGTCGCTGCGAACTCGCGGTGCACCAACTCGGGATCGCTCCCCTCGACGACGAGCGGATCGTAGCCGTGACCCGTTAGGAGTCTCGTGAGCGCTTTCTCCGGGGCGCGTCCGAGGACCGTTGGCCCGGAGATCTTCGCTTCATTCAGATGGAGGATCGGAAGCACCGCACCGTCCCGCGCGGGGTTCAGAAAGCGTGTGCCCTTCCACGAGCCCTCGAGAGGCCCGGTCTCGGCTTCGCCATCCCCGACCACGCACGCGACGAGAAGCTCGGGATGGTCGTAGACGGCGCCGAACGCGTGCGCCAGCGCGTACCCGAGCTCGCCCCCCTCGTGAATCGAGCCGGGAGCGTTTACGCTCACGTGGCTTGGGATCCCGCCCGGGGTGGAGAACTGACGCACAAGCCGCCGCAGGCCGTCGATGTCGAGACCGACCTCCGGGTACACCTCGGAGTAGCTGCCCTCCAGGTAGACGTTCGCGATGAAGGCCGGTCCGCCATGTCCTGGGCCGGTGACGTAGAGCACGTCCTGATCCGTGTGGCGGATCAGGCGGTTGAGGTGCGCGTAGATCAGGTTGAGCCCCGGTGACGTCCCCCAGTGGCCGAGCAGCCGAGGCTTGATGTGCTCGGGGCGAAGGGGCTCGCGCAGCAATGGGTTTTCCTGGAGGTAGATCTGTGCGACCGTCAGATAGTTCGCGGCGGCCCACCACCCGTTCAACATCTCCAGCTCGTCGGGCTCGAGCTCGGGAGACATCGCAGCGCGGGACTCAAGCACCCGGAGCATCATGACGAACCCGCCAGGCCCCCGGGCCGCAGGTGCTCGGAGCGCCGACGACCGAGACGCGGCACAACGCCGATGCTGCGCGGAATCTCCACGCGCCCAAGTGGGGCTAGTGTTGCGCGGATGGACGTGGAAGTTGTGTTACCCAACGAAGTGGCACCGCGAGCCGATCGCGTTCGATCCCTTCAAGCCGCAGGACAACGAGTAACGCACCGCGCCCAGATCAAGCGGCTCGTCGCGATGGTCGAGGTCCGGGAGCTGCCCCGCTAGAACGAAACAGGCCCCCGCTCTCGCGGGGGCCTGTGAAGTCCGACAGTGGTCTGTGCTCGGGTTACTCGGCCTCGTCGGCCTCGCTGCCGACGACGTTGAAGCCGCGGTCGAGCTGCACGTCGGTCTGGCTACCGTCGTCGAGGGTCACCTCGACCTCGTAGTAGCTCTCCTCGTCGCCGACCTCGGTGTCGGTGACCTGGCCGCCGCCCGTGCTCTGGAGCGCCGCGGCGCTGGCCTTGTCGAGGTCGCTGCCGCCGATCGCGTGATCGGGGCCTTCGTTGGCGTCCTCAGCTGCCTCCGTCGCCTGCGAGGAGCCGCCGCCGCCGCCGGCCGCGCTTGCGATCGCCGCGCCGCCGACACCGAGTGCCGCGACGGCCGCCAGCGCCGCCGCGATTCCCTTGACTCTGTCCATGATGGTTCTCCTTTCGCTTGCTGTCAGGGTGCGAACTGCGGGAGAACCGTAGGTTCGGGCCGTGAGATAGCTATGAGACCACTCAAAAGATCGCCTAAAACCCCGTGCGTGGCGTGCTGGGGAGCGTAGGGATGCGGCGCGCGCTCGTCGCCGTCGCGGTCGCGCTGGCGCTCGCCGACGCGTCGGTCGTGACGCTCGCTCTCCCCGAGCTGATCGTCGAGCTCGACACGACGGTCGAAGGCGTTGCTGCGGTGCTCGCCGTGTACGCATTCGTGCTCGCTGTCGCGTTGATCCCCGCCGAGCGGGTGCGCCGGCTCGCCGGCTCGGCCCGCCTCGGCGAGTGGGGGTTCGTGCTCTTCGCGGTCGCGGGCGCGGGGTGCGGCGTCGTCGATTCGCTGGTTCCGCTGCTCGTCCTGCGCGCGGTGCAGGCGCTCGGCGCGGCCGCGGGGCTGGTGGCCGGGTTCGCGTTCCTCGCGGCGGGCGAGCAGGGTCGGGAGCGGCTGTGGACCGTGGCCGCGGTCCTCGGCGCGGCAGCTGGCCCGGCGCTCGGCGGTCTCCTCACCGAGCTCTTCGACTGGCGCGCGATCTTCCTCGTCCAGGCGCCGATCGGGGTCCTCGCGGCCGTCGCGTTCGTGGGCACGCGAACCCCGCCCGAGCCGGCGCCCGCCACGCCGGAGCCGGCGGCACGCGAGCGCATCCAGCCCGGCCCGGCGATCGCGCTTGCTCTGGTCTCCGCAGCGCTGAGCGCGGTGCTCTTCCTGCTCGTGCTGCTGCTCGTGTCGGGGTGGTCGCTGTCCCCGCTCGAGGCCGCGTTGGTCGTCGCGATCGTTCCGGCGGCGGCGATGGTCGGCATGCGGATTCCCGGCGAGCCGCGAACTTCCGCGGCCACCGGCTGCGCGCTCGTCGGCGCCGGGGTGCTCTCGCTCGCGTTCCTCCCCTCCGCCTCGGTCGTGTGGACGGTGCTCCCGCAGATACTCGCGGGCCTCGGCATGGGTCTCGCACTCACCTCGCTCGTCGGCCCGCTGCTCCCCGAGCGGACACCGGCTCAGACGGCGTCCCTGCTCGCGATCCGCCACGGTGGTATCACGCTCGCCTTGCTGGTTCTGGCGCCGATTGCCGCGGCGCAGATCGACGACTCGGTCGCCGAGACCAGGGAGCGGGGGGCGGCGCTCGTGCTCGACGCCGAACTCGGCCCGCTCGACAAGATCGAGCTCGCGAACGCGGTCACCGCTGACCTCGATCCGGTCGACCCGCGCGAGACGCTGCGGCGTTCGCTCGACGCCGCCGCGGCGAGCGTCGGCGACGACCCCGAGAGTGCCGGGGCCTACGACGAGCTCGCCGAGCGCGCCGACGAGACGCTGATCGAGGGCATCAACGGGGCGTTCGCGATCGCCTTCCTCATCACGGGCGCGCTCGGCCTCCTCGGGGCGATCGCAATCTTCCCGCTGCGCGAGCGTCGTGCGGCGCGCGTGTCGCTCGCCATCGCCGGCTCGGCGCTCGCGCTCTCGGCGTTCCAGGCGATTCTCGCCATCCGCGCCGAGCCCGAGCCGGTCGCGATCGCCGATCCGTGCGAGGACCGTGACCTGCCCGGGACCGGGGGCATTGGCGGTGTCGTCCAGGACGTCGCCCTCGCCGGCCTCGACCGCGCCGCGTGCGAGTTCGGCTCTTCGCGCGAGGAGCTCGCGATCGCGCTCGTCGATGACGACGCCGCCGCCACGTACGAGGAAGAGCACGGGGTGGATCCGCGCTCCGTGGACGATCTCGTCGGCGGTGCGCTGGGGTTCTAGCCCGACTCCGGGGGAGCGAACAGGACGAGCACCTCGAGGTCCTCGCCGATGTTCACGAAGCGGTGATCGACGCGTTTCGCGACGAACGCGACCGATCCGGACCCGACGGGATGTGCCTCGCCGCCGATCTCGAGCTCGGCGCGCCCCTCGAGCACGTAGTAGATCTCGTCCTCGGCGTGCGGGGTCTGGCGGTCCGTCTCGCCCGCGGCGAGGCGGTACACGCCGGCGCTGAACATCCCGGCGCGCATGAACTCGGTCCAATGTTCCCCGGATTCTCGCGCAGCCGCTATGACGCGCTCGAGGTCGGCAAGCTCGTGGGTGGGCTCGGCCACGGCGCCGAGCCTACCGCCGCTCGCGCGCCCGCGCACCGGATCGTCCCCTCCGGATCGCGCAGCGAATCATCCGCCGGGGTTTCGTGTTCCCTGTCCTGAATGGGTCGACGTCTCGCGCTCGGGGTCTGCCTTCTCGCCTGCTCGCTGTGCGCCGCCTCCGCGGCGGGATCCGGCGACCGGCGAGGGCCGTCGGCGCGCCCGCAGCCCCCGACCACCGCCGAGGCCGATCGCGCGACGGAGCGATTCCTCGACTCTCTGCCGTCAGATCGCCGGGCGGGCGCGAATGCCGCGGGCGGCACCGGCGGTACGGGTGAGTCGAGTGGTGGGGAGCTGTTCCCGGACGAGCGCGTCGTCGCGTACTACGGTGCCCCCCAGATGGGGGCGACGATAATCGGGCGCAAGACGGTGCAGGGCGCGAAAAAGGGGCTCCGCAAGCAGGCGAATCCGTACGAGGGCGAGGGCCGCGAGGTCGTTCCGGGGTTTGACCTCGTCGCGGTGCTCGCCACCGCCGACAGGGGGAGTGACGGCAAGTACCGGTCACGGCAGTCCAACAGGGTGATCGAGGAGTACTCGCGCGCTGCCGAGGCGCTGAAAGGACGCCTCATCCTCGACATCCAGCCCGGCCGGTCGACGTTCATCAAGGAGGTCCGCGCGCTCAGGGAGTGGCTGGTGCAGCCTAATGTCGACATCGCCCTCGACCCGGAGTGGAACGTGGGACGCCACGGAAGGCCGGGACACACGGTCGGGTCGGTCAACGCGAAGACGCTCAACCGGGTCAGCGCCTACATGAGCAACCTGGTAGAGCGCGAGAACCTCCCCCAGAAGGCATTGGTGATCCACCAGTTCCGCGACGGAAGCGTGAAGAAGCGCCAGTCCATCAAGCAGCGCGAGGGGGTCGACATCGTGCTCAACTTCGATGGCATCGGCGGCGCCGCGGCGAAGAAAGCCGGGTACGCCCGGCTCACGCGCGAGGACCTGTTCGCCGGGTTTTCGCTCTTCTACCGGCTGGACAGCGGCCTGATGAAGCCCAGCGAGATCCTGCGCCTCGAACCGGAGCCCGACTTCCTGCTCTACCAGTAGCGGGCGGCGCGAACGTCGCGGGGACGCGTCCCCGACCGATCTCCGGTTCAATGTTCGATTCCGCTAACCGGAGAGAGCGACGTGACAATGACACGGAAGAGACATCGCAGCGTCCGCTGGCAGGGCGCCCTGGTCGCCGCGGTGGCCATGGCCGCGGCGGCGACCCTCATTCTCGCGCCGGGCGCATCCGCGAGGCCCGAGCAGGTAAGTGGCGGGACCACGAGCTTGAAGATCAGCGCCAACGTGGGTGAGTTCCTCGCCGACACTGGAACGAAGGTGAAGGTGCTCGATCCCGCGAAGGAGAAGAAGAAGGGCTACGGCTTCCCGATCGCGAGCGGCGAGCTCGACAATAGGAAGGTCAACGGCACGCTCAAACACGACGGGGGACTCGAGCTGAAGGGTGACGGGGGCAAGTTCGAGCTCACGAGGCTCCAGGCGAAGTTCGGGCGCAGCTCGAAGCTGAAGGCGAATCTCGACGGGCGCAGCTCCGCGCTGTTCGATCTCGACATCGAGGACGCCAAGGCAAAGGAGTCGGAGGGGACGATCAAGGTCAACCGCATCAAGGTGCGGCTCAGCGCCAAGGGATTGAGGCTGATCGAGGACGTCACCGAGATGGAGCTCGAGAATCGCAACGTCGTGTTCGGAAAGCTCAAGGTCGCCGCCGAGACCGGAGGCGAGGAGCTCAATCTGACCGGTGGCGACGCGAACCTCGCGCTTGACAACGCCTTCACGAGCGGTGGGGTGTCGGCGAGCGCGATCGACCCCGCTACCCGAGGCGCCGGCACGATCGGATTCCCGATCACCGGCGGCAAGGTTGCGGCGGAGGGCGCGTCGGGTGTGGTGCGTCTCAACGGCGGTGTCCGGCTCACGAAGGGCGGCGCGAACATCGAGCTGACGAAGCCGCGCATCGGCCTCACCGAAGGCGAGATCACCGCAGTGGTCTCGGGCGATCGGGTGCCCGTTGCGTCGTTCAACCCGGCCGGACCCACGGTGGATGTCGACGGTGCTGAAGTTACGATCACCGGGATCGACTCCGAGCTCACCTCGGACGGGGCGAGAGCGGTGAATGAGGCGCTCGGCGGCAATGCCTTCTCCGAGGGCGATCCGTTTGGCAGGGTCGAAGTCCAGGCGACCAGTAGTTAGCTCGTTACTGGCACCGGCGGCGTCGCTGCTCGCGGCAGCTGCGCTCGGCGGCTGCGGGTCTTCCGGCGAGGACGAGCCCGACGAGGAGGAGTTCGCGCCGAGCGGAAACGAGATCTGCCGCGAGGCGCGCGCCCGGTTCGCCGAGCTCCAACGGGACCTCCCAAACACCGAGAAGCAGACCGTGCGGTTCACCCAGCGGCTGATCGCGATCTTCGAGGACGAGCTCGCCGAGCTCGAGGCTCTGGAGCCGCCCGCGGATCGCCGTGCCGCGTACAAGCGCTACCTGCGGGCCCGCCGGCGCGCGATCGGCTACATCGACGACGGGCTCGCTGCCGCCCAGGGAGGGAACGCGCTCGCGTACGCGGACGCGCAGGCCAGGGTCGCCGCCGAGCAGGTGGAGCGCGCCAACCTCGCGAAGCAGTCCGGCCTCAACGAGTGCAGCCGTCCCGTGGCGGGCGGGGGCGGCCCGGGCCGCTAGAAGGGAAAGTCCCCGCATGCGTCGAAACCAACCGTGCCGTGGCCAAGACCGCAACCAAGCCGCGAAACGGTAGGCGGGCGAGCTCCCCGAGCACCAAGTCGCTCTCGGAGTTCATCACGGAGCGGTTCGACGAGTTCTCGCGCTCGCAGAAGGACGTCGCCCGCTACATCGTCGACCATCTCGAGGAGGCCGCCTTCCAGACGGCTGAGGAGCTGGCGCGGCGCGCAAGCACCTCGTCCTCCACGGTCGTCCGTTTCTCGCAGGCGCTTGGGTTCGAAGGCTACCCGGAGCTCCAGCAGGCGGCGATTGAGGAGTACCGCCGCCGCGCTCCCGACGGTAACGGCCCCGCACAGCTCTTCGACTTCGACCACTCGGAGTTCGAGGCGTCGCTCGCGAGCGACCACTCGAACGTGGAGGAGACCGCCCGTAGCCTGACCCGCGAGCAGATCGAGTCGTGCGTGAGCGCGCTCGCCACCTCGCAGCGCGTTGTGATCGTGGGGGTAGAGCAGATGGCGTTCTTCGCCAGCTACCTGCGCCACCTGCTCGCGCTGCTCGAGATCCGCGCCGAGGTCGTGTCGAGCCCCCGGCAGGACGCGCTCAACCGGCTCGGGCGCGTCGGCGAGGACACCCTTGTGGTCGCGTTCTCAGCCGGGCGCGCGCATCCCCTCGTCGTGCGGTCGATGAAGCTCGCCCGCCACCGCCGCGCGCGCACGCTCGCGATCACCGACGCCACCCTTTCCGATGTGGGCGAGCACGCCGAGCTGACTCTTTATTACTCGTCCAACAGCCCGTCCTACACGCGCTCGAACTCCGCGTTGCTCGCGCTCGTTCAGGCGCTGGCCCACGGCGTCTACTCACGCGACAAGGCCGCCTTCAAGGACCACATCCGCGCCTTCAAGGTCAAGTAGCGGCCCAAATTTCTCCCGTTCGGCCCTTCGGGAACGCAGTGGGGGTCACGTATCCTTGGCGAGATGGCCGAGCGAGCGACATTCCGCCTAAAGACCGGTCTCGCCGAGATGCTCAAGGGCGGGGTGATCATGGACGTGACCACGGCCGAGCAGGCGAGCATCGCCGAGGAGGCGGGCGCGGTCGCGGTGATGGCGCTGGAGCGGGTGCCGGCGGATATCCGCGCCGAGGGCGGCGTCGCGCGAATGGCGAGCCCGAGGGTGATCAAGGCAATCCAGGACGCGGTGACGATCCCGGTGATGGCGAAGGCTCGGATTGGCCACTTCGCCGAAGCCCAGGTGCTCCAGTCGCTCGAGGTCGACTACGTCGACGAGTCCGAGGTGCTCACGCCCGCGGACGAGCGCAACCACATCGACAAACACGCGTTCGAGGTCCCGTTCGTATGCGGCGCGACCGACCTCGGGGAGGCCCTTCGTAGGCTCGCCGAGGGCGCCGCGATGATCCGCTCCAAGGGCGAGGCCGGCACCGGCAACATCGTCGAGGCAGTCCGCCACATGCGCGAGATCACGGGCGGTATTCGCCGGCTCTCGTCGCTCGGCGCCGAGGAGCTTCCGAGCGCGGCGAAGGACCTGCGCGCGCCGCTCGAGATCGTTCGCGACGTCGCGGAGCGACGGTGGCTCCCGGTGCCCGTGTTCTGCGCCGGGGGGATCGCGACCCCGGCGGACGCGGCGCTGATGATGCAGCTCGGCGCCGAGGGGAACTTCGTGGGCTCGGGGATCTTCAAGAGCGAGGACCCGCCGCGACGGGCGCGGGCGATCGTCGAGGCCACAACCCATTTCGAGGACGCCGAGCGGGTGGCCGCGGCCTCGGCCGAGCTCGGTGAGCCGATGCGCGGCGACGACATCGCACAGCTCGCCGAGGAGGGCTCCCTGCTCCAGCAGCGCGGCTGGTGAGCCTGCGCATCGGGATCCTTGCCGCCCAGGGCGACTTCGCCGCGCACGCCCGCGTCCTGCGCCCGCTCGGCGCGACCCCGGGCGAGGTCCGGACCGCGGAGCAGCTCTCCGGCCTCGACGGGCTCGTGATCCCGGGCGGAGAGAGCACGACGATCTCGCGCGCGATCGAACGCGACGGACTCGAGGGGCCGATTCGCGCCCACGTGGAGGACGGGCGCCCAGTGCTCGGGACGTGTGCCGGGATGATCATGCTCGACCGCGACCACCTCGGGCTGATGGACACGGTCGCGCGCCGAAACGCGTTCGGGCGCCAGATCCAATCGTTCGAAGCCGATCTCGAGGTCGAGGGACTCGGACCGGATCCAGTGCGGGCGGTATTCATCCGCGCGCCGTGGATCGAGGAGGCCGGGCATGAAGTCGACGTGCTGGCGCGCTACGACGGCCATCCGGTCGTCGTGCGGGAGGGGACCCTGCTCGCGTGCGCGTTCCATCCGGAGCTGACCGACGACTCGCGCCTCCACGCGCTGTTCATGGCGATGGCGACGGCCGCGCGCGAGCGGGCCGAGCGCGTGCGGTGAGGGACCCGCGCGTCACCGCGCTGGCGCGGGTTTTGGTCGGCTACTCGACCGAGGTCAAGCGCGACGATGCCTGCCTGATCGAAGGGGAGGTCGCCGCCCAGCCGCTGCTCCAGGCCGTGTACGAGGAGGTGCTCAAGGCCGGTGGAAATCCGATCGTCAGCATCGCGATGGAGGGCCAGGCGGCGACGTACTTCAAGCACGCCGGCGACGACCAGCTCGAGTGGGTCTCGCCGGTCTCAAGGTGGGCGGCCGAGAACGCCGACGCGCGGATCATGGTGATGGCGAGCTCCAACACCCGCGAGCTCTCAGGGGTGCCCCCGGAGCGCCAGACGCAGCGCCAGCGCGCGATGGAGCCGATCATGCGCACGGCGCTCGAGCGCTCCGCGGCCGGTGAGTACAAGTGGGCGCTGACGCTGTTCCCAACCCACGCCTACGCGTCGGAGGCCGAGATGAGCCTCGCCGATTACGAGGACTTCTACTTCGGCGCCTGCTTCGCGGACGAGCCCGATCCGGTGGCGGCGTGGAGGCGCCAGTCGGAGGAGGTCGAGCGGCTACGGGAATGGATCCAGGATCGGGAGGAGGTCCGGATCGAGGGGCCGGGCACGGACCTGCGTGTCGGGATCGCAGGGCGCACATTTATCGCCGCGGACGGCAAGCACAACATGCCCGACGGCGAGTTCTTCACGGGCCCGCTCGAGGACACGGCCGAGGGCGAGATCACCTTTCACCTCCCGGCGACGTACTCGGGGCGCGAGGTCTCGGGTGTGCGGTTTCGGTTCGAGGGCGGCAGGGTTGTGGCCGCGAGCGCCGAGCGCGGGGAGGAGTTCCTGAATCAGACGCTCGACACCGACGACGGCGCGCGACGCCTCGGCGAGCTCGGGATCGGAACCAATTATGGGATCACCGGAGCGACGCGCGAGATCCTCCTCGACGAGAAGATCGGTGGCACTGTCCACCTCGCGGTCGGTCGAAGCTACCCCGAGACGGGCGGGGTAAACGAGAGCGCGGTCCACTGGGACATGATCTGCGATCTGCGGCGCGGCGGGCGGATCACGGTCGACGGCGAGACGCTGCAGGAGGACGGTCGCTTCGTCGTGTAGACGACCGGAAAGTTCGCTTGCGAACTTTGCGCCTGATTCCACACCGCAACTTCGGGGCGGTTGGACGGTTGTAGAGGTGCGCGCGCCTGTGCGTCGGAGTGATTCCAGCTTGCAGGCGCCTGGGACGAGCGCCCCAGGAGGGATGCAAGGCACGACGGCCGGGGCCCCAGGACCCGGCCGTCGCCGTTAGGTGAGGTAGGGATGCCACGAGGGCTGCCAGGGACGCGCCATTCCGGCGTCCCTGCCGGCACCGCACCGAGTCCCCGCGCGCCTCCTAACATCAGCGCCATGGCCGGGCACTCGAAGTGGGCGCAGATCAAGCACAAGAAAGCGGCGACGGACGCGAAGCGCGGGAAGCAGTTCACGAAGCTCGCCCGCACGATCACCGTCGCGGCGCGCGAGGGCGGGGGCGACCCGGAGGGAAACGCCGCCCTCGCAACCGCGGTCCAGAAGGCGCGGGACTACTCGATGCCCAAGGAGAACATCCAGCGGGCGATCGACCGCGGCACGGGCGAGGGTGGAGCGGCGGGGGAGATCGAGCGCGCGGTCTACGAAGGGTACGGGCCCGGCGGCGCCGCGATCCTCGTCGAGGCCCTGACCGACAACCGCAATCGCACGGGTGCGGACGTCCGCCACGCGTTCGACAAGCACGGCGGCAGCCTCGGCGAGCCCGGATCCGTCGCGTGGATCTTCGAGACCCGCGGCGTCGTCCTCGTCGACGCCGATCGGTACTCGGAGGACGACCTGATGCCAGCGATCGACGCGGGCGCCGAGGACGTGAGCGAGGATGGCGATCTGCTCAAGGTTGTTTCCGCGCCCGCGAACCTGTCCGCCGTGCGCGCGGCGCTCGAGCAGGCCGGGGTCGAGATCGAGTCGTCGGAGCTCACGATGGAGCCGCGCAGCACCGTCGAGGTTGGCGAGGGGGACGCCCGGCCGCTGATGGGCCTGATGGAGGCCCTCGACGAGCAGGACGACGTCGATGCCGTGCACGCCAACTTCGACATTCCAGCCGAGGTGCTCCAGCAGGCCGCCGCATAGCTCGGTAGGATCGCGCGCGGGTCGTAGGGCAGGGGAACCTCGACCACAGAAGGGAGCACTCCAATGAGACGAGGTAAGGAGGCAGGCCTCGCGACGCTTGCCGTGGCGGCATTCGCGGCCGCGATGCTGTGCGCACCCGGGGTCGCGACCGCGAAGTCCAAGCTGTTCCTGAGCGGCGTGATCAACACGCCGATTCCGAACAACACCCCGACGGGGGTCTTCGCTCCGATCAGTGTCGGCAAGAAGGGAACCGTGAAGGACGTCGACGTCGCGGTGCGGATCTCGCATCCCAACGTGAGCCAGCTCAACCTCTACCTGTTCAAGGGGGAGAAGTACGTCGCGCTGGCGAGGAACGTCGGTGGGACCGGCAACGACTTCGGATCAGGCACCGCCGGCTGCTCAGGCTTCACCGTGTTCGACGGAGCGGCGCCCACGTTCGTCCAGACCGGTTCGGCGCCGTTCAACGGCGCGTACCGTCCCGCCGAGTCGCTGGGGCTGTTCAACGGCGACGGGTCGAAGGGCACATGGAGGCTGTTCGCCTACGACCAGGCGGGCGGGACATCCGGCGTCGTGAACTGCTGGGCGCTCGGGCTCGACTACAAGAAGAAGAAGAAGAAGAAGAAGAAATGAGCACGAGCGCGAAATGAGCACGAGAGCGATCTAGGGAGGCATCCGAGCCGGAGGCCAGAATCAGTACCCATGCTCGTGGTCATCGGAATTGACCCGGGGGTGGCGAACACGGGATTCGGCATCGTGCGGCTCGCGGGATCGCAGATGAGCGCGATCGACGGCGGCGTCGTCGAGGCGCCCGGCAAGGGTTCTCCCGAACGGCGGCTGGCGCGTATCCACGCCGCGCTCGCGGAGCTCATGACGTGGCACGAGCCGGCCGCCATGGCGCTCGAGGACGTCTACTTCGGAAAGAACGTGCGCTCAGCGATCGGCGTCGGCCAGGCTCGCGGCGTCGCGATGCTCGCCGCCGCAGAGCGCGAGGTCCCGTGCTTCGACTACACGCCCCAGGCCGTGAAGATGGCCGTGTGCGGCTCGGGAAGCGCACCCAAGGACCAGGTGCAGCGAATGGTCGGGTCGCTGCTCGGACTGCCGGAGCCACCCCAATCCGATCACGCGGCGGACGCGCTCGCGGTCGCGATCTGCCACGCGGCGCACGCCCCGGCCCAGCGCGGGCGTGCGGCGTTCGCGAAGGCGCCCGCGGCTGTCAGCGCTTCGCTCTCGGAGGCCGAGGCCGGGTGATCGCGTCGGTTCGCGGGGAGGTGCTGGTGCGCCGCCCCGATCACGTCGTGCTCGAAGCCGGCGGGGTCGGATACCGGCTCGCCGTCTCGGCCGAGACCCTGAAGGCGGTCCCGGCCAAGGGTCGCGACGCGACCCTCCACTCACACCTCGTCGCGCGCGACGACGCGCTGTCGCTGTTCGGGTTCGCGACGGAGGAAGAGCGCGACCTCTTCCTCCAGCTGATCTCCGTGTCGGGCGTCGGCCCGAAGGTCGCGACCGCGGTGCTCTCCGGAGCGCCGCCGCGCGAGCTTCTGCGCGCGATAGCGACAGGCGACGCGAAGCGCTTCCACGCGGTTCCGGGCATCGGGAAGCGGACGGCCGACCGGATCATCGTCGAGCTGCGCGAGAAGATCGCCGAGTCGCTCGACGAGACGGCGCTCGCCGCCGCGGCAGGGAGCGAGGACCCTCGCTCGCTCGCCCGCGAGGGGCTCGTCAACCTCGGCTACACGCCGGCCGAGGCCGAAGAGCTCATGAACGGTGCCAGCGGCGAGAGCGCCGAGGATCTGATCTCCGCGGCCCTGCGCCGCGCCGCTGAGGCGTCCCCCGCGAAGGAAGCGGCATGAGTGGAGTCGAGCCGGCACCGCGCGTGAGCGACACGAGCATCGGCGGGGACGTGCGCGAGCGTGTCGGCGACGCCCGCGCGGCGGGTGGAGATGAGGACCTCGACCGCTCGCTGCGTCCGCCCCGCCTGAGCGACTTCGTCAACCAAGAGCAGGTCACCGGCCAGCTCGAGATCTTCATCGAGGCGGCGCGGCGGCGCGAGGAGGCGCTCGACCACGTGCTGCTCGCGGGCCCGCCCGGCCTCGGCAAGACCTCGCTCGCGCACATCGTCGCCGCGGAGATGGAGGCGCCGATCGTCGGTACTGCCGGCCCCGCGCTCGAGCGCAAGGCGGACATCGCCGCCTTCCTCACCGCTCTCGAGCCCGGCAGCGTGTTCTTCATCGACGAGATCCACCGCCTCAATCGCGCGATCGAGGAGACCCTGTACCCGGCGATGGAGGAGCGCCGCCTGCCCGTTGTTCTCGGCCAGGGCGCGGGCGCCCGAACGGTGACGCTCGAGCTCCCGGCCTTCACACTGATCGGCGCCACCACCCGGGCGGGGCTGCTAACGACACCGCTGCGCGATCGCTTCGGCGTCTCCCACCGGCTCGAGCACTACCAGGCCGAGGATCTGGCGCTCGTGGTACGGCGCTCGGCAGGGGTCATGGGGGGCGAGGGAGAGCCCGAGGGCGAGCA
>Ga0081538_10000712_pt1 | contig 36271 bp, 29 predicted proteins | sample TabmetS5T2R1_FD_71022 | JGI IMG/M metagenome (GOLD analysis project Ga0081538, IMG submission 71022) | Tabebuia heterophylla rhizosphere microbial communities from the University of Puerto Rico - S5T2R1 | ecosystem: Host-associated > Plants > Roots > Rhizosphere ...
CCCGAAATACGCCGGGTCATCGCAGTTCACCGTCACGCAGAGCCCTCTGTGTAGCATTGGCCTCGGATTATGCTCCTCGAGCCGACCGAACACGCCAAGCTTCACGTTGGAGAACGGGCAGACGGTTAGCGACACCTGCCTCTTGAGTAACTCGCCTACTAAGGCCTCATCGTGCATATAGCGGACGCCATGGTCGAATTGCGCAGGCGGATGGGCAACTTCGTACGAGTCGGGCCCCACCGCGACGATATGCTCCCGATAAGGCAGGGCCTGCTCCAGCGTGTCTAAGGCCGATTCCGCACTCAGATGTCTCAAAAAGCACATGATCAGGCGTGACGTGATCCCGAACATCCGCTCGCCGTCGGTCAACGCTTGTCGTAAGCCGGAGAGAACTGTCGCAAACGGGACGCCGCGTTGGGTATGGGATTGCGGGTCGAAGAACACTTCGGTGTGCAGGCCGTGTTGGGCATGGGCGCGCTGCAGATAGGCCATCGTCACATCGTAAAAGTGCCGCTCGTGCCGTAGGCACGCTACACGCCTCGTAATAAATATCAAGAAATGAGTGCAGACTGCCGAAGCGGTACGCGGCCCGCACTGCATCGACGCTGTCATACTTGAGCGCGATGCCGTTGCGCTCAGCGATGGTAAACATCAGCTCCGGCTCGAGCGAGCCCTCGATGTGCATGTGCAATTTGACTTTGGGAAGGCCGGCAATCAGGGCCGTCAAGACACTCCGATTCTCACGAGGCGGATCGGTAAGTGGCCGATTCATACCCTCTCCATCATACCGGTAGGTCCTCCACACGCTTGAACACTGGGCCGAGTCGAAATCGTTGGCCTATGTTCAGCGAGTTGACACCATGAGGCTGCTCCGTTCCCATCAATGCGCGAAGCAGCGGTCCTGCATCTGATGGATGAGCGCATGCGCCGACAATATCAAAAATTCCCCGTCCCTATGGATGGATCGCTTGGCTACGTGGAAAGTGCACCAAGTATATCAGGGCCACCAGGGAGCGGCATGGCAAATTATGCCTGGAAAGGGGCGAACCTGCGTGAGGGCCTCGCCCCTTCAGGGAATCAGCGTACAAATTCGGCTCTGGATGCCAGAGGATTATAGACCTGATTCTCGAACCCCGTGTATTTCAGCACCGTCTGCATGCCGGCCGCCTGATGGTAGAGAAGATGGCAGTGCAGCATCCAGTAGCCCGGGTAGGCGGCGTCGAACTGCACCTTCACCGTTTAGCGCGGCATCACCAGGACGGTGTCCCACCTGGCCCCGCTGAACGTCTGGCCATCGATCTCTGTGACCTGGAAGGTGTGGCCGTGCAGGTGCATGGGGTGGGCCATGCCGGTCTGATTCGCGAAGACGAGCTCCACACGCTCGCCCTGGTTCACTTCGAGCGGCGTAATGTTAGGCCAGAGTTGGCCATTGATGCCCCAGAGATACTTCGCCATGTCGCCAGTCAGAGCCACCTGGAGGCTGCGATCCACAGGTCTAGCGGGCAAGGAGCGCGCCGCACGCAAGCGCCGCTCCTGCGCATTGGTCAAGGCGCCGGCGACCGTCTCCGCCTGTTGGCGCAAGGTGGGCAGCCTGGCCTTCGGGGTGGCGAGCACGAGGCCGGTCTGTAAGTCGGTGCCCTCACCTTGCGCCAGAATGGGATAGGCCCCCTCCCCGGCGGGGAGGCGCAGGCGCAGGTCGAGGCGCTGCGCCACGGCCAGCTCAAAGCGGCGCCCGGCGAACGGCACGATGTCCTCGCCGTCGACGGCGACCGCTTGTGCGTCGAGCCTGCCGGTGTCGATGAAGAAATTCGTCCCGCTGCCGGCGGCGATGAGGCGCAGACGGACGGTCTGTCCCGGCCGGACGCGCACCACTTCAGGGTCCGCCAGAGTACGACGGTTGCTCAGCAAGGCATCGTACGTGACATCGCTGAGGTCCGGCTTGTCCATGCTGGAGGTCTTCCCCCCCATGGCCATCCCCGACGTCGCCTGCTCCATGCCGCCGGGCATCTTCGTCGTGGCACCGGCCTTGGCCTGCGACGCCTGGCCTCGCAACTCGGCCAGAATATCGGCCGGCTTGCGGAAGGTGAAGTCATTGAGCATCACCACCACGTCCCGTACCCCGCGGGCTGAGGCGACAGGATCGTTGAGGATGAGCGGTGCGGTCATCATCCCCTGCTCCTGCAGCCCAAAGTGCGAATGCATCCAAAACGTCCCGGCCTGCACGATCGGAAAATCGTAGCGGCGCTCCTCCCCCGGTTTGATCGGGGCTTGCGTCACGTAAGGCACACCGTCCTGCCATCAGGCAGGATAAGACCGTGTCAGTGAATGGTGAGGGGCTCCTGGGTCTGATTGTGCAACGCCACCTTGAACCGCCGGCCCTTGGTGCCCACGAAGCCGACCCGACCGTCGGGCTGCCGGATGGCATATGCCGTGCCCTTCTTGCCGTTGACGTCGATCTCGCCCTCGGTGATCCGCAGCACGGTCCAGCCTTCTGACGCGGCAATGACCGGTCGAGGGGCAACGCCAGCTAGGGCGCTTAGGGCGACCGCACCGCCGAAGCCGCGAATGAAGGCCCGTCGGTCCAGGACCAGACCGGTCGCCGTCGGTGTGGCCAACGTTGCGCGAGGCGAATGCCGTGTACGCATAGTCACTCTCCTTTCCATCGTTGCCAATTAATGGTAGCCTCGAAAGCCGAGCGGCCCGCTTCTCTGGGGGTTAATGACCCGCCAGAGTGCGGGTCGGTCCGTGCTGACGTGGAGCTTGGCCTCCTGTTCGGTCTTGGCGACTCTGGACCGCACCGTATAGGTACTGCGCCGGGGACTCTCGAGACCCAGCGCCACCGGTGTCAGCTCCCCGATGAGCAGACTGTTCTGCGTGCTGTCGACGCTCAGGTCGAGGCGAAAGTTGAAGAAATGGTCGTGATGGATGGCCAGCGTGTGGGGCGCCACCAGGTGGCCGTATGCGAGATCTTCTGTGGGCTGGGCCTCCGCCATGACAGGAGCGGTCACGGCCTGGACCTGTTCAATACCGCTGGTGCCGACGGCGATGTTGATGCTGCCATCCTGTCGAAACACCCAGTCGAAGAAATAGTCGTAATTGCCGATCGCCGCGATATAGCGCATCACCAGCTCGCGCCCCCGACGGCTCTCGGTCTGGCCATGCGCGATCTCGAAGTGGCGCCAGCCGATGTCACCGGCGGTGCGTTCGAAGAGGCAGACGGCGTTCGGCTGGCTGGAGGGCACCCCCTTATCGTCCGCCAGAACAGCCTCCATATAGGTGGCGTAGGCCGGGCAGTCAACCCCTACCTGCAGCGGCGGGGTGAACTTGCCCACGCCGTATTCGCCCGCGTCCATGTAAGTTCTGAAATACCACCCGGTGTCGGGATCCATATAGGGCACGAAGAGCTCGGAGAGCGAGCCTTGATAGAGGATGGAACGCAGCGTGCTATGGTCGTCGTAGCGCACCAGCGAAACGACGGGGCCCACGCGGATGTCGAGGCGCACGTGTAATCGCCAGCGTTGCCAACGCACCTCGTGCCCTTCGAGCGCGAAGTCTGCGCCGTGGGACAGACTGGTCACCAACGGCGTCGGCGCCGGGCGCAGGGTGCCCACCGCCGCGGGGTCGAAGTCCGCTGGCGCCTGGGGGATAGGCACGACGCCGGTATCGATGAGCTTGAGCACCTCACGCCGGTTGATGTCGACCATGGCCGTCAGACCCTCGATCGGCCGCGCCCAAAAATTCTTGGTGTTCCGCCCATCGAAACAGGGCCCCTTGATCTCAACCTTTGGCACTTTTCTTGGAGAATTGTCCTCATGTCCGAATATCCATCCATGAGCCAACCGCAGCATGGCATTGTGGTCGAACGTAATCTCCCAGCGCGGATGCGGGATGGGATCACGCTCTATGCCGACGTCCATCGGCCTCATGCCGCCGGCCCGTTCCCGGTCGTTCTCATGCGGGTGCCGTATGACAAGACCGCCGCGACACCGCTACATTACGTCGATTACTTTGTGCCGCGGGGCTACGTGATCGTCGTCCAGGATACACGTGGCCGCTATACCTCAGGGGGAGAGTATTATCCCCTGATCCATGAGGCCACGGACGGTTATGACACCGTGGAGTGGGCAGCCACACTCCCCTGGTCTACTGCCAAGGTCGGCACCGCAGGCCAGTCGTATCATGGGGCCACCCAGTATCTCCTGGCGCCCACCTGCCCGCCACATCTGGTATGTCAAGTGCCGATCTCGGCCTCGGCCGATTTCCACGCCTCATGGGTGTACCATACCGGCGGCGCTTTCGAGTTCGGCTGGCAGGTGGGCTATGCCATCTTTATGGCGCGGAACACCGCCGAGCGCCAAGGGCTCGGACAAGCCTATCTGAACCGGCTTGACCACTTCGTCCTCCCCGAGATCAACTTCGCACAACCGCTGACCGACGAATGGCACCAACACCTCCCCATCCAAGATTGGGCGAATTGGCTCAAGGAGACTGCTCCCTACTTCGCCGATTATCTCAACCATCCTGACGCTGGCCCCTATTGGGAGCCGCTGAATCTCTATAGGCATCACCGTGCGATCAGCACGCCGATGTACCATATTGGCTCCTGGTATGACATCTTTCAAGAAGGCACCCTCGGGAACTATGCCGGCATCGTGCGGAATGGCCGACCAGAAGCGCGTACAACCCAGAAGTTACTCATGGGACCATGGGGACATATCCGCCCTTATGCAGCGCCCACGACCGGCGGCACCGGCGACATCGACTTCGGCCCCAACGCTGCTCTCGAAATCCATGAGATCGAGCTACGCTGGTTCGACCACTGGCTCAAGGGCATCGACACCGGCCTCATGCGTGAGCCGCCCATCAACATCTTCGTGATGGGCGACAACGTCTGGCGCGAGGAGCAGGAGTGGCCGTTGGCACGCACCCGCTACACGTCCTACTATTTCCACAGCCAGGGCGCGGCGAATAGCCTCCGCGGCGACGGCCGACTCAGCCTCGAGAGACCGTCGCAGGAGCCGTCGGATACCTATGTCTATGATCCAAGGGATCCTGTGCCCACGCGTGGCGGCAATACGCTGGTGATCCCCATGGGAGTGTATGACCAACGCTCGGTTGAAGAGCGGCGCGATGTCGTGTGCTATACCAGCGAACCGCTCACTCGTACCCTGGAGATCACCGGGCCGATCACCGTGAAGCTCTATGCCGCATCGTCGGCGCCAGATACGGATTTCACCGCGAAACTCGTTGATGTGCGCCCCGATGGCTACGCGCAGAATTTGGCGGACGGCATCATCCGCGCCCGCTACCGTGACTCGCGGGCAAATCCCAGCCTCATCACGCCGAGCATCGTCTATGAATACACCATCGACTTGTGGTCGACGAGCATGGTGCTGCACCCCGGCCATCGCCTCCGTGTCGACATCGCCAGCGCCAACTTCCCGCGCTTCGACCGTAATCCGAATACCGGACACTCCCTCTTCCGCGATGCCGAGCTGCAGGCCGCGACGCAGACGATTTTCCATGATGCGGTACGGCCTTCACACATCGTGCTGCCGGTAATCCCGCGGTAAAGTTGCCCCCCTGCAAGCCGGCACCTCATCGGCGACTTTACCTGGCGGTTATGGCTCGGATGAAGGGGAGCGTTTATCGTCGTGGAGATCGCCTGGGCGGGGTGATGCCATGCGTCTTGAGCTTATAGTGCATGACGCGGGGACTGATATCCAGATGCGCTGCAGCATTTTTTTGCACCCAATGTGTGCGCTGCAAAGCTTGTAAAAGGGCGTCGCGTTCGATGGCCTTCAGGGAGACGCCGTTGGGAGGCAGTCGGACGATCCTGTCCTCTGACTCACCTGGACTGGAATGCCGCTCACCCAGCCCAAGACTGCTGAGCCGCATCACCTCGTCCTCCTCCTGGGCTACCCCGTGCGCAATCGTGCTCTCTAGCTCGCGCAGATTCCCCGGCCACGGGTATTCCAGGAGGGCTCTCTCGACCACCTCGTCGAAGCGCCTGACACGCCGCTCGAACAGGCGACGATAACGCTTGAGAAACAGGTGAGCGAGGGGGAGAATGTCGTCAGGGTAATCCCGCAAGGCGGGCATTTCCACGGTGATGCCGGTGAGCCGCGCATATAAGTCAGCCCTGAACCGCTTGGCACGGATGGCCTCGGGAAGGCTGCCGCTGGTGGCTGCAACCACGCGGACATCGACGGTGATGGTTCTCGAAGAGCCGAGGCGCTCAAAGGTGTGGTCTTGGAGCACGCGCAGGAGTTTCAACTGAATCCTCGGGCTCACGTCGCCGATTTGATGCAGAAAAAGCGTCCCCTGGTTGGCCTGGTCAAGGCCACCGATACGGCGCGTCTGAGCTCCGGGGAAGGCTGCTGACTCATGGCCGAAAAGCTCACTCTCCAGCACTCGTTCGGGGAGCGCTGCGCAGTTGACAACGACCAGGGCCCGGTCGCGGCGTGGGCTGTTGGCATGAATCGCTGCCGCTAACACACCCTTACCGGTCCCAGGCTCTCCCGTGATCAGCACATGCGCGCTGGTGTCGATGTCCCGCTGGAGACGGCTGACGAGGCGTCGCAGGTGCCCACTGTGTCTGAGGATGCGTTCACAATCATACACATGGGGTTGCACCCGCTTTAGATAGCTGATGGCCTGCACCAGGTAACGGCATTCAAGCGCCCGTTCGACGCGAAGATGCACCTCATCGAGCCCGATCGGGTGCTGTTTGACCAGGTAATCGTGCGCTCCCCGCTTTAACGCTTCGACAGCGCCGGAGAGCTCATCGGGATCGCTGAGGATCAAGACGGGCGTGAAGTGATCGTTAGCCTGGGCGACTTGTAAAATCTCGATCCCATTACGCTCTGGGAGGCAGAGGTCGGTGAGAATAACTTCGAAGAGCCGGTGCTCGAGCTGCTGCGTGGCCGCAACACCATCGCCGGCCTCGGCCACGTCATGCCCTTGCTGGCGGAAGAAATCGGCGAGTTGCTGGCGGAGGAAAAGGTCTTGCTCGGCGATGAGGATTGTGCTCACGCCTCTTATCCTATCATGCGGTTGGCCTACATAATTTTCCCCAACGACAGGAATCGAGTCCCGTGAGCGCTCTGAGACCTAGTTGTGAGCGCTGTTTCGGGCACAGCCGATGTACGATGTAGAAGCGCAACGGAGTGGAAAAACCGGTATAGTGACCACCTACTGTAGGGCTTGCGAAGCGAGAAGTCAAGGGGCAAAATGCCGCGATGGGTCCTCCGGCTTCGGCCGTGGGACGTCCATGTCCAGTTCCTCGCGTACCCGCGCGAAGATGGCAGCGAACATCGCCTGCGTGAGACGGCCGGTCTGCGTATTCTGTCGGCTCGGATGATAGGAGGCCACCAGGAGCAGGCCATCCGGGAAAGGCGTCACAGCCGCATGCGCGAAGCGGGGACGTGCGTCCGGCAATGGTAACCCCAGTGCGCGCCGCGCCGCCAGATAGGCATCGAAGGCGATCTTCCCTAACGGGACGACAATACGCACACGGTGTAGCAGTTCGAGCTCGCGCAGCAGATAGGGACGGCACGCCGCTAATTCGGCGCCGGATGGTTTGTTATCTGGCGGCACGCACCGCGCTGCAGCCGTGATGTAAGCGTCGTGCAGCGTGAGACCATCATCGCGGTGCCGGGAGGTCGGTTGATTGGCGAAGCCGAATCGATGGAGGGTCCGGTACACCCAGTCACCGCTCTGGTCGCCGGTAAACATCCGGCCGGTGCGATTGCCCCCATGCGCCGCGGGCGCCAGGCCGATGATAAGGAGTCGCGCCTGCGGGTCGCCGAAGCTGGGCAACGGTCTCCCCCAGTAATCCTCCTGCCGATATTGCCGCCGCTTCTCGCGTGCCACGCGTGTGCGGTACTCAACCAAGCGTGGACACTGCGTGCACCCCAAAATGTGCCGTTGAAGAGTCGCCAGTGCCTGCATCGTCTCGGGGTATCCTCTCCAAGGTCACGTCTAGCAGCATTGTAGCGCGTTTCTTGTGGTGGCGGCTGGATAATCACCTAGAGCTGGATGATAACTCTAAGTTACACAGAGGAGGTCTTAGGCGGTCTTGGCTATACAGCCGGGCAGGTAGCCGAGCTGAAACGAGCTAGAGTCACTAGACCGGGAGAGCCTATCCGCGGCCTTACCGCAGGATTCGAGGGTGTCCTTCCTAGCCGGGCATGAGCACGAGGTGAAACCGCCAATGACGTACGGTTGAGCACCAGGTTTCACGGTCAAAACAATCCTCGTGAACGCCCGGCAGGATGACGAGAACGCCACTCCCCCCATGCACACAACATAGAGGTACAGGGAGCAACGCTGCTTAATGGCATGTGCAGGAGCCACATCCGCAGGAGCCGCCGCCTTCTCCACCCGACGGGCCGAATGGGCCGACGCGCTCCCCGACCTTCGAACCAAACAGCGAGAATTTTTTCTCCAGCAGCTCAGATCCGCAGTTGGTGCACTCCACCTCCGCTGTGCTGGTCATCACCAACTTTTCAAAGTCCCGATTGCATACCAGACAATGATATTCGTAGATCGGCATGGTCGTTTTCCTCTCCTTCCCACCGCCAATAACCCACGTTATGCCCAGATGGGATGACGCGTGAGCTCAGCCTCGAAACTGGCTGATCCAGACGGGTGGGATTTGGCACAAGGCTCTGATCCGTGCGATCGACGAGCCAATCGATCTGTTCCACCACCAGTGGGCCGACGCTCGGCGCATCCGGTGGTACGAACATAGCACACTTAGGTGCAGTGGGCAATGGGCAGACGATGGCCAAAAGAGCGTTGGCGTCCGCACGAGGGGTGCCGTATGATGATCCACGGCAATGGCGCACACATACGCCGAGTAGCAATGGTTAAGGAGGGCAGATGGTCCAGGCGATAACGGGCCTCAGGGTTGGCGACGCGGCACCGCCATTCGTGTTACAGGACAGCGACGGCCACGCAGTGCGACTGACGGATATTCTCAGCTCCCAGGCAGCCATACTTGTGTTCATTCGCGGCACCTGGTGACCAAACTGCCGCAAGCAACTGGAGCAGTTGCACACCCATTTACCGGTATATCATAGTCTCGGGGCTGAGGTATTGGTCATCGTCGGCCAGCGCGCCGAGAAGGTCGGCGAGTATTCTCGCACTCACGGTCTCGCCTTGCCGATCCTCGTCGATCCCGATCGCTCCGTCATCAAGCGCTACGGCGTCTATCATCGGCTCGGGCTCACGGCGTTCAACATCGCTCGGCCGGCCACGTTTATCATCGACCGTACGCAACGGATCCGCTTCATGTACATCAGCAGAGGTCAGTCGGATCGTCCCGATCACGAGTTGTTGGTAGCCGCGCTGCAGCAGCTGCACCTTCCACAACCACCGTCACCTCCCCCTGCGGCGGGCGCTCCTCGAGCTGAGCCCTCACCTCAGTGATACGACCACGGAGGATCTCCTCGAATTTTTTTGTCAGCTCGCGGGCCACGACCACGCGACGGTCTCCCCACAGTGCCTGCATGTCGCCGAGGACATCGTACACACGCCGTGGCGATTCGTAAAAAATCAGCGTGCGTGGTTCACCTCGCAGGCCTTCGAGGCGTTTCCGCCGTTTCCCGAGTTTTTTGGGAAGGAAGCCTTCGAAGGCAAAACGATCTGTCGGCAGGCCCGCCACCGCGATGGCGGCCACCGCCGCTGAGGGGCCGGGAACAGGGATCACCGGGATCGCCTGTGCGATGGCGAGTTGCACCAGGCGATATCCCGGATCGGAGATCAGTGGCGTCCCAGCCTCGGAGACGAGAGCGATACTGTTGCCCTCTTGCAAGCGCCGGATTAAGGTAGGGGCTTTGTGAACCTCGTTGTGGTCATAGAGGCTGGTGAGAGGCTTGTCGATCTGATAATGCTGGAGGAGGATGCGCGTCCGGCGCGTATCCTCAGTGGCAATTAAATCAACCTCCTGCAAGACTCGGAGGGCGCGCACGGTGATGTCTTCGAGGTTGCCAATCGGCGTTGCCACCACATACAGCATCCCAGCCATGTGACGCTCCTCGCCCGGGCCAGAGGGTTCTTATCGCACTCATATCGTACTCATACCCTGTACATGACTCCAGGCATTGTATCATTTCCGTGCGATGTCTTAGCCCCTGAAAGGGGGGAGGGGCTCAAAAGCGTGTTCCTTGGCACGACTGCGCGAAACCAGACGCATACCCGACGTCGTGCCTGGGCTTGACAATCACGATCAGATATGGTGCATTAACACGGTTGACAGGCGGGTATCCCTAGGACTCTATCTCGTTCTATGTGTCACGTCCTCCTGTGCTGAATCCTACAAACCTTTCTGACGACATCGACACGAGGTTGAAGCGATGGCGCAGCAGACTGAGCAGCGAGCAGTCATCAACGGTCGAAACTATGTCGGATTTGTCATCCCGGGGCAATTCATCACCATCTATCGTGCCGATGAGGAGTTTAAACCAGTTACTGACGGACTAGAGGGGGTGTGGACCTTTCGCTCGGAGACCCTCAAATTGGGTGCGAACCCTACCCTGAATGAGGGGGAGATCCGGCATCATTTCGTCAATCGCCTTGGCGACACCGAGATGAACCAGGCTCCGCCGTCAACGGCCAACCGGCTCGTGACCATGCTGAAGGCACTGTTCCGAGATTTTACGATTCCTCCCATGTCTATTCTCAGCCTGGTGTTGGCTATGCTCATGCTGTTCGCCGGCGTATTACTCCTCGTCGATGCGCCAGCCCTCGGGCCGTTGATGGGTGGAATAGTGTTCGGCAGTGCGATCCTCTTGGTGCTTTTCGCCATTTTCGGCCCATTCGTGTGGTAGCTGGAGAGATGGCGGAGATAAGACATGAGAGCTTCTGATCTACGGTCTCACAGTCGTACGAAGCTGACCCGTAAGGACTTAAAGGCTCCCGATGAGTTCATTACGCTCACGGGGCGCGTGCTTAGCTTCGCGACTCAGCATCTGCGGGCCATTGGGCTCATCGTCGGGGGCGTCATTGCTTGTGTGATCGTTGTCTGGGGCCTAGTCGCCTATGTCCGTAGCATCGAACGGGAGGCCTTCGCCAGTCTCTGGCAGATCGAAGGACAACTCCGCAGCGCTGCGGACACGGATGTCATCCCGCCGGCTTCGCTCGAGCGCCTGCAACAAATCACCCAGCAGTTCGGTGCCGGAGAAGCACGGGATTACGCCTGGCTGTATCTCGGCCATGCACGCTATCGGCAAGGGGATTACGTCGCCGCCGTTACCGCTTATCAGCAGGCCGTGGCGCAGGTGCAGCCGACCAACTTGCTGTGGGCGCTAGCCTCCTTAGGAGCGGCGTACGCTTTAGAGGCAAAAGGAGATTTCAGACCGGCTCAGGATGCCTATCAGCGTGTCATCGACATCAAGCCCGCTGGATTGATTGTGGAGGCCTACCTCGGCAAAGGACGGGCCGCTGAGCAGAGCCAGGATGTCGAGACCGCCATAGCCGCCTATACCGCCGTCATCGAGCAATTCCCCGCACGGGCCGGGGCACTGGGCCTTGCAGACAAGGTGGAGGCCCTGAAAGCCCGTCGCTAAGGCATCCGTTGTGCCAAGCTGTGAGTATCACCTGACGCATAGAGCCAAAGGGACAGAAGGGGAGGACCGGCGCATGCCGAAGCGGATTGGATTCATCGGACTGGGAATTATGGGCCGGCCTATGGCCAAAAACGTTTTATCCAAGGGCTTTCCGCTGGCCGTCTACAACCGCAGCTCGGCTGCCGTTAACGAGCTGGCCCAGCTGGGTGCACACGCCTGCCAGTCTGCACGTGAAGTGGCTGAGCAGTCAGAGGTGATTCTCACCTGTCTGCCTGACTCCCCGGATGTCGAACAGGTGATCCTGGGCGCCAATGGCGTCCTGGAAGGGGTACGGCCGGGCAGTATTATCGCGGACATGAGTACTATCTCACCGCAAGTGTCCATCCGCATCGCTAAGGAGGCCGCCAAGCGCGGCGTGCAGATGCTCGATGCGCCCGTCAGCGGCGGTGATAGAGGGGCCATCGCCGGCACGCTGTCCATCATGGTGGGTGGAGACAAGGAGGCGTTCGACCAATGTCTCGAAATCTTCCAGGCCATGGGGCGGAAGATCGTCCACGTTGGGGAGATCGGGGCCGGGGGCTACACTAAACTGGCCAATCAGATCATGGTGGCCTTACAACTCGAAGCCATGGCCGAGGGCTTGGTGCTAGGGGCGAAGGCGGGAGTCGATCCGGCTCTGATGGTCGATGCGATCAGCGCCGGGCTGGCCCGCTGCGGTGTGCTGGAGGTGCGCGCGCCCACAGTACTTGAAGGCAACTTCGATCCAGGCTTTATGATCCGCTTGCATCTCAAAGACCTGCGTCTGGCGCTAGAGGCAGGACATGCCCTCGGCGTGCCCCTGCCAGTCACCGCCGTCGTGCGTGAAATGTACAATGCCCTCCAAGTCGCCGGCAAGGGCGATCGCGACCATTCAGCTATCATTCTGCTGCTCGAAGATCTCGCCAAAGTTCAAGTACGGCTGAAGTCATCCTGACATCGCGCGTTGCGTGGCAAGCCAGAAGGTTGTTCAATGAAGCGGGGCGATCGGGGAAGGCGTGAAAGTCCGGGCCCCTGGCGTTACCGCTGGACCTCGGCTTTCTGGCTATCAACCGGTTGTGTATCGAAGAAGTAGAGTGTCGTGTCCGTAGCAGCCGCGACGTAACGGCCGTCGTGCGACACCCGAAAATCGAACATCGGTTCAGGCACCGGCGCCACCCAGAGTAGGCTCCCTGTCAGGGCGAACCCCTGCAGATAATAACCCCGATCACGCTCGATCCCAGCGATGATCAGCGGGGCATTAGGGATAATGATGGCCTTCGAGCTCTCCGTCGCCGGTGTAGGCAGATGATAGCTCCATTCTACCTCGCCCGTGCGGCGATAGAGCGCTAAGTGTTGGCCGTGAATCGTATTGCCATAGGTCAGCAAGAATTCACCCTGCCGTGCCAGGCTCAGTTCCGTTACCCCGAGGGGAAGCTCGCGTCGCCATATGAGGCGTCCCTTGCGCTCGTAGAGATGGACGACTGGACTGATCACCCCAGTCCCAACAGCAAAGTATTCGGCATCCTCCGGTGACATGGCCAGCGCCATGATTTCCTGTGGCAGCATCTGCTGCCAGGCGATGCGGTGCTGCCGATCGATGAGCAATACCTCACCGTTCCACAGTCCCATGAGCAGATCGCTTCGATCCGAGGTAATCGACCGCCAGATCCGGCCTTTGCGGCGTAAGCTCCAGACTTTCTGACCATCGCGCTGGAACACCTCGAGTAAGGTATTGGTAGTGCCAGTAATACCACTGTTGAATGTCACCACGCTCTTTCCATGCGGAGTGATCGCGGGAAGCCCCACACTCTGCCGCTCCCACAACAGTTTTCCATCCCCAGTGAACAGCGCAATCGAAAAATCCATCGTACCGATGGCCACATACTGTCCATCCTCAGAGAGAGACAAGCCAAGGATCTTCAGCCCTCGCGTAGCCGTCCACAGCTCACGACCCGTCAGATCATAGACATACAGATGGCCGTCGCCCTCAGATCCCGATGGGGCCGTGGTGAATGCTACCGTCTGTCCATCACCGCTGAGGTCAAGGCTGGTCAGTTGCGCACGGACATGCTTTTGCCAGAGGGAGGCCAAGACTCTGGGGCTTGAGGAGGAAGGTTCACCCCACAGAACTGGGCACAACAAAGCAAACCCGATCACCGCGACTGCCGTGCATCGCAGCAGCGGTCGGGGCACAATGGATAGCATAGGGTCTACTCGCTGAGGTCGCTTATACCGGGGTTCGGTTGGCTCCTGCTAAATCGTTGACCACCGAGCGAATCTGCTCCCCGGTAAAGGGTTTCTTCAGCACCATGAAAAACCCCAGCTCGAACGCGTCCGAGAGCAATTGGCTATACGGGTGACCGGTCACGATCACCGTACGGGTCGCAGGATGCGACTCACGAATGGTCTTCAAAAGATGCACCCCAGTGGTGTCAGGGAGGACCAGATCGATAAAGGCAACCTGGTACGTTTCCGTGGCCAGGGCACCATTCGCCTCTCGACCTGACTGCGCCACGTGGACAAGGAATTGAGTTGCGGGTAATGCCTCCCGAAACAGTTCGCCTACTTGGACCTCATCATCGACGACCAAAATCTTGGTGCGCTTGCGATCGGGCTTACGGCTGAGCCACTCATCGATGGCCTGCTTATGGAATCGCCATTGCCCTCCAACCTTGGTGCCGGGCAGCTCGCCGCGGGCGGCGAGCCGGTAAATCGTGACCGAGGCCATATTGAGGTATGTTGCCAGTTGTCTAACAGTGAGAATATTCGTTATCGGTTCCATCGTCTCTCCAGTAACCATATTACACATCGATCTTACCATAACTTTCCTTACAATACAGCTTCTCTAGTAATATGTCAATCCCTTACATAAAATGCCAAAAGCCAACATAACATGACAAGAGTACCGTGGGTGCGCGTTAGCCCACAGGCTCCTGTCGCCCATGGATGGCAACTTTACGCTTGGGATTCACACGGGGTGGTGCTGACGGCACCCGCACTTGTGACCATCGGCGAGCCCGTCAGCCGATAGCGGCCGGAAGAGCTTAACATTGTCAGTCATGAGGAAAACGTTGGACGGAACGCACGGCTTGCAGGCCTTATCGGTGCAAAGTCCCATCTACCCGCGGCGGATGACTTTGCAGCGGTCCCCTGCGAGCGGTTTCTTCCTCAAGGCCAAGGTGGTCCTTGAGTGGTTCCCCAGCAGCGCCGAGAAAGGGCCGCGTCGACACTGGAAACAGGCTCCGTCGCCACAACCGAGCGCATCGTCAGGAAGAAGCACGCCATATATCTGCAGATATGAGCGTGGACGCTCCTTCGGACCTCGAGGTTGACTTTTTCATCGTCGGCTTCGGCTCCAGCATGGGCTGAAGACACGATGCGGGAGTTTTTCTAGCGCCCTTCCGGACGTTGCTGAAGATCGAGCTGCACTGGCTTGTCAGATGCTTGCGTCGCCGGCGCGGAGCCCTTGACTTCACCCGTCCCTGGCAATTGGCTCAGATGGAATTCGATGCGTCGGTTCAGGGACCGTCCGTAGGGCGTCTTGTTCGAAGCAATGGGATTTTCAGCTCCACGTCCGACAGCGACTAATCGAGGTGACTCGATGCCACGTTCGATGAGATAGTCGCGTACAGCAGTGGCGCGATGTTCGGACAGCAGGCGATTGAAGCCCGGGTTGCCGACATTATCGGTGTAGCCTTCGATGACAACTTTCACATCAGGATACTTTTGCAAAATGGTGGCCGCTTCATCGAGCAGCATTCGGCTGTCGTCGCTCAACGTCGAGCGCCGATGGTTGAAGGTGATCCCCCGGGTCAGAGTCTTTGGCAGCGTCGAAAGCTGTGTCAGGTCCTGACCGCGAAGCTGATCGCGCAGGCCGCGGACCTCTTCCCCCAGATTAAGAACCTGATCGGTGGTGCTCGAGAGCTGCTGCCGCAGGTTGCTCGCGCGTGACTCGATTTCGGCGCGGGCCAGGGTCAGAGTTTCGATCTCCTTCTGCGCCGCGCCAAGTTTGTCCGTCAACATCTTCGCCTGGTTTTGGGCGGTATTCCGCGCCTCGATCGTCTGGGAGAGCTCGGTTTGCAACGCCGTAAGGTCGTTCGACAACTTGGCGATGCGGCCGTCCGCCTCGTCTTTGAGGCGCGTCATCGTTCCGAGTTGGGTTTGTAACGTTGCCCGCTGCCCGCTCACATCGGCGAGTTGAAGGCGCATCTGCTCCCGCTCCGTGCCCGCCCGCGCCAGTTCCTGCTGCATGGCCTCAACCTGCCCTGTGAGCTGATTGGCGCGCTGCTCGGCATCGGCGCTGGCCTGCCGCGCTGCCGTCAGCTCTTGTTGACTGGTGTCGAAATCGGTCCGGAGGCGCGTAAGCTCGGCGTTGACATCCTCGCCACGCGTGCGGGCGATCGCGTATTCCTCCTTGAGCCTTGCCACGTCCTGCTGGAGTTGGTCCCGTTCTTGGGTTGCGGTCGTCAGGCGGTTTTCCAAGCCCGGGATGAGCGCCACACGGCCGGAGAGGTCACTGATCTCCTTGAGGCGTTCCGCCAGTCTTGCTTGCAGATCTTGGACCTGCTCCGACGAGCTAACAGCCTGCTGAGCCGCTGCTGATTTGCCAATCTCGGCCGCGACGAGCGCCTCTCGGGTTTCCCGTACGGTCGACTCTGAGGTGCTGAGGCGCTGAGCCAATTCCTGACGGGTTTGCTCAAGGCTCAAGACGCTTTGTTGGAGGTCTTGAATGCGGCTTTGGGTCACGGTCGATTCAGCCACCTTCTGCGCCAGGCTAGTCTCAGCTTGGAGCAGTTGCGCGCGCGTCGTCTCGGCGACCTTGAGCGCCTCATCGGCGCGCTTGGCCTGCGCCTGCGCGGTGGCAAGCTCGGTGTTCAGGCGCTGCACTTCCTGCAGCAGGGCATCGAGCTTTTGCCCTTCGGGGGCGCGTGCTTCCGCCGCGTCAGCGAGGCGCGCCTGTAATTGGCCGATCTGAGCGGTGAGCTCGGTCAGGCGTCCAGCGAGCCTTGCGGCGGTTTCATCGGCTGCGGTCCGTGCGGCCAACAACGCGTCCCGTTCCGTCTGCAACTTCCCCAACGATTGCTGCAACTCGGCCAATTGGGCCTGCAACGACGCGACTTGCTGCTCACTGTATTGCTGAGTCGCTTGCGCCTGGGCGAGTTGCCGTTGGGACCCAGCCAGCGACTCGCGCGTCTTCTGGGCCTCAGCCTCAGCCAGGGTCTTGGCCTGATCCAGCGCCGCCGCTCTCGCCTCCAGCGCCTCATTCGCTTGCTTGAGCTGCTGCCATTCCCGCTGCCGAGCCTCGAGCTCACTGCTTAACGTTTGTTGCTCGCGCTGTAACGCGTCAATCTGTTGTTCACGGTCAGCCAGGGTCTGTCGTAACTGGGCGGTCTGATCGTCGCGCGCTGCCTGGGCCGTCTCAAACGTCTTAAGGCGCGCGGCCGCTTCGTCGCGCTCGCGCGCCAGTGTCTCCAGTTGGGCTTGGCGCTCACGCCATTGTTCCGTAAGCGTCTGGCGCTCCTGAAGCAGCCGCTCGAGCGTTTGTTGACGGGCGGCGAGCTCGCTGTGACTGCTCGAAAGCGACGCTTCGAGCGCCGCCCGTTGCTCCTCAAGCGTGTGGAGCTGTGCTGTCAGGTCGTTGCGCTGCTGGCTTAGTTGCCCCTCCAGATCGGCCACATGTGCCTGTAACGCTTCTTTATCTCGGGCGGCCTGTTGCACCTCGGCTTCGCGCGCCTGCAGTTGGCCGCTTACAGCCTGATGCTCCTGCTGCAGGGCTGTGAATGCTTGCTGGCGTTGGGCTAATTCCTGCTGCGTTTTGGCCAAGGCCTGCCCCTGTTCGAGCTGGCTTTGTTCCAGAGTGCGAATCCGCTGACTCAGATCCGCCTCCTGTTGCGTCATCTCCTGGATACGGGCATCGCGGTCCCCCAGGTGGCTGGTGAGCGTTTGCTGTTCTTGCCGGAGGCGATCAAGGCTTTGTAGGCGTTCGGCCAGTTCCGCCTGATTCTGCGTCAGCGATTGCTCAAGTGTCGCACGTGTCTCTTCAAGTGTCTTGATCTGCCCTATTAGATCATTGCGCTGACGCTCGACCTGGCGCAACTCTTCGGTTTGCTTGGCATGTGCGGCCTCAAGGGTCGTCAGCTTGTCCTGTACCTCGTTCAGGGCTGTCTGTACGTCGGAGAGTTCCCGTTCCGTGCCGGCGAGTTTCTCCTCCAATTGGCGCGTACAGCCGATGAGGAGCAGAGGGACGAGCAGTAGGATTAGGCAAGGGTGACCGCCCAAAGGCGACCCAAGAAAGCGCTCCCGCCTCATGATCTTCTCCTTATCTTCGCCTTCAGCATCGTGAGGGCTATACAGCAGATCGGCCTCCCCTCCAGCGTTGACAGCAGGCAAGGCTCTGCCAGCCTGTGCGCCTACCTCATCATCCAGTCATCACCAGTAATTGCGTTATTCGCGGAGGGCACGGCACCGAAAAATACGAAATGCGACTCAAGTTGCACAATTGAAAAACTGTAATATAGGCACCCCCACCGCCGATCAGCAACCTTTAAATCCACGCTGGGAGCACTGGTTGGCCGATGCGACGTAGCCACCTCTCGTGTACAGTATAACTGTTAGTGTCGAGGCGGAAACCACCCATTTCCATCCGCAGAGCATGGCGTGCCGCGGACAACCTGAGGCAGGAGGCTCTGGCCATGATCGCACCCAGCACCTTCGCTGTAACGCGCCTTGCGTGTCTGCTTGTAGGAATTTTGCTCGCGCCTATGAGTTCGCCCACCATCGCATGGGCTGAGGCCGACACGACCGCTGAAACCACGGTCTCGGTTGCCGATCTGGAACACCTAGCACAACAAATCACCGACCCACAACAGCGTGACCAGCTCCTGAAAACGCTCCAGTCACTGATTGTGGTGGCAAAGCAAGGCCGCACCGGCGCGCCCTTGCAGGAGAAACCCGACCTATTTGCCGATCGCTCACAGGGCCTATTTCTTGCCTTCGGCGAGCTTACACAGCGCCTGGCTACGTCAGGTCGCCGGCTCGTCGACGGCCTTGCGACCATCCCCATCTGGCTCGCGGAACTGCCGACGCGCCTCAGAGATCCGGTAAGGCTTTGGTTCCTAGTGGCCACCAGCCTGGCAGCGGCCATCCTGGTGATCCTGGGCCTTGGCCTGCAGCTTTTCACCAGCCGCTTAGAGGGCAAACTACGCGCCCGCACCCCGGTGACCGAGGTGCGGCTTTGGTGGCGGAAGGCCTGGCTTGCCCTGCTGTTCGTAGGGTTGGCAGCGGCTCCTTATGTAGCCCTGCTGGGCCTCAGTGTGATTGTATTTAGCGTTTTCCCCGTTGGCGCCGTCCCCTCCGGCGTAGCTGCCCTGGCGATCTCCACGCTCATACTGTATCGCGTCCTCCGCACCATCGCGCGTGTCCTCCTTGATCCTGACGCGTCGAATGCCCGGTTGCTGCCGATCGACGACAGCACGGCGCAACAGGCCTGGCGCTGGGTGTCTCGACTGATCACGCTCGGCGCAGTGTATGTTTTGATCACACGCACGCTGCTGACGATTGGCGTCGCCGAGGAATTTTATCACGTCGTGCGGGGCATGCTGATCGTCGTCATGGCCACTGTCCTATCGGCCATGCTCTCACGTCTGGGGCGGACGCAGCGCACCGTCGCCGTCGCCTCAGAGGGTGATCGGCGCCGCTTCTGGCCCAGCGTCTGGGCAACGCTGCGGCGGATCTGGCCGATCCTCGCCATGGCCTATGTCTGGTGCGCGGCTCTCCTAGCCCTGCTTGGTTTCCACCAGGGTGTGACCTCCTTGGTGACGACCTCCCTACAGATGGCGGTGCTCATTGGCGTTGGCATCGCAGTTCTCTGGGGGGGCGATTTGTTGTTCAAGCAGGCGGCTGCGCTGAACGAGCGCGTCGGCCGCTACGTCCCTGGGCTGGAGATGCGGACGCGGCGGTACCTCAAAGGGCTATGGTGGAGCAGCCGAGTGCTCCTCGTCCTGATCTTGCTCCTGAGCATTTTGCAGTTGTGGGGTGTCGGCATCGCCTGGCTCATGACCTCGCAACTGGGGGTTGATCTGCTGTCACGTCTCATGACCCTGCTGGTCACGGTGGCCTTGGTAGTGTTCGTCGTGGATCTCAGCACGTTCATCAGTCAGAAGCTTGTCGAGCCGATGCCAACTGGCGACGAGCCCAGTAAAAAGCGCAAAACGTTGGTACCTCTCACGGCAACCGTGGTTAAGTATGGCGCATTGTTTGCTGGAGGCCTGATTGTCCTGCATCAGGTGGGGGTCAATATCACGCCGATTCTCGCTGGCGTTGGCATTCTCAGTTTGGCGGTGGGCTTTGGGGCGCAAACGCTGGTCAAGGATATCATCAATGGGTTGTTCATCCTGGTTGAGGATAGCATCGCGGTCGGCGATGTGGTCACGCTTGGAGGGACAGGGGGCTTAGTGGAGGCCGTCAAGCTCCGCACCATTCGGCTGCGCGACCTCAACGGCAGCGTGCATATCATCCCCAACAGCCAAGTGGAGATGATCACGAATATGACCAAAGATTACTCCTATTATGTGCTGGATGTTGGCGTGGCGTACCGCGAGGACCCCGATGAGGTGATCGCTGCTCTGCGAGAAATCGACGCCGAGATGCGTGCCGACGCCGCCTTTGCCACTGACATGCTGGCACCCATTGAGATCTTGGGGGTGGACCGCTTCACCGAGTCCGCGGTGGTGGTCAGGGCCCGACTGCAAACCAAACCCATCAAGCAGTGGAATGTCGGTCGCGAGTTCAATCGTCGCATGAAGAAGCTGTTCGATGCGCGCGGCATCGACATCCCCTTCCCGCAACGCACCATCTCCTGGGGTGAACCGAAGCACGGCGGGGCGGTTCCACTGCAGCTCCATATCGACAACCTGGAGGCGCTGGCAGCCACGGTAGGCAAGGGGGACCACCAGACAGCGACACGCCAAGGCAATGCTGATGCGCCATGACGCGCCCGCCACCGACCCCCCTGTACGGCTGTGAATTCACTTGCAATGGTAGAGCGGACCTTTGTATGCTAGCGGCATCCTCGCGGCGAGCACTTGTGAGGCGGGCAGCCCACCCAGGATGTGAGGCGCCAATAGGATGAAACTCCATAGCCCTCAGTAGGTGAACAATGGAACCACGACCGGTGCTGTCGAAGCGCCATTACCCTTGGCTCAAGGTGAGGCTGCCGCATGGCGAGCATTATTTTGAGCTCAAACAACTCGTGCGCGAGAAGCGCTTGCACACGGTGTGCGAAAGCGCCGGCTGCCCCAACATCGGTGAGTGCTGGAATCAGAAGACCGCTACCTTTATGATCCTGGGGGACGTCTGCACCCGCAGCTGCGGTTTCTGCAACGTGAAGACAGGCCGCCCAATGGGACTCGATCGTGAGGAGCCAGATCGCGTGGCTGAAGCCGTCCACAGCCTAGGGCTCAAGCATGCGGTCATCACCTCGGTGAATCGCGATGAGCTTCCCGACGGTGGCGCGGCGGTCTGGGCCGCCACCATCCGGCAAGTCAAGGCGCTGAATCCGGATTGCACCGTCGAAGCGTTGATTCCCGATTTCGAGGGCCTGGAAGGGTCGCTTATGACGGTGCTGGAAGCCAAACCGGATATCTTGGCGCACAATACCGAGACGGTCCCGCGTCTGTATCGCACGGTGCGGCCCCAGGCCAAGTATCCGCGCTCGCTGGAGCTGCTGCGGCGTGCCAAGCGGCAGGGATTTGTCACCAAGAGCGGGCTGATGGTCGGCTTGGGAGAGGAATGGGAGGAGCTCCGCCAGGTGATGCAAGACCTGTGCGGGGTGCATTGCGATATTCTGACCGTCGGCCAGTATTTGCAACCGTCACGACAACACCTCCCGGTGCTGCGCATCTATACCCCCGAGGAATTCCAGCAACTGCGCCAGGATGGTCTGGCCTCTGGCTTCAGGCATGTGGAAGCGGGGCCGTTGGTGCGCAGTTCGTACCATGCCGGAGAGCAAAAGGCCAGTACGGGCCTCTTCACTCTCTCAGGGTGACCCCCCGGTGACCTTCGCCGATCCGACACCCTGGAGTGCAGAGAGGCCGGTCGTCGCGAGCGATGAGTTCGGCACAGCCATGGTGGGCGCGAAGAAGGAAGGAGCGATGGCGAGTCAAATTGTCATGCCCAAGATGAGCGATACGATGGAAGAGGGGGTGGTGGTCAAGTGGTTGAAGCGCGAAGGCGATCGCGTGGCGTCTGGCGATGCACTGGCGGAGATTGAGACGGATAAGGCCGTCCTCGAGCTGGAGGCGACCACGGCCGGGGTGCTACGCAAGATCCTCGCCCAGGAAGATAGCAAGGTGCCAGTCGGGCAACTCCTCGCCGTGATCGGTGCTGAGGACGAGGATGTGTCCCCCCTCTTCGGCCGCTCAACATCGCCGTCCCCCCAACTGCCCCCCGTCACCGGAGCTGCCTCCATGTCGTCCGCTGCCCCTGCGAGCACGACCGCTTCCGGCTCAGGGGCGCCAGCCCGACTGGAACCCGTCACGCGAGAGCGGATCGACGCCTCTCCGTTAGCGCGACGCATGGCTGAGGAAGCGAGGATCGACATCGCACAGGTTCCCGGCACTGGCCCTGGCGGCCGCGTCGTGAAACGGGATATCGAAGCCTTCCTGGCCCAGCTTCGCAGTCAACCTTCGCGGCCACCCGCGGCGCCCGTCTCAGCGCCGGCGGGAGCCGTGGAAGGGGGAGCACAGGCTCCAGCACAGCTAGCTCCGGTGGGGGTTGCGGGCGTCGACCATACCGAGCGCGACCTCAGCATGATGCGTAAGACGATCGCCCGCCGCATGGCGCTGAGTAAGACCACCGCCCCACACTTTTACATGACCACTGAAATCGCTATGGAGCGCGCCATCGCCATGCGACAATCGCTGAACGAGCTGGCAGCCGACGCGGCCAAGATCAGTTTCAACGACATGATCTTGAAGGCAGTGGCCAATGCCCTCCGGCAATTCCCCCGGATGAACGTGTCCTATGCCGACGAGAAAATCCGATTGCATCAGCGCGTGCATGTGAGCATGGCGGTGGCCCTCGACGATGGCCTGATCACGCCGGTCATTCGCGATTGTGACCGCAAAAGCCTCGGAGAGATCTCCCGTGAAGCTAAAGAGCTGACCGAGCTGGCCCGGGCCCGCCGTCTCAAGCCGGAGGACTACATAGGAGGCACGTTCAGCGTCTCGAACTTGGGGATGTTTGAAGTGGAGGAGTTCGCTGCTATCATCAATCCCCCTGAAGCCGCTATTTTGGCGGTAGGGACTATCAGGCAGCAGCCGGTAGTCGTGGATGGACAGCTCGGCGTTGGGCATCGCATGAAAGTGACATTGTCCGGCGATCATCGCGCCGTCGATGGGGCGACTGGTGCACAGTTCCTGCAGATTGTCAAGCGGCTGCTCGAGCAACCCTTGACGCTCATGTTGTAACCCCCGAACCACACCGTCGGCGGTTGTAACATACCTACTGGACCCCTAGGGGTAGGTCAGCACAGCGGGCGATGGGCGAGCTCAAGGAGGCTGGATGGCGGCACAGGAGCAGGGGTTTCAGGTGATCGTCATTGGTGGAGGACCCGGCGGATATGTAGCAGCCATTCGCGCCGCGCAACTGGGTCTGAAGGTGGCCGTCGTCGAGCGCGATCGTCTCGGCGGCGTGTGCCTCAATTGGGGGTGCATCCCCACAAAGGCCTTGTTGCGTAATGCCGAGGTGCTCTCGCTCGCCCAGCGTGGAGAGGAATTTGGCCTGCAGATCCAAGGGTTGACCGCCGATTACCGCAAGGCCCAGTTGCGCAGCCGCCAGGTTGCCGATCGGCTGACGCGGGGCATTGCGTATCTCATGCGTAAGAATCATATCACCGTGGTTTCTGGTGTAGCTCGGCTGCGTACCACGACACAGGTGGAGGTGGAACCGAGCGATGGTGGCGCAGGTCAGGTGCTCGAGGCCGAGCATATCATTCTAGCGACGGGCTCACGTGAGCGCCTCCTGCCGGGTGTCACCGTCGACGGCCGACGGGTGTGGACTAGCTATGAGGCACTGCAGGTTGAAGTCGCACCGGAGAGCCTGATCATCATCGGGGCGGGGGCAGTTGGCGTGGAATTCGCCTCGGTTTTCGCCGCCTACGGGACGCGGGTTACGCTGATCGAAATGCTTCCGACGCTTGTGCCGCTTGAAGACCCAGAAATCGCCGAAGTGTTGGAACAGTCATTTCGCAAGCGCGGCATGCAGATCATGACCGGCACCAAGGTGGAGAAGGTGGAGGCCTCCGACGCTGAGGTGCGTGTGGTCGTGGCGTCGCCCCAGGGTGTGCAGGAGCTGTCAGCGGCGGCGCTGCTGCTGGCGGTTGGCCGGGCGCCGAACACGGAGGCGTTGGGCTTAGAGGCCGTGGGCGTAGCTGTGGAGCGTGGTTTTGTGCAGGTGAAGAGCAGCCAGCAGACGAGCATCCCCAACCTGTATGCCATCGGGGATGTCGCGGGTCCGCCGCTGTTGGCCCATAAGGCCATGGCCGAAGGGGTGATCGCCGTTGAGCACCTGGCAGGACAGACTCCTAAGCCGCTTGAACGCACCAATATCGCGAATTGTACCTACTGCTCTCCGCAAGTGGCCAGTATCGGGCTTACTGAGAGCCGTGCCCGTGAAGCGGGGCACGACGTCAAAATCGGCAAATTCCCATTCCGCGCCAGCGGCCGGGCGATGGCTATGGCCGAGACGGAAGGGTTGGTGAAATTCGTTGCAGACGCCCAGTTTGGGGAGATTCTCGGCGTGCATATCGTGGGGCCTGAGGCCACGGAGATGATCGCTGAGGTCGCCGCGTTGAAGACCTTAGAGGCGACGTTGGACGAGCTGATTCTGACGGTGCATGCCCACCCGACACTGGCTGAGGCACTTCTGGAGGCGGCGCTGGCAGCCGATGGCCGCGCCGTACATCTCTGACCTCGTGAGCATTGTCAGGGGATCGAGAGTACACCCCGCCAGAAAACGGGCCTGTGGCTAAAGGTCCATCCTTTACAGGCTCAGATAGCCTAGATATAATATCAACATATAAGTGTACGCAAGTTATCCGTTTGTTTTTGTTGTCGGTCTCATGCATCTTTATCGCTCTCATCACCCGTGGGGTGCTGATATGGAGTCACAACAAGCCTATGGAGGGCAGGCGCATGGCTGATGCGGGTCATCGCCCACAGAATCCCCTGACCGTGGATAAGGTTGCAGAGCTCAAGGAGGGGGAGATCCCGCCTGAGGGGCGCTACGGCGATAATATCCTGGTCACTTCGGTAGACAAATTCCTTAACTGGGCTCGGCTCTCATCGCTCTGGCCCATGACCTTCGGACTTGCCTGTTGTGCCATCGAGATGATGGCTACAGGGGCTTCGCGTTACGATCTCGATCGCTTTGGCGCTGGCGTCTTTCGCCCAAGCCCGCGGCAATCAGACTTGATGATTGTGGCCGGTACGGTGACTATTAAAATGGCCAGCCGTATCAAGCGGCTCTATGCCCAGATGCCAGCTCCCAAGTATGTGATTTCGATGGGCAGTTGTGCGACCTGTGGCGGTCCTTATTGGAAACACGGCTACCATGTCCTGAAGGGGGTCGATCAAATCGTGCCGGTGGACGTCTACGTGCCAGGCTGCCCCCCCCGTCCAGAATCCCTCATGGAGGGGATTCTAAAGCTCCAGGAGAAGATCAAAGAGGAGCAGACGCTGCAGCGCAAGCTGGCAGCCATCGGCCGATCGGAAGTCAAAGTGCCTGATTTTGCCAAGGACCATCACTAGGCTGCAGAACGGCTTTGACCTGCGAGGAGGCAAGAAACCGTCGTGACACCTGCGGAGATCCACGCACGCATCAAAGAGCGCTTTGGAGAGCAAGTCCTGGAGTTTGAAGAGGCGCTTCTGAATCCATCCATTAAACTGGTCCCAGAGGTCGTCGCTGAGGTCGGACGGTATTTGAAGGATCTTCCCGAGCTGCAGTTCAACTATCTGATGTGCCTGAGCGGCGTGGATTACGGGGCGGGGAAACCTCTGGGGGTAGTCTATCATCTCCAATCCATGACCCTCATGCACCAGATCGTGCTCAAGGTGGAGCTGCCGCGTGCCAGCCCTAGCGTTCCCTCCGTGGCGCTGATCTGGCGTACCGCCGACTGGCATGAGCGAGAAGCGTACGACCTATTCGGCATCCGGTTTGAGGGGCATCCTGATCTGCGGCGGATCTTTTTGCCGGATGATTGGGAGGGGCATCCACTCCGCAAGGATTACGTGGTGCAAGAGTTTTATCACGATATACGGGTGCCGTTCCCGGACCTCGACCCAGACCGTGGCACCTATGTTTTTGGCTCACCAGGTGAGGGGAAGAAATCGTGACCTATGCGCTGAAGCAGTATTTTGCCAATGTGTTCGCGGGGATCTGGACGGTGCTGGTGGGAATGCGCTTGACGTTCTGGCACCTGTTTACCCCCTCTGTCACATTGCAGTATCCTGATGAAAAATGGGAGCTGCCGCCCGGCGCCCGCGCGCAGCTGTTCAACAATTTCGATGACTGTATCGGCTGCGGTTTTTGCGCCAAGGTGTGTCCGGTTGACTGCATCTATATGGAGACGGTCAAGACCGGGCCGGGCGAAGACTTGGGGAGAACCACCACGGGGAACCCGAAGCGCCTGCATGTTCTGCGCTTCGACATCGACATGGCGAAATGTTGCTACTGCAACCTCTGCACCATTCCGTGTCCGACTGAATGCTTGCAGATGACGCCCAAGTACGAAAACTCCGTCTATAACCGAGCCAACTTGCTCTACCACTACTCGACCTACCCTGCCACGGAGGCGGCGCGTATCCGGGCTGAAGCCGAGAAGCGTGAGGCCGAGGAGGTGGAGAAGCGCAAAGCCGCGGCAGCCGCCCGAGCGGCTGCTGCGAAAGCAGCGCCAAAAGAAGCGGGCGCCAAAGCGTCAACCGCCAAAGCGACTCCGACGGACAGGGAACCTGTGGCCAAGCCGGCCGAGTGAGCTGCGCCGCGCCAGATATGCTGAAGGCTGGTGGTTAGCTGTCTTGAGGGTGAACAAACGCTGGCGCGTCAGTTCGCGAGCCTGCTCAATTCAATCTCTGACGGACCTGAAGGGGGTCATATGCTGCGATCCTGGCTAAACTGGGGAGAAACGGAAACCGACGAAGAGGTGCCCGCAGCGCCGCCACAAGAGTATCGTGTGTCCCAGGATATCGAGTGGGAGGGCGGCGAGATGATCCTCAGCATGGGCCCCCAACATCCCAGCACCCATGGCGTCCTCCGACTTGCCCTGGTGACGGATGGCGAAATCGTCAAGAAGGTGACCCCACACATTGGGTATATGCATCGCTGCTTCGAGAAGCATGCGGAGGCGGTGGATTACCCAGGGATTATCCCCTATACCGACCGGGTGGACTATCTGGCCTCGATGAATCAGAATTTGACTTATGCTCTCACCGTGGAGAAGCTCATGGGGCTGCAAGTCCCCGAACGGGTTGAATACATCCGGGTGATCATGTGTGAGTTCAATCGCATCGCCAGCCATCTGGTGAGTATCGGTACCTACGGCCTGGACATCGGCGCGTTCACGCCTTTCCTCTGGTGCTTCCGCGATCGCGAGATGATTCTCGATTTGCTTGAATGGGTAAGTGGGGCGCGGATGCTCTACAATTACATCTGGATCGGCGGCGTGGCGCGCGATTTGCCCGCGGGCTGGGTGGAAAAGGCCAAAGGATTCCTGGAATACTTCGAGCCCAAGGTGGACGATCTAAATAATCTGCTATCCTACAATAAGATCTTTCTCGAACGGACAGTCAACGTCGGTGTCTTGACGGCAGAGGACGCCACCAGCTATGGGGTTACCGGTCCGAATCTGCGGGCATCCGGTGTGAAGTGGGATCTGCGCCGCAACGATCCCTATTCCATCTATGATCGCTTCGACTTTGACATCCCTGTCGGGGTGGAGACCCATGGCCCGCTGGGGTCCTGCTGGAACCGTTACATGGTCCGAGTGTGGGAGATCGAGCAGTCGACGAAGATCCTGCGGAAAGCGCTGGCGGATCTGCCTGCTGGTGATGTCCAGGAGGCGATTCCCAAGCGGGTACGAGTGCCCAAGGGAGAGGTCTATGCCCGGACGGAGACCCCTCGCGGCGAGATGGGATTTTATCTCATCAGTGATGGCACGGATAAGCCGTTTCGCCTGAAATGCCGGGCACCCTCCTTTTCGAATATCAGCGCCGTTGAAGCAATGCTGGATCGCAGGACAATGATCGCCGACATCGTGGCGATCGTCGGCTCGATCGATATTGTACTGTGCGATATCGACCGATAAACACGCCACACGAACCGCCGACCCGAGGACGGGGCGGAGGGTTAACATGGAAGACATCACAACTAGCGAAGCGGGCGAGCGTTCCCGCTCGCGTATGAAAGCCAAAGAGTTCGAGCAATTTCTCGCCGACCATCGGGGGCAACAGCACATTGTGGTCCTGCAAGACTTCCCCGACCCTGATGCGATATCAGCGGCGTTCGCTCATCAGTTGATCTCGGCACAGTTTGATATTGGGGTGGATATCGTCTATGAGAGACGCATTAGCCACCCGCAGAACATCGCCCTGGTGCGCCTGCTCGACCTCGATCTGATCCGCTACAGCGAGGGGTTTGACTTGTCTCGATATACGGGGGCGGTGTTCATCGACAATCAGGGCACGACCACGGGGCTCCTAGAACCGCTATCAAACGCGCACGTGCCAGCCCTGATGATCATCGACCATCACGAGCGGCAGGAACGTCTGCATGCGGAATTCACCGATATTCGGCGCATCGGTGCGACAGCTACCATTTACACCGAGTACATCCAGGAGGGGTTGCTGGCTCTGGATCGGTCTCATCCGGATCACATCAAGTGCGCTACGGCGCTGATGCATGGCATCCGGAGCGAAACCAATGAGCTGATTCGCGCCAAAGAGGACGAATTTCTGGCTGCGGCCTTCTTGAGTTTTTTCTACGATCCGGCACTGCTCTCCGAGATCCTGCGCCAACAGCGCTCGTCGCGCGTGATGGACGTCATCAAGAAAGCCCTCGAGAATCGCACCGTGCGTAGCAACGTCAGCGTCTCGGGAATCGGCTATCTGCGTGCTGAGGACCGCGATGCCATTCCCCAGGGGGCCGACTTCCTCTTGACCGAGGAGAATGTCCACACAGCCATTGTCTTCGGTATTATCAGCGATGGCACACGTGAGATGCTCAACGGCTCGATGCGGACCCTGAAGCTGACGGTCGACCCGGATGAGTTTCTCAAAGAGACGTTCGGTAAGGATGAGCGTGGGATCTTCTTCGGCGGCGGTCGCCAGCATGCGGGTGGGTTTGAGATTCCGATTGGTTTCCTCTCCGGATCGAGCGAGGAGGAGTTTACAAAGTTAAAGTGGCAAGTCTATGATCAGCAGGTTCGCCATAAGATCTTCTCCAAGATCGGCGCGGAGCGCAATAGCTAAGTATGTACAGCAGCTGATCATCTCATCAGAGGAGGTGGCCTCGAAGATGGGTATGCCGAATAAGCCGGTTCGCAAGCGCAAGCCGCGGCAACTAGCGGTGATCGATCAACAAGGATGTACAGGGTGTGAGGCGTGTATTATCGTCTGCCCTCCAGATTGTATCGAAATCGTGCCGGGGCCAGAGCATCCTGATCTGCTGAAAGTTGTCGAGGTAGATTTGGATCGGTGCATTGGCTGCACGCTTTGCGTGCAGTACTGTCCCTGGGAAACGATCGCCATGTATGACCACGATGAAGGGGTAGCTATTGCCCCAAGCCTGACGATTCGTTCCATCGTGCCGGGCCATCAGGCTGCGGCGCTTCAGGAAGCATAATCCTTCCACACTCCCCGCCTCCAGGGCAATGAGCAGCCGATCGGCAAGCACCGGCGTGGCGGCGGCCTGCCGATCGTATGCTGCCGAATGGTCCCCGAATTGCTGGCATAGCACCGAGCGGCATGTAGCTGCTCTCACGCGGCAAGGCTCGAACCGACCACAAGCCACGTCAGACCGCCGGCAAGTCGTAGGCAGAGGCTAGTTCAGCACATCAAGGTCAACAGGGGGATCAAAGCTCTTAAGAGGCAGAGACGGCCCCTTCCGTCTCGGGGAGAAGGGACCGTAGGAGGTGCGAAGCCTGACAAGGGGACCCCTAGGGAAATCAACCTCAGTTTTCGAGAAAGCCGCGCAAGCGTCGATTTCTGGAGGGATGCCGGAGTTTCTCAAGAGCCCGAGCCTCGATTTGCCGCACTCGCTCGCGGCTAAGCTTCAGCTCTTTACCGATCTCCTCTAGAGTGCGGACCTCGACGTTTCCGAGACCAAACCGCGCTCGCAGAATGAACTCTTCTCTGGGTGAGAGAGCCTGCAAACAGCTATTCAGGTATTCGTTTAATTCCTCCTCGATGGCAGCAGCGACGGGGCTGATAAAGGTGCGATCGGGGATGAAATCGCCCAAGCGGCTTTGCCCATCAGCGATAGGCGTTTCCAACGACAGCATCGGCTTCGCACTCGCCTGCATGGTGCGAATCTTGTCGATCGAGAGCTGCAATGCATCCGCCAGCTCCTGCGCCGTTGGTTCACGCTCCAGGTCCTTGCGCAGATTGTTCGCCACCCGCTTCAGACGCCCCATGCTCTCACTCACGTGCACAGGCATGCGTACGGTACGCGCCTGCTCGGCGATCGCCCTGGCGATCGCCTGCCGAATCCACCAACTGGCATAGGTGCTGAAGCGGAACCCAAGCCGGTGATCGAATTTTTCGACCGCGCGCATTAAGCCGATATTGCCTTCCTGGATGAGGTCGAGCAATGGGAGACCACGATTGATATATTTCTTGGCGATCGCCACGACCAACCGCAGATTGGCATTGACCATCGCACCCTTGGTCTCCTCCAACTCGGCCAGTACTTGTTGCATCGCAATCCATAACTGCAAGATTTTTTTGGGGGGCAGCCGTACGTCACGTTGCACTCCAGCTTCCTCCCCATGCTCAATACGATTGACCCAGCTTCTAACCTGGCGGACTACATCCGTGACCCAATCTTCGGCCTCAGTTGGAGTGGTTGTCTCGGCTGATAGGGCTTCGGGCAACTGAGGCCCATATTCCAGGACAACCTCCCGCAGCCGTGCTTTTAACGCCACAATCTGTTTCGCAATGCGCACTTCATCTTCTGGTTTCAGGAGGGGAACAGTACCGGCTTCCTGAAGGTACAAGAGAACTGGATTATCCACTCCACTGGCGGTATTCTCCTCCTCCAGGTCACCTTCTCCTTCCCGAAGCTCCTGGAGCGCCGGGGCGTCGGGCATGAGATCGTCGATTTCCTCCCCTGGGACGTCCATGTTGTCCCACTGCGTATCTGTTTCAACAGCTTCGTCCAGGGGGGCTCCGAGGTCATCATCTTCCAGAAAAAGATCGAGCGGCAATTCCTGTGGCTCCTCTGGAGGGGGGGGAGCCACAGCCTTCGCGCTGAGGCGAGGGGCGAGGCGTTTCCGCCGCGTCACTTTGGTTTTACTCTGTCTCATGGATGTTCTCGCTTCCCTCTCTATTGACACATCGCGTCACATGATCCCCAACGACCGTCATGCGTCATTGGGGAGACTTGTCTTTATGACCCTTGGCTGCCTTGGCATGCCATTTCTAGCCGATCGATGAGAGCCTTAGGATAGGAGCGGGCGGTTAGCCATTAGCCGACGAGAACGAACACGTCGGGCAACAAGGCATGTGTGCATTGAGGCAGTGTTGAATGATGATGATGCCGGTTCGATCGCAACGCTTTGCTTTCAAGGGCCGGGGAGCTGTTCGACTGGTTTAACAAATTATATATATACCAAATTCTTCTCACTGTCAAGAGCTAGACGCGCCCACATCCCTGGAGCGCCGCTCCTATCCTTACGGACTCTGCACTTGTGTCACCAATATCTTCGACACCCAGCCAACCAATCCTGTTCCCATACGGACTCGATACCACTCTCCCGACTCCGCAAGGATTGTTAGCGTGTCACCGAGTTGCGCCTGGCCGATCACCTGGAAGTGCGTGCCAGCTCCGTCGCGGAGGTCGATGCTCCCTTGACTAACACGTACAGCCCCAGCGATACGACGCCCACTGCCAGCGCCTGGGTTCAGGAAACGCCCGTAATCCGCTGCCAGCTCGCGCTCAAGCTGTCCGAGACCGGCGCGTATGGCAGCCTCTTCAGCTCGCCGAAAAGCGGCATCGGCGGCTCGCAATCGGTCCCAACTGAGTTCATACTGCCTCGCGATGTAGGCAGCTTGGCCATCGTGCAGCAACTGTTCAGCCAACGCACAGTCTTGTTGTGCCGTGGCCAGCGCGTGATCGGGAGTCCCGACTGATTTGGCCGCATCTAATGCTTCTTGTGTTACTATTTGTAGTTGAGAGACCCTGGCAAGCAAGGGGTCAAGCTGCTTCGCTGCGATGGTCGTCCGTGGTTGTGAGGGCTCCGACATGTCATTGGCATCTGTCCGATGCACCTGCGGACCACTACAGCCAGTGAACACCATGCTCAAGCAAGCGCTGCCGAAGAGTGCTAGCCTTAGAACTATGGATGTCGAACGCATTCAGGTATTGGTCCCCCTGCCATGTGCCTCTGATAGCACAACGTCGAGTCGTTACACTCTTGAATTGTAGGAAGGGGACCACTATAATTGAGGCACTTAACCCTGGTAGACTGATAGTGGCGCTTCCTATGTACCTTTCGAGTCTTGCCTCCCCGACAACAGTACTCCTTATTACCTAAAGCATGCGGTCCTGTCAACGGGGACGAGCATTTGTCACACAGCATCAGTAGAGAGGGGTTCAGCCCCCCTACAGACCTCAACTGTAAGGCAGAACACCATGCTAACGGGCTCCATATGACCCAAGGGGTGAGCCGGCGCAAGAGAGGATGGCATGCATGCCCGTGATTATAGCACCGATGGCGGGAACCGTCTCTCGGGTGCTAGTGCAGGCTGGGGATCCAGTGATGTCAGGACAAGACGTGGTGATCCTGGAATCGATGAAGATGGAAATCGCCGTCCAAGCCGAGGTGAGCGGCCGGGTGAAGGCGGTGAAGGTAAGCGAAGGGACGTTTGTCGACGAGGAGAGCATCCTGCTCGAACTGGAGTGATGGTGAGGCCACAAGGGAGCCAGCCATGAATCCTGATGATGAGGTACTGGCGAAAATCGCGCAGATCAAGCGAGGGGGTCCTGAACATTACCGGCAGCGCGCCAAGGCTGAAGGCCGACTCTTGGTGCGCGAGCGCCTAGCACGTCTTTTGGACCCCGGCTTTGGCGTGGAGGATGGGCTCTTCGCCGACGCTGTGGATGAAGGCAATCCCGCCGATGCCGTGGTCACTGGGATTGGCAAGATGCATGGCCGCACCATCTGCTATATGGCGAACGACCCGACTGTGAAGGCGGGCTCATGGGGACCGAAGACGGTTGAGAAGATCCTACGCCTCCAGGAAACCGCCGCGAATCTGCGCGTCCCATTGCTCTATCTGGTCGATTCCGCAGGCGCTCGCATTACCCACCAAGTCGAGATGTTTCCCGGCCGCCGGCATGCCGGCCGGATCTTCTACAACGAGGTCATGCTCTCGGGGCTGGTACCGCAGATCTGCCTGCTCTTTGGTCCCTCCGCCGCTGGTGGCGCCTACATCCCAGCCTTTTGCGATCTTGTGATCATGGTCGAAGGCCACGCTAGCATGTATTTGGGCTCGCCGCGTATGGCCGAAATGGTCATCGGCGAGAAAACTACCCTGGAGGACATGGGCGGTGCGCGTATGCATTGCGAAGTATCCGGATGCGGGGATCTGCTGGTGTCGTGTGATGAGGAAGCGATCGATGCAGCCAGGCGCTACCTGCAATATTTCCCGGATCACTGTGATGGCCAGCCGGAGGTTATCCCAACGGCCGACCCGGCTAAAAACCCGGCGGAGTTAGTACACATCATCCCGACCGACCAGAACGTGCCGTTCGACATGTTCGAGCTCATCGAGCGCCTCGTCGATGCCAATTCCTTCCTGGAGATCAAAGCCCTCTTTGCGAAAGAATTGATCACCGGGCTAGCCCGTCTTGGCGGACGCGTGGTAGGAATTGTTGCCAGCCAACCCAAGGTTAAGGGGGGCGTGTTGTTCGTCGACTCAGCGGATAAGGGTGCCCGCTTTATCGCCCTCTGCGATGCCTTTCATATTCCACTGCTCTTTTTGGCGGATGTGCCAGGGTTTATGATCGGCAGCAAGGTGGAACGTCAGGGCATTATTCGCCATGGTGCCAAGATGATCTACGCCGTCTCTGAAGCCACCGTGCCAAAGATCTCCGTCATCGTTCGCAAAGTCTATGGGGCAGGCCTCTACGCCATGTGTGGGCCAGCTTACGGTGCGGATGCAACCCTGGCCCTACCGACAGCGTATATCGCCGTGATGGGGCCCGAAGCGGCTGTGAATGCAGTCTACTACAACAAGATCACGGAGTTACAGGGCGAAGAGCGCGAGCATTTCATTCGTGAGCGTCGGGAGGAGTATCGTCGCGATATTGATCTCTATAAACTCGCGTCGCGTCTGATCGTCGATGCGATCATCCCTCCATCCCGCTTGCGAGAGGAGCTCATCAACCGCTTTGCAGTCTATGCGTCCAAGCATGTCACCAATCCACGCAAGCGCCATGGTGTGATGCCCGTCTAGCCGGCATGCTCCTTCGTAGACACGGGAAAGGGCTTAGGGTGGGCAACACTCGAACACCCAACATCGTTCTTACCTCAAAAACCGCTGCGCACTTCCCCTCTCCCCATCAATCTATTTGCATGTATCCAAGGCCTTACGGCTCTCTTCTGTCTTCCGTTGAGGTGGTCCTGACGCGAGTGCTCAAGGGGCCGTTACAGACTGGTTCGAAAGGAGAGCCATGAGCTGACGCCCGTATGCCTATGTGGCTCAATGACTCCAGACGACAAGTGTGCTGCAGCTCATGGTTCATCCCACCGGGGAGCCACGGTAACCTGAGCCACAGTGAAAGGGGAAATCGTATGGTGTTCAGTTTGCTGGTCAGTGTTGTCGCCCTCATCTTTGCAGGATATCTCGCCAAATATGTGTTGCAGCAAGGCAGTGGAACCGTCGAGATGCAACAGATCGCGGCAGCCATTCGGGAAGGGGCGGAGGCGTTCTTGAAGCGACAGTACCGGACGATTGGTCTGATGACCTTGGGCCTAGCGGTGTTGATGTGTATCCTCTATGGGTTTCTGAAAGACTGGGACACCAGCCTTAAGATGACGTTTGCATTCGTCCTGGGGGCCGTGTGCTCGGCCCTCTCGGGCTATATCGGGATGTACATCTCGATCCGCGCCAACGTCCGCACGGCGCACGCCGCCCGGACGAGCATTGGTCAAGCCCTGGTGATCGCTCTGCGCGGCGGGGCGGTATCGGGCGTGACGGTCGTAGCCCTGAGCTTGCTTGGGGTCGGAGGGTTGTATTACCTCTACGGCGGCATGAGCGATCCACAAAAAGTCCCCTTTCTGATCGTCGGCTACGGCTTCGGCGCGAGTTTTGTGGCCTTATTCGCCCAGCTCGGGGGGGGCATTTATACGAAAGCCGCCGACGTCGGGGCCGACTTGGTGGGCAAAGTTGAGGCCGGCATTCCGGAAGATGATCCTCGTAACCCGGCGGTCATCGCGGATCTGGTCGGCGACAACGTCGGCGATTGCGCCGGACGCGGCGCCGACTTGTTTGAATCCACGGCAGCCGAGAACATCGGCGCCATGATCCTTGGGGTAGCATTATTTCCCACCTTTGGCATCCAGGGGATCATGTTCCCTCTGGTGGCGCGGGCTCTTGGTCTGATCGCCAGTATTATTGGCATTATGACGGTACGCGGGGCGGAGGATGAAGACCCCATGGCGTCGCTGAACCGCGGCTACTACGTGGCCACCAGCTTGGCGACCATTGGGTTCTTCCTGGCCACCTGGCAAATGCTGGGGAGCTATTGGTTTTGGTTCTTTATGGCGGGATTGACCGGCATCATCACCAGTCTGCTCTTCGTGTACATCACAGAGTACTACACGGAACCTCGCTACCGTCCAGTGCGCTCCATTGCCGACTCCTCGCAGACCGGTCCGGCCACCACGATCATCACCGGCTTCGCGGTGGGTCTCGAATGCACCGCATTGCCCACGCTGATCATCTCCATAGCGCTGATGTTTTCCTATTATTGCGGCATTTGGAGCGGGGTGACAGATGCGCAAGGACATCCCATCGGTGGGCTCTACGGCACGGCGCTGGCGACGATGGGCATGCTAGCCACCTGCGGCTACATTCTTGCCATGGATACATTCGGTCCCATCACTGACAACGCCGGGGGCATCATTGAAATGTCCCAGTCAGACGAGGAAGTTCGCAAGAAAACCGATCGGCTGGACGCCGTCGGTAACACCACGAAGGCGCTGACCAAGGGATACGCCATCGGCAGCGCAGCACTGGCGGCTTTCTTGCTTTTCTCCGCTTATATGGACGAGGTCACCGCCCTGACGGGGCTAGTGTTCGGCGTCGTGAACCTAGCCAAAATTCACGTCTTCATCGGCGGCCTAGTGGGGGCGATGCTGGTCTTTCTGTTCAGCGCCCTCGCGATTCGAGCGGTGGGGCGAG
>Ga0081538_10000713_pt1 | contig 36270 bp, 37 predicted proteins | sample TabmetS5T2R1_FD_71022 | JGI IMG/M metagenome (GOLD analysis project Ga0081538, IMG submission 71022) | Tabebuia heterophylla rhizosphere microbial communities from the University of Puerto Rico - S5T2R1 | ecosystem: Host-associated > Plants > Roots > Rhizosphere ...
CGTCCCCGACCCACGAGCTGCCCGTGGCCGCCGCCACCCATTGGTCGCCATCCTGGCCATGGCGGCCGCCGCGGTCCTGGCCGGGGCGCGGTCGATCGCCGCGATCGCCGAATGGGCCGCCGACGCGCCCCAACCGGTACGGGCCGCGCTGGGCGCCCGCCCCGACACTCCCGGCCACTTCGCCGTCCCGGCCGAGGCCACCATCCGCCGGACGCTCAAGGCCGTCACCGTCCACCACTTCGGCTTTCCCCACGTCGCCCAGGTCATCCAGGTCACCCGCAGGACCCGCGACCTGCACGCCAGCACCCGGCGGTGGCAGACGGTGACCGTCTATGCCATCACCAGCCTGCCCTTCATCCAGGCCAACCCCGCCCGGCTCGCCGACCTCATCCAGGGGCACTGGGCAATCGAGGCGCTGCACCACATCCGCGATGTCACCTTCACCGAGGACGCCTCCCAGGTCCGGACCGGTGCCGGCCCGCACGTCATGGCGACCTTGCGCAACCTGGCCATCGGCATGCTCAGCCGGGCGGGGCCGGTCAACCTCGCCGCGCCCTGCGCCGCCACGCCCGCGACCCACGCCGACCCCTCGCCACCCTCGGAATCAGCCTCGGATGAAACCGACATCACGACAGATCGACGGAGCCCTGCATCCCGGCACAGTGCCCACGAGCTGCGGTTTCGTAGGGTCAAACGCTGTGCCGTGATGTCCTATTTGCTAACTTTGCTGCGATGGCCTGGATCAGGTCACCTCGGCCGTCCCGAACTCGGGGCGCCCGGTGGGCCGGTACACCGAGATCGTCACGCCGGAGGGCGTGGTCCGCGAGTCGTCCAGCGCCAGGCCGGTCGCGCTGCCCTGGTCCGGGAAGAGGCGCTGGCCGGCGCCGACGATCACCGGGAAGACCAGCAGGTTGAGCCGGTCGACGAGGTCGTTGTCGAGCAGGAACCGCACGAGCGTGCCGCTGCCGTGCACCTGGAGCTCGCGCCCTTCGCGATCCTTGAGCTGCCGGACGGCGGAGGCGAGGTCGCCCTCGAGCACCGTGGTGTTGGCCCACTGCGGGTCCTTGAGGGTGGTCGAGGCGACGTACTTGGGCAGCGTGTTGAGGCGATTCGCCACCGGGTCGTCCGGATCGGTGGCCTTCGGCCAGGAGGCGGCGAAGATGTCGTAGGTCCGCCGGCCGAGGAGGAACGCGTCCACCTGGCCGAAGATCTCGTCGATGAACCGGCCGGTCGCCTCGTCGAAGTGGGGGACGACCCAGCCGCCCCGGTCGAAGCCGCCGCTGCGGTCCTCGTCCGGACCGCCCGGGCCCTGGTAGACGCCGTCGACCGAGAGGAACGTCGTGACGGTGAGCTGCACGGTCGTCCTCGCCTCCCTCACGCCCTGGCCGCCAGGACCTCGCGGAGCTTGGCCGCGAAGGCGTCCGGCTGGCCGGTCTGGCCGTACTCGCCGCCGAGGAAGCCGCCGTGATCGCTCGGGAAGACCACCGGCGTGGTGCCAAGCCGCTCGGCGACGGCGACGGCCCCACGGCTCGGCAGCTGGCCCTCGGACTCCTTGCCGGCGGCGAGGACGATCCGTGTCGATGCCGACCGCAGGGCGTCGAAGTCGGGCTCGTAGTCGACGGAGGTGAGCATGTTCTGGCCGAGCAGCGGGTCGGTGCGTGAGCCGTCGTCCTCGGCCGGCAGGCCGAACATCGCCGGGTCGGGCGGCGGCTGGCCGGCGATCTCTGGGGTGAAGGGTCCCCGATGGCTGGAGACGGCGATGAAGTGGGCCATCCCGGCGCCGAAGCCGCGGCGCTGGTAGGTCTCAGAGACCGCGCGGTTGGCGGCCAGCGCGTGCTCGCGGTCGGGCAGGACCGAGGCCAGCGGCGGCTCGTGCGCGACCAGCGTCCGCACCTCCTCGGGGTGCTTGGCCACGAGGGCGAGGGCGTTGACCGCGCCACCACTGCTGGCGAAGAGGTCGACCGGCCCGCCACCGATCGCCTGGATGAGCCGATGCAGGTCGTCGGCGTGGACCTCGGGCGTCACCGGGCTGGCCGGGTCGGTCTTGGTGCTGCGCTCGACGCCGCGTGGGTCGTAGGTCACCAGGGTGCGGTCGGAGAAGTGCTGGGCCAGCGTGCCGAAGCCGGCGGCGCCCATCGGGGAGCCGATCAGCAACAGGACCGGCTCGGTGCTGGCGTCGTTGCGCCGGACGTCATAGGTCAGCGTGGCCCCGGGGACGTCCAGGGTGTGGGTGGTCATCTGGGCCGGCCTCCTGGTTACGGTGCGCTCCTCGTGATGCTGCGGGATTCGTTGTCCAGCCGGCCGCCGACGGGCGGCCTCATCGGCGCGTGGTCGACGACTCGGCGTCCTCGGCCAGGATGGCGTCGATCTGGCCGACGGCCTGCCGCAGGCCCTCCTCGGCGCCCAGCGCGAGGACCTGCTCCATCGCCTCGGTGCTGGGGAACAGGCTCTGGATCGACATCTGTGTCCGTCCGCTGCCGAGCTCCTGGATCGTAACCCGGGCGGTCGTGCTCGGGAGATCGGTGTTGGGCGAGCCGTCGTCGTTGGCGAAGCCGTCCCGGAACACCAGCGACCGCGGCGGATCGACCTCGACGATGTCCCAGTAGCCGTGGGGCTGGTCGCCCTCGGGCCCGGTCATGTGGTACTCGACGCGGCTGCCCGGCGCCAGGTCGTGGCTGGTGAAGGTGGCCGGGTAGGTCGGCGGGCCCCACCAGCGCTCGAGCTGCCGCCGGTCGGCCCACAGCTGCCACACCCGCTCGGGTGCGGCGTCGAACTCGGCATCGATGGTCATGGTCAGGGCCTGGGGGTCCTTGCGGACGGCGGTGACGGTCATGCGTCGGCCTCCTTCTCGGTGACGAGGGCGGTCATCCGGTCCAGCCGCCCGCGCCACAGCTCCTCGTACCGGTCGAGCAGGCGTCGCGCGCGGCGGAGCCCCTCGAGGTTGGTGCGGACGACCTTGCGGCGCCCGCTGCGCACCTTGGTGACCAGGCCGGCCCGTTCCAGGATGGCGACGTGCTTCTGCACGGCCGCGAAGCTCATGGGGTAGTGCTTGGCCAGCTCGGCGACGCCCTCCTCACCGGCGATGGCCCGGCGGACGATGTCGCGCCGGGTGGTGTCGGCCAGGGCCCGGAACACGCGGTCGAAGTCGAGGGTCGTCTGCATTGATACAACCATAAGGTTGTACGTAGACGGCTGTCAAGAGCTGGCGCAAGAACCGATGCGATGCGGCAGCTCGACGCGGTGAGTGCGGGCACGATCACCGCCGCGAGCAGGAGCGGAATCCTGCGCATGTTGCCTCCTCTCAGGGCGATCCGCCAGTGGGGTTCCTGGTGCTCGTGCGCTCAGCCAAATGATCCAGGCGGGGATGTGCTGGTCGACCTCGTGGGGCTTCGACCGCAACGCCTGGACACGACGCAGCGCCGGGTCAGTCGATGCGGTCGAACGGCCAGCCGGACACGACGGCCTGCATCGGACGACCCTCGACCGGCGCCTGGAACCGCACGCGCTCGGGGCTGGCGGGATCCTCGCCGACGGCGAAGGCGCCGTCGGCGAGCGCGGTCAGGAGCTCGACGTCGCCCCACGGCCAGACGAGCACGAGCCCGCCGCCTTCGCGGCCAGCGCGGACCCGCACCTGCGGCACCCACGGGTTGTAGGCGGCGTAGGTCCCGACCAGCACCGCAAGCTCGCCGGGAAGCTCCCGCGCGCGCCTGGCGGCGGCCGCCTCGTCGTCGGGCTCGTCGGCGGGTGGCGGCGGGTCAGGGGGCGACGCCAGCCCCAGCACGGCCGCCCGCAGCAGCGCCAGGCCGTGGTCCACCAGCACCCAGGTGTCGCCGGGGCTTCCGGCCCGGCGCCACGGCCCGTTGCACAGCACGACCACCCCGACCCCGGTCTCGGTGCAGCCGTGGGCGTGGCCGTGGAAGCCGGGACAGTCGCCCGAGTGGCCGACGCGCCGGTACCCGGCGGCGGTGTCGACCTCCACGCCCAGGCCGTACCCGAACGCCTCCCCGGCGCGGGGCTCCAGGGCGGGGGTCAGCATCGCCTCGCGGGTACCGGGGTCCAGCAGGGCGGGGTCCCCCGCCACCAGCGCCCGCAGGAAGCGGCCGAGGTCGGCGACGGTGCACAGGGTGGAGCCCGCGCCGCTGGTCGTCGGCACCCACGGTGCCGGGACGAACGTCCCGTCGGCGAGCTCGAGGTGGCCGGTGGCGGCTCGCGCTTGCGCCTCGGCGGTGGTGACCGCCTCCGAGGCGGTCATGCCGCACGGGTCCAGCACGTGCCGCCGGATGGCCTGGGCGTAGCTGCAGCCGGCGACCCGCTCCAGGACCAGCCCGAGCAGGCCGTAGGCGACGTTGGAGTAGTGGTGGCGCTGCCCGGGCGGCCAGCCCGGCGTGGTCCGGCCAAGGGCCAGCGCCTCCACCACCGGCGACGGCGAGGCGTCCAGCCCGGCGACGATCCCGCCGGTGTGGGCCAGCAGGTGCCGCAGGCGGATCGGCCCGTACGGCGTCGGCAGCGGCAGCCACGGCAGGTGGTCGTGGACCGCGGCGTCCAGGTCGACCCGGCCGGCCTGGAGCTCGCGCAGCAGTGCCGCCGCCGTCATCGCCTTGCTGATCGACGCGATCGGCAGCAGCGCGTCGGTCTGCAGGGGCTGCCCGGAGGCCGCGTCGGCGACGCCGAGGGCGAACTGGTGGGCCCAGCCGCCCGGCCCGGTCAGCCCGACCGCCAGGCCGGGCGCGCGGAGCCGCCGGCGCGCGAAGGCCCGCAGCCGCGCGGCCGCGTCCTCCAGTGGGTCGTGGCCCAAGGCCTGCTAGGGGGTCAGGCCGATGATGCCGAAGAGCAGCACCAACAGGAAGAACAGGCCGCCGAGCAGCAACAGCCACGCCAGGTTGAAGTCCTTCGGCTGTTGCTGGTCAGGGTCGTCGCCCTCGCTCAAGGCCGCCTCCTTCAACCGACCCGCTCGGCCCCATTGAAGGCCGGCCCCCCGCCGTGGTCAAGCAGCCGCGGGTCGGTGATCCCGCCGGGGCAGGCGAGCCGCTCGACGTCCCAGCCGGCGAGCCGGGCGCCGGCCTGGTAGGCGCTCTCGTAGAAGTCGAGCACGCCGCCGCGGGGGTCGTCGGAGGCGCGGGCGTCGTCGTAGCGCAGCACCGCGAGGTGGCTGCCGTTGCGCGGGACCCACCGCGCGGACCCCGGCTGCAGGGGCCGGGCGGCCAGCCCGGCCGGCTCCGGGGCGGTGTAGGAGTAGAAGGCGGGCTCGGGGAAGGTGTCGTCGCCGAACCAGAAGCCGAAGCTGATCACCTCCCGCGAGTACGCCTCGCGGGTCACGGGATCGGCGTCCTGGGGCTGGTCGACCCGGCGTTCCCCGAACCGGGTGTGGGCGATGTCGAAGGTGTGCCAGAAGTGGTGCACCGGGCTGACCTTGCCCTCGAAGCTGGCGGCGAACTCCTCCAGCAGCAGGTTCACCTGGCTGAGCACCCGCCAGTAGCGGGTGGCCCAGGCCGGGTCGTAGGTGGCGTGCTCGGAGTCGTCGGCGAAGCGGCGGCCGGCGTCGGGCAGGTCGAACGGGCTCGGGATCGGGACCCGTACCTCGATCCCCAGCGTCGCCAGGGCCTCGAAGAGGCCGCGGTGGAACGAGGCCACCGACTGCCCGGTGAGCGGCAGCGACACCTCCCGGCCGTCCAGGGCGTCGACCCGCAGCTGGTGGCCGACGAAGTCGAAGTCCACGGCGAAGATCGGGTTGCCGTCGACCTGGCCCATCGGCCGGGTGGTGATGCCCCGGCCGGTGAGGTGGAACGGCACGTTCCACCAGTGGTTGCGCCGGACGCTCGCGGCGAGGCGGACCTTGCCCACCACCTGGCAGAACCGGTGCAGCGTCTCCTTGGTGTCGCGCCACTGGGCCAGCGGCATCGGGGGGAACAGCTCCATGCCGGCGTCCTCTCGTCACAGCCTGCCCGGACAGGGGCAGGATCGCGGCTGCACGCCGCTGTCCATCCGGACCCGGGGCGCGCGTCGGGCCTCGGGCCGGTCGGGGCTAGGGGCGGGGGGCGTCGTGGGCCGCGACCACCGCCATGGTCTGCTCGGCAATCTCCAGCTCCTCGTTGGTCGGCACCACCAGCACGGCGACCGCGCTGTCGTCGCCGGACACGGTGCGCGGCCCCCGCGAGGGTGCGCCGTTGCGGGCGGGGTCGAGGCGGACGCCGAGCCCTTCCAGCCCCTCGCAGACGCCGGCCCTGACGACCCGGCTGTGCTCCCCGATCCCGGCGGTGAAGACCAGGGCGTCGACGCGGCCGAGCGCGGCGGCGTAGGCGCCGACGTACTTGCGGACGCGGTAGCAGTAGACGTCCAGCGCCTCCCGCGCCGGCTCGTCCCCGGCCGCGGCCCGCCGCTCGACCTCGCGCATGTCGTTGGCGCCGGTGAGGCCCTTCAGGCCGCTCTCCTTGTTGAGCAGCTCGTCGATCCCCCCGACCGCCATGCCGGCCTCGCGGTGCAGGAAGAACACGATCGCCGGGTCCAGGTCCCCCGAGCGGGTGCCCATCACCAGGCCCTCCAGCGGCGTGAACCCCATCGAGGTGTCGAGGCAGCGGCCGCCGGCCACGGCGGCGGCGCTGGCGCCGTTCCCCAGGTGCAGGGTGATGAGGTTGAGCCGGGCGGGCGGCACGCCGAGGTGCTCGGCGGCCTTGCGGGCCACGAAGGCGTGGGAGGTGCCGTGGAAGCCGTAGCGGTGGATGCGCAGCCGGTCGGCCAGGTCGCGCGGCAGGGCGTAGCGGGAGGCCCGCGGCGGCATCGTCCGGTGGAAGGCGGTGTCGAACACCGCCACCTGCGGGGTGTCGGGGAACGCGGCCATGGCGGTCTGGATGCCGAGCAGGTTCGCGGGGTTGTGCAGCGGCGCCAGCGGGACCTGCTCGCGGATGGCCGCGACGACCTGCTCGTCGATCAGCGCCGGGGCCGAGAAGCGGTCGCCGCCGTGCACCACCCGGTGGCCGATCCCGGCGAGGCCGCCCTGCAGGCCGCCCGACGACCCGAGCGCCTCGAAGATCCCCGAGAACCCCTCGCTGTGGTCGGCGACGCCGGAGCCCGCCTCCCCGATGCGCTCCACCGAGCCGTGGGCCAGGACCGAGCGGTCGCCCATGTCGAACAGCTGGTACTTGATGGAGGACGAACCGGTGTTGAGCACCAGCACCTTGCTCACCCGGGCCGCCTCACCGGGGCTGTGCCTGGATCGCCGTGATCGCCACGGTGTTGACGATGTCGGCGACGTGGGCGCCGCGCGAGAGGTCGTTGACCGGCTTGCGGAGCCCCTGGAGGACGGGGCCGATGGCGACCGCGTTCGCCGAGCGCTGCACGGCCTTGTAGGTGTTGTTGCCGGTGTTCAGGTCCGGGAACACGAACACCGTCGCGCGCCCGGCGACCGGGCTGCCGGGCAGCTTCAGCTGCGCCACCTCCGGGTCGATCGCGGCGTCGTACTGGATCGGCCCGTCGATGAGGAGGTCCGGCCGGCGGGCCTTGGCGGTGGCGGTGGCCTCGCGGACCTTGTCGACGTCGGCGCCGGACCCCGACTCCCCGGTGGAGTACGACAGCATCGCGATCCGCGGTTCGATCCCGAACATCGCCGCGGTCTCGGCGGAGGAGATGGCGATGTCGGCCAGCTGCTCGGCGTCGGGGTCGGGCACCACGGCGCAGTCGCCGTAGACCAGGACCCGGTCGGCCAGGCACATGAAGAAGACGCTGGAGACGACCGACACGCCCGGGGCGGTGCGGATGATCTCGAACGCCGGCCGGATGGTGTGGGCGGTGGTGTGCGCGGCCCCGGACACCATCCCGTCGGCCAGGTCCTCATGGACCATCATGGTGCCGAAGTAGGACCCGTCGACCATCACGTCGCGGGCGAGCGGCAGCCCCACGCCCTTGTGCCTGCGCAGCTGGTAGTAGGTCTGGGCGAAGCCCTCCCGCAGCCCGGAGCTCTGCGGGTCCAGCACGCGGAGCCCCGCCAGGTCGAGGCCCAGCGACGCCGCCCGGGCGGCGACCTCGTCCTCGGCGCCGAGGACGGTGAGGTCCACGACGCCCCGGCGGAGCAGCTGCTCGGCCGCCTGCAGGATCCGGTCGTCGTCCCCCTCCGGCAGCACGATGTGCCGCCGGTCGGCCTTCGCCCGCTCGATCAGCTCCTGCTCGAACATCAGCGGCGTCACCCGGTTGGAGGGGGTCACCTCGATGCGCCGCTCCAGCGCCGGCGCGTCCACGTGCTCCTCGAACAACCCGAGCGCGGCGGCGATCTTCGGCTCGTTGTCGGCGGTGAGCGACCCGCGGACCCCGCCGACGGCCGCGGCGGTCTGGTAGGTGTCGGTGCCTACCGCCAGGACCGGGACGCTGGTCGTCCGCAGCCCGTCGATCAGCCTGAGGATCGCCGGGCCGGGCACCAGCCCGCCGGTGAGCAGCAGCCCCGCGAGGTCCGGGTAGGTCCCCGAGAGCCGCGAGGCGAGGCCGCCGACGATCAGGTCCGCCCGGTCGCCCGGGGTGATCACCAGGTCGCCGCCGCCGACGTGCTCCAGGAAGTTCGGCAGGCTCATCGCCCCGACGATCACGTTGCGGACCTCACGCCGCGCGCTCGCCGCGGCCGCGCCGTCGGCCGGCCGCAGGAAGCGGGCGGACAGGGCGCGCGCGACCTCGGCGACCGTCGGCGCGTCGAGCGTCGGCACGTCCGGCAGCACGTACGCGGGCTCCTCCCCCACCGCCTCGGGCAGCCGGCGGCGCAGGTCGCCGGCGACCGCCGGGTCGACCCGGTTGCAGACGGTGGCCAGGATGGTGCAGCCGCGGGCGGCCAGCGACCCGCGGGCCAGCCTGGCGGCGTCCAGGACCTCGTCGGCGGAGCGCCGGCTGCCGCGGATCACCAGCAGCACCAGGCAACCCAGGTGGTTGGCCAGCTCGGCGTTGAAGTCCAGCTCCAGCGCCCGGGACGCCCCGGTGAAGTCGCCGCCCTCGACCAGCACCAGGTCGGTCGAGCGGTCCAGCCGCCTGAACGCCTCCAGGATGCGCTTGAGGAGCACGTCGTACCTGCCGCGGTCGCTCATGGCGCGCAGGTCGTCGAGGGTGACCGCCCAGGAGTCCTCGTACGCCTGGGCGAGCCGGTAGCGCCGCCGGATGAGCTCGATGTCCTCGTCGGGCGCGGCGTCGCCGGCGACCACCGGGCGGAAGTAGCCCATCCGGCCCAGGCGCCGGGACAGCACCTCCATCAGCCCGAGGGCCACCATCGTCTTGCCGCTGCCCGGCTCGATCGCGGCCAGGTAGACGTTGCGCGCCGCCCTGGCGCCCGGAGAAGCCGTCGCCTCCATGGGTGCAGGGTACTGCGCCGCCGCGGATCGGAGCGCCGAACCGGATTGCCCCTTGACTTCCAACATAAACGGGCTTATACAGATAGAGACCAACATCCATTCGACGGAGAACCCACATGTATGCGGAGCAGCGGCAGCAGCGCATCGTGGAGCTGGCCCGTGGTGCCGGGCGGGTCGACGTCGCCGCCCTGGCGGCCGAGTTCGAGGTCACCGCCGAGACCGTCCGGCGCGACCTCACCGCACTGGAGCGCAACGGACTCCTGCGCCGCGTCCACGGCGGCGCCATCCCGGTCGAGCGGCTGGGGTTCGAGCCCGGCCTGGCCGCCCGCAACACCGTCATGACCGAGGAGAAGGAGCGGATCGCCAAGGCCGCCCTCGCCGAGCTTCCCACCGGGGGGTCGGTGCTGCTGGACGCCGGGACCACCACCGCCCGCCTGGCCGAGCTGCTGCCCGGCGACCGCGACCTGACGGTGGTGACCAACGCGCTGCCGATCGCGCTCACCCTGTCGGTCCGCCCGGGGCTCACCCTGCTGCTGCTCGGCGGCCGCGTGCGCGGCCGGACGCTGGCGGCCGTCGACGACTGGGCGCTGCAGGGCCTCCGGGACGTCAACGTCGACGTGGCGTTCGTCGGCACCAACGGCATCTCGGTGGAGCGCGGCCTCACCACCCCCGACCCGGCCGAGGCAGCCGTCAAGCAAGCCATGATCGCCGCCGCCCGGCGGGTGGTGGTGCTCGCCGACCACACCAAGGTCGGCGCCGAGACCTTCGCCAGGTTCGGCGACCTCGGCGACGTCGACCTGCTGGTCACCGACGCCGGCCTCGACCCCGCCGGGACCGCCCGGCTCGAGGCGGCCGGCCTGGAGGTGGTGCGGGCATGATCGTCACCCTGACCGCCAACCCCAGCGTCGACCGCACCGTCGAGGTGGACGCCCTGGTCCGCGGGGCGGTGCTGCGGGCCAGGTCCACGCGCGTCGACCCCAGCGGCAAGGGCGTCAACGTCTCCCGGGCGCTGGCCGCCAACCGGCACCAGACGTGCGCGGTGCTGCCGGCCGGGGGCTGGGAGGGCGAGCAGCTGGCCGCCCTGCTCACGGCGGAGAACGTCCCGGTGGCGCTGGTGCCCATCGCCGGCTCGATCCGCGCCAACGTCAGCGTGGCGGAGCCCGACGGCACCGTCACCAAGCTGAACGAGCCCGGCCCCACCCTGAGCGAGGCCGAGCTCGAGGCGGTCAGCGCCACCACCGTGGCCACCGCGACCGGCGCCGGCTGGGTCGCCGTCTCCGGCAGCCTCCCCCCCGGCGCGCCGGCCGACTTCTACGCCCGCCTGACCGAGCGGCTCGGCGCCGCCTCGGCCCGCGTCGCGGTCGACACCAGCGGCGCGCCGCTGGTGGCCGCCCTGCCCGCCGGCCCGGACCTGGTCAAGCCCAACCGGGAGGAGCTGGCCGAGGCGACCGGCCTGCCGGTGACCACCCTCGGCGAGGCCGCGGCCGCCGCCGCGGAGCTGCGCCGCCGCGGCGCCGGCGCGGTGCTCGCCAGCCTCGGCGCCGACGGGGCGCTGCTGGTCGACGGGACCGGCACGGTCCACGGCGAGGCCACCGTGCCGCGGCCGCGCAGCGCGGTCGGCGCCGGCGACGCGCTGCTGGCCGGCTTCCTGGCCGCCGGCGGCAGCGGGCCGGACGCCGTGGCGGCGGCGTTGGCCTGGGGCGCCGCCGCCACCAGCCTGCCCGGCAGCCGCATGCCGCGGCCCGGCGACCTCGACCCCGCCGCCGTCCGCATCTCCACCCGCATCGACCCCGACCGGCCCCTGAAGGAACGGAGCTGAGCCCATGGCAGACCTCATCACCGCCGACCTCGTCGACCTCGACCTGACCGCCGCCGACCGCCACGAGGCGACCCGCCGGCTGGCCGAGCGGCTCCAGGTGGCCGGCCGGGTCACCGACCTCGACGGCTTCCTCGCCGACGTGCGCGCCCGGGAGGCGCAGATGCCGACCGGGATCGAGGGCGGCATCGGCATCCCCCACGCCCGCTCGGCGCACGTCACCGAGCCGAGCCTCGGCTTCGGCCGGAGCCCCGGCGGCATCGACTTCGGCGCCGGCGACGGCCCCGCCGACCTGATCTTCCTGATCGCCGCGCCGGAGGGCGGCGGCGCCGAGCACATGAACATCCTCGCCTCCCTCGCCAGGAGGCTCATCCACGCCTCCTTCAAGGAGGCGCTGCGCACCGCCCCCGACCCCGACGCCGTCGTCAACCTCGTCAACAAGGAGGTGCTGGGGCAATGAGGATCGTCGCCGTGACGTCGTGCCCCACCGGAATCGCCCACACCTACATGGCGGCCGAGGCGCTGGAGCAGGCCGCCAGGGAGAAGGGCCACGAGATCAAGGTCGAGACCCAGGGCGCCGCCGGCGCCGAGCCGCTGGCCGCCGCCGACGTCGCCGCCGCCGACGCGGTGGTGTTCGCCGCCGACGTCGAGGTCCGCAACCGCGAGCGGTTCGCCGGCAAGCCGCTGGTCCAGACCTCGGTCAAGCGCGCCATCAACGACGCCGCCGGCGTGCTCGCCGAGGTCGAGACCGCCGCCGAGCAGGGCGCGCCGGCCGCCGCCGCGCCCGCCGAACCGGTGGCCGACGCCGCGCCGGCGCCGGCGACCAAGGTCGACCAGCAGGCCGGCCTCGGCACCCGGCTGCGCCAGTGGCTGATGACCGGGGTCAGCTACATGATCCCGTTCGTCGCCGCCGGCGGCATCCTGATCGCGCTGGCGTTCCTGTTCGGCGGCCCCGAGGTCGCCAACAAGGTCGACGGCGGCACCTTCGCGGGCGTCGAGTACCCGGGGGTCACCGACCTGTCGCAGCTCATCGTCGAGGCGGGCTGGGCCGGGCTGCTGTTCAAGATCGGCGCGACCGCGTTCTCCATGCTGGTGCCCATCCTGGCCGGCTTCATCGCCTACGCCATGGCCGACCGGCCCGGCCTGGTCCCCGGCATCGTGTCGGGCCTGCTCGCCGTCGAGATCGGCGCCGGCTTCCTCGGCGGGCTCGCCGGCGGCCTGCTCGCCGGCGCGATCGTCATCGCCATCAAGCGCGTCAAGGTGCCGCGCGGCGTCGCCGGCGTCATGCCGGTGGTCGTGATCCCGCTGGTGTCCACGCTGGTGGTCGGCGGGCTGATGCTGGTGGTGATCGGCCAGCCGATCGCGGCCCTGCAGGAGGGCCTCACCAACTGGCTGGACGGCCTGTCCGGCACCAACGCCGTGGTGCTCGGCGTGCTGCTCGGCCTGATGATGGCCTTCGACATGGGCGGCCCGGTCAACAAGGTCGCCTACGCCTTCGGGCTGGCCAGCCTGGCCAGCGGCAACCTCGAGGTCATGGCGGCCGTGATGGCCGCGGGCATGACCCCGCCGCTGGGGCTGGCGCTGGCCACCGTCGTCCGCAGGCAGCTCTTCACCCCGGCCGAGCGGCAGGCCGGCGAGGCCGCCTGGCTGCTCGGGGCGTCGTTCATCACCGAGGGGGCGATCCCCTTCGCCGCCGGCGACCCGGTGCGGGTGATCCCCTCGCTGATGGTCGGCAGCGCCGTCACCGGCGGCCTGTCGATGGCCTTCGGCGCGACCTCCCGCGCCCCGCACGGCGGCATCTGGGTGATCGGGCTGGTCGGCAGGCCGCTGGCCTACCTGGTGGCGCTGCTGGCCGGCATCCTGGTGACCGCGGCCTGCGTCATCGTGGCCAAGTCCGTCGGGCGCCGGGCGCCCGCCGAGGCCGAACCGTCCGCCGTCCCGACCGGCAGCGCCCCGGCCGCCGGCTGAGCGAAGGCGGATGCTGCTCGGCCGCCGCACGCTCGACCACTGCCGGGGGAGCTGGGGTTGTCGCCGCCGCCCGCCGGCGGGAGGATGCCCAGATGAGGACGATCGGCCTGCTGGGCGGGATGAGCTGGGAGTCGTCGATCGAGTACGAGCGGCTCATCAACGAGGAGGTCCGCCGCCGCCTCGGCGGCAACCACTCCGCGGACCTCCTCATCCGCTCCTATGACTTCGCCGAGATCGAGGCCCTGCAGGCGGCCGGGGACTGGGCCGCCGCCGGCTCCCGGCTCGCGGCCGACGCCCGGCGGCTCCAGCAGGCAGGCGCCCAGCTCATCGTGCTGTGCACCAACACGATGCACCGCGTGGCCGACGTCATCGAGCATGCCGTCGACGTACCGTTCCTCCACCTGGCCGACACCACCGCCCTTGCCGTCAAGCGGGCCGGCATCGGCAGGGTGGCGCTGCTCGGCACGCGCTACACGATGGAGCAGGACTTCTACCGCGGGCGGCTCCAGCAGCGGCACGGCATCGAGGTGATCGTGCCCGGGGAGGCGGACCGCACCGTCGTGCACGACGTCATCTACCGGGAGCTGGTCCGGGGGATCGTGCGTGAGGACTCGCGCAGGGCCTTCCTGGACATCATCGGCCGGCTCGTGGCCGAAGGGGCGCAGGGCGTGGTCGCGGGGTGCACCGAGATCGAGTTGCTCGTCACGCCCGACGACGTCGACGGCCCCTACTTTCCCACGACGCGCCTGCATGCCCTCGCGGCCGTGGCCGCGGCGATCGACGGCCCGACCGCCGACCGGCCGGTGGCCATCCACGACGACGCGCCACCCTTCGACTGACCGGCACCCGCGAGTAGCAGCCTCCGACCACCGATCCGCCCGGGCAGGCGCGCTTGGGTGCTATTAGGGTGCGAGGCGGCGGCACACGCGGCCGGCGAGGCCGGCGGCGCACTGCGCCCAGGTCCGCTCGCCCATGACCCACAGCCACAGCTCCCGGCGGTAGCCGGCCACGACCTGGAGGAACCGGGCGCGGCTCATGCCGGCCGGCTCCAGCGCCGGGCCCCAGCGCGCCCAGAGTGGAGCGGCGACCCACTCGGCGGCGTCGAGCTGCGCCGCCGCCCGCTCGGGCGCCTGCTGCGCCAGCGCGCGGGTGCGCCGGCGCAGCTCCGTCGGCTCCTCGGGGACCGGCAGGTCCGGCGGCCCGCTCAACGGTCCAGCTCCGCCGGGGCGCGGTCGCTGCCGGCGTACCAGCCGAGGTGCTCCTCGTAGTCGATGAACAGCGGGGCGTCGGGGTCGAAGGGTCGCTCCAGGCTGGCGAGGGCGACCTTCTTGTCGAGCGCGTCCAGCTTGTGCAGCGCCTCCACCCGGTCCAGGTCGCGGAGCTCCAGGCGGTCGCGGACGCGGTCGAAGGCGGCACGGCCGGCCTGGCTGCGGACCAGCACGCTCGACCAGCCGTCGGCGCTGCCGACGCTGCCGACCGAGATGTCGGCGGCGCGGCCCAGGAAGTCGGCGCACTCGTCGCAGCCCTTCAGCGCGGCGCCGTGGAAGTCGCGCACCGGCTCGGAGACCAGGGTGTTGCCGTCGCGGTCCTCCACCAGCAGCTTGCCGTGGATCACGTCGACCTTGCCGACCTGCTCAAGCGGGATGCCGCGGCGGCGCTGGATCTCGGCGACCATCAGCTTCTCGTAGTTGAAGCTCTTGGTGCACAGCAGCGCGATGGTCAGCAGCACCGCGTCCACCCGCTGCGCCCCCCAGGCCCACGGCCGCGCCTGCATCGCCCGGATCGCCTGGACCTCGCAGGGGGTGCCGACCACCGCGATGCGCGGCGACGGCGGCAGGTCGTGGCCCTTGAGGTCGAGCGCGGCCAGCGCCATCGTCTGGTTGTAGAAGCTCCCCGCGCAGGCCAGGACCTCCTCGGGCGTGCGGGCCAGGTACGGCTCGCCCTTCCACGGCTCGGTCCGGCTCTCGCGCGCGACCAGGGCGCCGTCGATCTCCCCCGCCTCCAGCAGCGCCACCAGCAGGGCGCTCACCAGCCCGCCGTCCTGCGCTCCGGGGACGCCCGGCCGCGCCCGCGCCGTCCAGGTCTCGTGCACCGGCCCGAGCCCGTTGGACTCCTCGTCGCCGGGCGCGCCGGTCAGCTTCCAGCCGCCCGGGCCGCCGTCGCCGGAGGGTTCACCGGCGGCATCCGCCAGCCGCCAGGTGGCCTCGTGGCGCATGCCGCCGCGGGGGCAGAAGTCCCAGCACAGTGAGCAGCCGGTGCACATCTTGACCAGCGCGGGCAGGCCGTCGTCGCCGACCGCGATGGAGTCGCTGGGGCAGGCGGCCACGCAGGCGCCGCACTGCACGCAGCGGTCGGCCTCGATGACGGCCTGCTCCAGCTCCCAGAACCAGACCTTGCCGGGGGCCTCCTCGATGTCGTTCATCTCGTCGCGGATCTTGAACCCGGCCATCAGGGGGCCTCCCCTTGCGGCGGCCCCGCGGCGAGGGCCGCCCGTAGCTCCGCGTTGGGCAGCCGCCGGCACCACTGGTGGAACGCCTCGCCGGCGTGGCGCTCGGCGCGGTAGCGGCCGACCAGCCGGACCAGGGCGTCGGGCACCTCGTCGACGGGCTTGGCGCCCTCGACCCAGTCGATGAAGGCGGCGTCGGTGCCGAGGCTCCCGCCCAGCCCGACGTCCACCCCCTCGACGATCGCGTCGCCGCTGTGGGCGGTCTCGCCGCGGAAGCCGATGTCGGCGATCTGCGGCTGCGCGCACGAGGCCGAGCAGCCGGAGAAGTGCATCCGCAGGATCGCCGACTCGCCGTCGGAGTCGGGGTCGGCGCCGATCCTGCGGTCCAGCTCGCGGGCCCACCGCGTGGCCCTGGCCTTGGTCTCCACGATGGCGAAGCGGCAGAACTCGCTGCCGGTGCAGGCCACCACGCCGCGCTCGAACGGCCCGGGCGACGGCGAGTGCTCCTCCAGCAGCGGCTCGGCCAGCAGCGCGTCCAGCCGGCCTGCCGGCACGCCGGTGAGGACCAGGTTCTGGTCGGTGGCCAGCCGCAGCTCGCCGTCGCCGTAGGTGGCCGCGAGCCGGGCGGCCTCGGCGAGGTGGCGCCCGGCCATCCGCCCGACGGTGACGTTGAGGCCGACGTAGAGGCGGCCGGGCTGCTTCTGGGGGTGGACCCCGACGTGGTCGCCGCGGTAGCGGCGGGTGAGGGCCTCACCGGCCGGCTGCAGCGGCAGGCTGGTCCGCCCGGCCAGCTCGGCGCGGAACCGTTCCGGGCCGAGCTCCTGCACCAGGTAGCGCATCCGGGCGAGCCAGCGGTTCTCGCGGTTGCCCAGCTCACCGAAGAGCTGGGCGACGGCCCGGAACAGCTCCACCACCCGGTCGGGGTCGGGCGGGACGAACACGTCGATGTCGGAGGCCATCCGGGGGCCGTCCGACAACCCGCCGCCGACCAGCACGTTGAAGCCGACGGTGCCGTCGTCCAGCCGTGCCGGCCAGAGCCCGACGTCGTTGATCTCCGCCTGCGCGCAGTCCTCGCGGCAGCCGGTGACGCTGAGCTTGAACTTGCGCGGCAGGTTGGCGTACTCGCGGTTGCCGGTGAACCAGTCGGAGATGGCCGCCGCCACCGGGTAGGCGTCCAGCACCTCGCCGGCGTCAAGCCCGGAGACCGGGCAGCAGGTCACGTTCCGCGCCGAGTCCCCGCATGCCTGCACGGTGGTCACCCCCACCGCCTCCAGGCGCCGCCAGATCTCGGGCACGGCGCCGATCCTGATCCAGTGGAGCTGGACGTCCTGGCGGGTGGTGATGTCCAGGTAGGCGTCGCCGAACACCGGGTTGGGCGCCGGGCCGCGGGCGAACTCGTCGGCGACCTCACCGATGACCCTGGCCTGGCTGGCGTGCAGCCGGCCGCCCGGGACCTTGATGCGCAGCATGAAGGCGTCCCCGCCCTGCCGCTGCGGGTACAGGCCCACCCACTTGAGGCGCTCGGTCTCGCCGGGTACCGCCAGGATCGCCTCCGGCCCCTCGCGGGCGTAGCGGTCCAGGATCGCCTGGCGCACCTCCAGCGGGTGGCGCTCCAGCTTCCACCGCTCGACCTGGTTGAGCTCCTTCACCTTCCGCAGGTAGCGCATGGTTCACGCCTCCGGGGTCGCCCGGTAGCCGTCGGCGAGTACCCGGGCGACCTCGGGGCGGGAGAACTCCGGCGGGGGCAGCTCGCCACGCTGGAGCAGCGCCCGCACGGCCGTGCCGGACAGGTGCAGGCGGTGCTCGGGCGGGTGCGGGCAGGTCCGGCTGGTCGCCATGCCGTCACAGCGGCGGCAGAAGAAGGCATGCTCGAAGCGGAGCGGCTCGATCCCGAGCTCGCCGTCGTCGTAGGCGTCGAAGGCCTCCTGGGCGGCGTAGGTGCCGTACCAGCTGCCGACGCCGGCGTGGTCGCGGCCGACGATCAGGTGGGTGCAGCCGTAGTTCTTGCGCACGATCGCGTGGAACACCGCCTCCCGCGGCCCGGCGTAGCGCATCGCCGCGGGGAAGGCGCTGAGCAGCACCCGCTGCGGCGGGTAGTAGCCGTCCAGCAGCACCCGGTAGCAGGCCATCCGCAGCGCCGCGGGCACGTCGTCGTCCTTGGTCTCGCCGACCAGCGGGTGCAGCAGCAGCCCGTCGACGTGCTCCAGCGCGACCTTGTGCAGGTACTCGTGGGCGCGGTGGACGGGGTTGCGGGTCTGGAACCCGGCCATTGTCCGCCAGCCCCGCGCCGCGGCCTCGGCGCGGACCTGGGCGGGCGTCAGCCGCGGCCCCAGCGCCGCCGGCGTCGGCGGCAGGCGCAGGACGTGGACCGGGCCGCCGACCAGCGGACCCGGGCGGGAGAGCGTCGCCGCCACCCCGGGGTGCGCCGGGTCGTCGGTCTCGAACACGTGCTTGGCCTCGGTGACCGGGTCCGGGTCGTGGACCTCCTCGACGTCGACGACGCCCAGGAGGGTCCCCAACCGGTCGGTGAGGGCGAGCCGGTCGGGCCCGCGCGCCAGCGTCGCGGCCGCCACCGGCAGCACCACCGGCAGCGTCCACACCTGCCCACCGGCGAGCCGACCGTGCTCCACCACCGCGGCGTGGTCGGCGCCGCCCAGGAACCCGGTCAACGGCGAGAACGCGCCGACCACCAGGCACTCCAGGTCGGCCAGCCCGCGGCCGTCCAGCGGCACCGACGGCAGCCGGGCCGCCTCGGCCTCCAGCGCGGCGGCCTGGTCCGGGGGGACGAGCCGCTCCACCAGCCGCCCGCCGTGCGGGACCGGGGCGGCGCCGGCGCGCCCGCGCGTCGCGCTCACCGCGCGCTCCCCAGCGGCACCGGCGCCTCCCGATCGGCGAGCAGGGCGAGGACCGTGCCGGCCGACGCCTCCGGGGACTCGCCGGTGCCGACCACCAGGTCCGGGGAGAGCGGCGGCTCGTAGGGGTCGTCGACCCCGGTGAGCCCGCGCAGCTCTCCCCGCGCGTGCCTGGCGTACAGGCCCTTGACGTCGCGGGCCCGGCAGGTCGCCAGGCCGGTGGCGACGTACACCTCGAGGAAGCCGCCAACCTGTTCGATGGCCGCGCGGACCTCCTCGCGGACCGCGCGGTAGGGCGAGATGGCCGAGACCAGGACCACGACCCCGTGGCGGGTCAGCAGGCCGGCGACGTAGCCGATGCGGCGGATGTTCTCGTCCCGGTCGTCCTTGGAGAAGCCGAGGCCGCGCGACAGGTGGGCGCGGACCACGTCGCCGTCCAGCTGCTCGACCGGGCGGTGCTGCCCGGCCAGCCGCCGGCCCACCAGGCGGGCGATGGTGGTCTTGCCGGCCGACGGCAGGCCGGTGAACCAGACGGTGACGCCGGCCGGAGGCGGCGCCATGGTAGCAGGTGGCAAGGCGGGATCCCTCTCGACGCGCACGGGGCGATGGCGGGACGGCCCGGGCGGTCAGGGAAGGAGGTGCGCGCTAGCTGGCGCGGTGCGACCGCCGGGCCTGGGGACACGCGCAGCGGACGACGCGCCCGTAGTCGAGCGCGCGGTTGCGGGTCAGGCGAACGCCGGTCATCGCGCCACACCATGCCGGAGCCTTGCAGGGTCTGTCAACGCGCCACCGCGAGGCCGCGGAATCCCAGGCGGATCGGAGGCGACCGATCGGATGCGGGTCGGCTGCTGCTCTCGGCCCTGCTGGCGGCCGCCATCTTCTGGTTCCTGGCCACGCTCGTGGACGTCGCCAGCGTCGGGGCCGAGATCCCCGTGCTGGCGTTGGCGTTGCTGGCCCTGCAGGGCGAGGCCAGCGGGTCGCGGGTGGCGGTCGCGGTCATCGCCGTCGGCCTGCTGGTCGCCGGTGTCACCCTGTTGGTGCTGGTCCTACGCAGCGAGCGGGTCGCCGCGCGGGTCGGTGACCTGGCCGGCCGGGCGGCGTCGGCGGTCCATCGGCCCCTGCGGCGGCCACCGGTGCAGGGTTGGGGGCAGGCCACCGTCAAGTTCCGCTCGCGCACCCGCGAGCTGCTGCGGCGCCGCTGGCCGGCGATCGTCGCCGCCGCCCGGGCCGGCCACCTGTCGCTGTACCTGGTGCTGCTGGTCACCCTGCGGCACGTCGGGGTGCCCCGACGAGGCGGTCTCCTGGGCCGAGGTGCTGTTCGTGTTCGCCTCCACGCGCCTGGTCACCATGGTCCGGTCCACCCCAGGCGGCGCGGGCGTGATCGAGGCAATGCTGATCGGCAGCCTGGTCGCCGCGGCGGTGCTGGTGTTCCGAGCGCTCACCTGGCTGCTGCCGGTGCCGCTCGGCGGCCTCACCTACCTCGCCTGGCGCCGCCAGCAGGCGCGGCGGAGGTCGTCGGCGCCGGACGTCTCACCGGTCGCCGACGCCTGAGCCACTTGACGATCCGCCACCTGCCGCGGTAGTCCGTTCACGGACCAGCAGCGCCGCCGCGCCGACGACGGTCACCGCCTCCAGCACCGTGGCCAGGCCGTCGGGGAACCCAACGGGCAGCGTGCTGCCGGCGTACTCGCCCACGGGAAGGCCGACCGTCCTGGAGGCCATCCAGGTGGCCACCACCAGCAGGTTGCCCAGGGCGCCGAGCGCCAGCCACCACCGGGGCGCCCGGGCCAGGGCGCCCGCACCCCACACCAGCTGCGCCGCGGCGACCAGCACGAAGAACGCCAGGGTCTGGGTGCTGCTGTCGCGCCCGACGGTCGCCACCGCGGCGATGTTGATCGCGCCCGCGGCGACGCTGGCCAGGGCGATCGCGGTCAGGACCCGGGCGGGGTTGCGGTCCGGGTCCAGCCTATGGCCGCTCGCCAGAGGCTGTGCAGCCATGTCTCCTACCTCCTTGTTCCCGCTACTGGATTCTCTCGATGGGTACTACCAACCAGCGGGCGTCCGGGATTGCCAGGATCGTCATCGTTGGCGAGGCCGGGTCGGGGGGCTTGCCCGGCTCGCGTCCGGGCTCGTCGTCGGCGACCTACCGGGCGGTCTACCCGCCGTCAACGAGCAGGGTGGTGCCGGTCAGCGGGCGGCCGGGGAGGCCAGGAACACCACGGCGCCGGCCACGTCCATCGGCTCGCCGATGCGGTGCAGCCGGGCGATCCGCTCCTCGACGTCGGCTCGGAAGGCCGGGTCGGCCAGGGCGGGCGCGGTCCCGGGCGTGTGGATGAAGGTGGGCGCCATGGTGTTCACGGTGATCCCGTACCGGCCCCTCTCGACCGCCAGAACACCAGGTGAGGTGCGAGATCGCCGCCTTGGTCAGGCAGTAGACCGACCCGGTGGGCAGCGCCACCACCCCGGCCTGGGAGCCGAGGTTGACGTTGACGTCCACCGTCAGGTCGAAGTCGGCCTCGGGTGACGTCCTCGGCCGGGTTGGCGGGGCCGAGGCCCGCGTTGTGCACCAGGATGTCGAGCCGGCCGAGCCCGCCGACGGTGGCGTCGACCGCCGCGCGGACCTGGTCCAGGTCGCGGACGTCCATCGGGAGGCGCAGCACGCGGCGGCCCATGCCCTCGATCTGGTCGGCGAGGTCGGCGCCGGTCGCCGGTCGCGGAGCCCCAGGGCCACGTCGGCGCCGGCGTGCGCCAGCGCCAGCGCGATCGCGTTGCCGAGCCCACGAGCGGCGCCGGTCACCAGCGCCGTGCGGCCCTCGAGGTCGAAGCGGGGAAAGTCGTTCACGACCGCCGCCCTCCTCTCTACCTCAGAAGCTTAGCGACGCCGCCGTCAAGCTCGAACTCGAACGGTGACGCCGCAGCCCTCCGGGGACGCACGGACAGGCGCGATCACGATGCCGGACGCGGCCAGAGGCACTGCGTGTCGATCACCACCGTGTCACGGACAGGTGACGGCTGCGAAGCAGTGTCCCCGTCCGCGAGCGGCCGGTCCATCGGTGTGCTGTAGGCCTACGACACATGCAGCGTTAATGTGCCGGCCGCCCCAGGCACCCGGCCGCGACCTACACCTCGGCGATCCCGACGCAGCCTACTGCCCGCATCCGACGGACCGCCGTTGATAGCGCGACCCGCAGGCAGACGCCCTCGGCCTGAGCTCCCCCGGACCGAGGCTGCAAAGTCGCGGCCGATCTCCCCGCAGCGGTGCCGATGGCGGGCAGGGCCCTGGCGACCCGTCTGGCGGCAGCTACTCCGCTCACCTGCTATACGGAACCGAGCCGAGCAGGGCTCTGGAGGCGCAACACTCCGGGAAGTGGATCTGAGTGAAGGACATCTGTATACGTTATTCCTTAGAGGCTTCAGGCAGGTGATGAGCAGCCAAGTTCGATTGTGCGAAAGATACTCATGAAATTGACGCTGCGTCACATCCTAGCGACTCGGTATTCCTGCCGAGACTTTCGTTCTTGCTGGTGAAACGAGAATCCAATCGTACGGCGGAACTTCCGCGTTTGCCCATTGTAAGGCCGGGTACAACGGGCATCCATAAGTAACCGCCAGGTGGAAGAAGGGCAACGATCTTGTCTGGAAGGGATGAGATGCATACCTACAGGCCCCGGTGCCAATTGCAGCTGGGCTCGTTTCAAACGATGACCGGATTGGCTGCCTTGGGGTCACACGCGACGCTATTCTCTGCCTCCCATTCGCGACCACCCATCAGAGACACTGTGTCAAATAAATCGAACCCGGAAGGAGGCGCATGCTGTGACCGATCGGCGGCAGTTCCTTGCCGGCCTGGCTGCGTTCCCGTTGAGCGCCGCCGCCGGCCGCAGGACGCAAACTACTGCCCTCGCGGTGGGTCCATCCGTGCCCTGCCTCGACCCCACTCCTGGCAGCGTCACCAACCCGAGCGGGTCGGTCGGCCGGACATCTCTCACCGACCTCGTTGACGCCTACTCCCAGGTCAGCGGCGTGGACTGGCAACACCAGTTGTACTCGGTGCTGACCAACAAGCCCGACGCCTGCGCCCACTACCGCCAAAACCAGGTGGTCACCGACGAGAAGTGGCTGCTGCTGGTGCAGATCGCCTACCGAAGTGACCTGCGGCCGGCCCCGTTTGCGATTGGCACCTACCAAATCGGCGTCGGGGTCACCGACCCGGAAGGAACGCTACGGACGGTGGCCGCCACCTACCAGCCGTACGGCCCCAGTTGCTCGGAGGGCGGCCAGCGGCCAGCCACCGGCGGGACGGTCACCTACACCACCGTCACCGATACCCTGGTTGAGGGCAGCTACGACCTGCAGTTGCGCAGCAGCACTGTGCAGGGCGGCTTCTCCGCGCCGATGTGTCTGCTGTGTGCCCCGCGCCCAACGTCGCGAACCTGCCTGGCCGAATAGTGTGCGGGCGTATGGACGGAACCGCCCGGGCCGCTAGAGGGCCCGGGCGGTTCTGCGCTGGAACGAGTGGAAACGACAGGTCAGGGGCTCGGCACGGGGAGGGGGGGCTCGGTGCCGCTGAAGTACCTGGTCGCCTTGTCGTACACCCAGTAGCCGACCGACGCGCCGTTGGCACGGCCGTGCATGTCACCGCTGTAGAAGTGAATGCCGCCGTAGCGGCGCGACATGCCGGCCTGGTGGGACGCGTCCAGCAGGTTCTTCCAGCTCAGGACCACGTCCTTGGCCGGGGTGCCCACCGGATGAGTGGCGTCCTTGGGCTCGAACAGGGAGGTGCCCGCCTTGATGGTCACCTGGGCCCTGAAGTTGTCGGTGCCGGTGAACGCGATGATGGCCACCCGGGCGGCGCCGCTGAAGGTCGAGTGCCCGGAGGTGTACTCGGGGAACGGCGGGGTGATCACGTTGAGCGCCTGGTAGGGCAGCCACTGATCAGCCGGGACCAGCCCGTAGCCCTTGTACGGCCCCTTCCAGGAGTTGATCATCTGGCCCCGGTAGTGGTAGCGGATCGCGGCGATCGGCCGCCAGAAGTCCCACGTGGCCTGCGGGTTGTTCGCGACGATCTTGTACTTGGCCGCCCAGGCCGAGATGCCGGCGTCCAGCACCGCGTTACCGAGCACGAAGAACAGCTTGGCGTCGGTGTCGAGGCTGTTGCCGTTCTTGCGCGACAGGGCACCCGCGATCAGCGCCCAGTGGCCGGGCGGGAACTCGGACTTCGGCCCGTCGGCCCAGTACTCGGCCGTCACCTTCTTGGCGTCGGTGAGGTTGCTGGTGTCAGCCAGGGCCGTCTTGATTTCGGTCGGGTCGTACTGGTTGTTCGCCAGCTTGGGTGGGCCGGGCGGCATGAACTGGTAGGGCGCGGTGAGCGCGAACGACTTGATGTTCTTCCACTGCGGGGTCAGCGGGGTCTGGACCGCGTAGTCTGACCCTGAGCAGTCGCCGCCTGGCGGGGGGTACGGCGCGTTGTGGGTGACCCCGGCCGCGCTCAGGGTGCAGAGCGGCTGCCAGCGCTGGGGATCGGTCGGCTGGTTCCACTCCCTAGTCGGCTCGTAGCCGGTGTAGTCGACGTACGGCTTGCCCACCTTGTCGGGCGGGGTTCCCGGTTCGTCGCCGAGCTGGTTAGCATGGTCGTGCTCGCGGTAGGCGATCACCGCGGTGGCGGCCTTCTCACCGATCGTCCGGTCGGCCGAGGCGTCGGCAGCCCAGGCATCGCCGAACAACTCTTTCATCTGGCCGTCGTAGTCGATGTCGGCGTCGATGGTCGGGAACTGGGAGATCGGGAACAGGTTGCGTAGGACCCGGTAGGCGGCCCAGCTGATCGCCTTGGTCTTGTTGGCGTCGGTGCGCTGGCTGGGGTCCGTCACCCGCGCGTTGCCGTTCGCCATGGTCGGCACGGCGGTGGTGTCGTAGGCGGCCCAGGCGTCGTAGGTGGCGGTGTGGAGCACCCCGAGGGCCCGGGAGGTGACGGTGGGGCCGGTCTGGGGGGGATATTTCCGGATGGTCTGGAGCAGCTCCTCGTCCCACTTGAGGATGGCGTTGTCGCTGTCCCTCGGCGGATAGCCGTCGATCGGCCACCTGGGTCCGGGCAAGTCGTTGTCGTTCGGCGCCGCCGACGCCGGCCGCGTGACGGTCATGGTGTTAAGGGTGGTCATGATCAGGGCCGCGACCAGCACGAGGCCCGCGGCCAGCTTGAATCGCATTGCTCCCCCCTTCCGGAGTGCGCCGGTGCACCCCCATCGGCCACGGCCTCGGCCCTGCCGGGGCTGGAAGCTCTTGCCTGACTTGCTGTGCCCGCGGGCGTGCGTGACCCGCTTCGGGGGAGATCGGCGGGGTTGTCGGCGCAGCAGTTAGCCACAAGTCCCCCCGGATAGGCAAATCGTCACGTCAATGCACGAGCATCCGTTTCGGGTTGCACACGGCTATCGGGGCAAGCAGGACGGATTCGCGCGTTTGATGGTCTAAGCATGCTCAAGATGCCGCGGCGAGGAGCTGCGAGGTGGCAAGCCGGCGGTAGAGGTCGTCGGCCGCGATGAGCTCCTCGTGGGTGCCGGCGGCGCGCACCCGCCCGGCCTCCATCACCAGGATCCGATCGGCGCTGGTCACGGTCGACAGCCGGTGGGCGATGACCAGGACGGTGGTGGTTCGCGCCACCGCCTTGACAAGGTCCCGCAATGCCAGCTCGTTGACCGCGTCCAGCTGCGAGGTGGCCTCGTCGAGCAACAGCAGACGGGGACGGCGCAGTAGCGCCCGCGCGATGGCTAGCCGCTGCCGCTCGCCCCCGGACAAGGTGACGCCGCGGTGGCCAACCGGTGTGTCCAACCCGTGGGGCAGGCGGTCCACCAGGTCGTCCAGGTGGGTGAGGCGGATCACCGCGTCCAGCTCGTCGTCGGCGGCGCCAGACGCCGCCAGGCGCAGGTTCTCCCGGAGCGTCCCGGCGAGGATCTCGGCCTCCTGGCCAACATGGCCGATCGCGGCGCGCAGCTCCGACAACTGCCAGGCGCGCACGTCCCGCCCGCCGATCGACACCGTGCCACTCTGCGCCTCATAGAAGCGCTCCAGGAGCGCGAAGACCGTGGTCTTGCCGGCGCCCGACGGACCGACGATCGCCGTCAACCCTCCCGCGGGCAGCTCGAAGCTCAGGTCACGGTGGACCCAGGGGCTGTCGCGGCCTCCGCGGTACCGGAACCATACGCCGGTGAACGCGACCGAGGCCGGCGTTGACGAGATTGGGCGGGGAGGTCCCACCCGGGACGGCGTCGCTTCGGTGGGCAGCTCCTCCACTTCCCGCAGCCGCACCACAGCGGCCAGGCCGGCCTGGAACTGGCTGACGCCATTGACCAGCGCGCTGATCGGCTCACTGAGCAGGAACAGGTACAGCAGGAAGGCGATCAGCGACGACACCGGCAGCGCCCCGCTGGCCACCCTGGCGCCACCAACGCCCAGCACGGCCAGGAACGACACCTGAACCGCGAGCCCGGCGGAGGCCTCCATAACGGCCGTCCAGCCCGCCACCTTCACCCCCTGCCGCCACGCTCTGCGGGCCGCCTGGCCGAGGGTCCGGGTCTCACGCTCCTCGGCGCCCATGGCCTTGACGGTGCGGAACGCGCCGAGCGCGCGTTCCAGCACCGCGCCCATGCCGCCGACCGCTGCCTGCGACCGCTCGGTGGCCCGCCGGATCCGGGGGACGACCAGGAGCACAGCCAGGCCGTTGACGGCCAGCACGGCCAGGGTCACCGCCAGCAGCACCGGGTCGATCATGCCCATCAGAACGACCGAGGCGATGAGCATGAACGCCGCGTTGACCGAGTGGACCAACCCATAGCTGCTGACGCTGCGCAGCAGCGTGGTATCGGAGGTCACCCGGGCGAGGAGGTCACCCGGCTTCAGCCGGTCGAGGGCGCCGACATGCAGCCGCAGCAGCCGCGAGATCAACCGCTGCCGGGCGGTCAGCACCACGCTCTCCGCCGTGCGCCCGAGCACGTAGGTGCCGGCGGCGGTCAGCAATGCTGCCCCGACCATCAACGCCGTGAGCAGGACCACCGGGCCCAGCAGCGGCCGTTGCCGGTCGAGCGTGTCGACCACCAGCTTGGCCACCAGCGGCTGGGCGAGCCCGGCCAGCCCGCCGAGGAAGCCGAGCAGGCCACCGCCGAGCAGTGACCAGCGGTAGGGTCCGACATGGGCCAGCAGCGGGCGCCAGGCAGGCTGCCCGCGGGCCTGCCGGCGCGGGCCGGCGTCGTCGAGCTGGCCCGTGTCGACCAGTGGGACCGTCTGCTCGCTCACGGCCTCAGGGCACGGTGAGCAGGGTGCGGAAGTAGTCCGCCGGGTAGTCCTCCCCCACCGGCCGGCCGTCGGCCTCCACCCAGGCGTGGGCGCCGAAGGGCGGCACCCGCCGGGCGCCGACGCACCAGGTGGGCCACTGGCCCTGCAGGCGGCACAACAGGACCGTCGCCAGCGAACGGGCAACGCATCCCTCCCGGGCCGCGCACGCCAGGCTTACCGTCACCACCGTGTCCCTCGCTGCCTTGGCCTGCTCGAAAGTGGCCGGCGCCGCCCCCTGGCGCAAGCGACCCAGCACGGCCCGGATTCGTCGGGGCGGTTGCGTGGCCAGCAGTCGGGCGACCCCCACCACGAGGTAGGCGACGGCGCGGCGCCGCAGCGGCACCGATCGCGGCTGGTGGAACACGGCCTCCGGCATGCTCATGGCTCGCCCCTACCGCCCCACCAGGCCCGCCGACTGGAGCCCGTCCACCAGGTCCTCGACATCGCGGTTGGCGGAGTCGGCGTCCACCGCGAACTGCTCGATCAGCTCCTGCGCCGCCTTGGCTGGAGTCCCGCCATCCAGCAGCGTCTGCAGGACCAGGGCGCCCGTGGGATTGAGGTTCCAGTACTCGCCGCTGTCCTCGTCGAGCAGCACGATCCCGTAGTCGGTGTCGGCGGACGACACGCCGTTTCGCAGCTTCAACGTCATGGTTGCTCCTAGGACGGCACGGTCGCACGCTCGAGCGAGCGCAGCCATGCCTCGCAGGCCACGGTCTGGTCGAGCGCACCGAACCGGAGGTGCGGAGGGAGTGGGCGGATGAGCGTATCCCGCAGGCCGTCGGCGTCGATCAGGCCCAGCCGGGCCAGCCGGGAGTCCTCGAACAGGGCGAGCAGCTGGTCGCGGTGCCGCCGAAGCCCCAGCTCCTCGTTGCAGTCGCCGTTGGCCTTGGTCTGCCGGGTCCGGCTCTGCTCGGGGACGATGCCGCGCATGGCCTCGACGATCAGCGGCTTGTAGCGCCAGGGCGTCACCCGCTCCTGCGGTCGCACGGCCAGGCCCGCCTCGATCACCCGGTCGTCGTAGTAGGGGGCAGCGAGGGTGATACCGATCCGCTCGGCAATCTGGCCGAGCTGGCGGGTGACCCGGGAGACGAACCGCATCGTCTCCAGCTCGCGATGCTGCCCGCGCCCCTTGGCCAGCGGTTCGACGGTCGGCACCTGGGTGAGGATCTGCTCCCGGACCACCTGGGACGCGGCCGGCGTAGCCCAGGGCGGCAGCCGGGGCGTGAAGCCCCAGTCGAGCAACGGCTCGCTCAGCGGAGGCCGGGGCTCGGTGAGCGCATCGGCAACCCGGGCCAGCCACTGGCGGTAGGAGCCGCGATCCGCCAGCTGCCGCAGCAGCTGACCGCGGGGCCAGCGATACTTGGCCGCGAACCCGCGGAGGTGGCGCATCGCGATCCGGGGGCTGGTCCGCGCCAAGGCGTGCAGGTGGGCCACCGAGCCGTACAGCAACTCGTCCCCACCGAAGCCGGTCAGGTGCAGGCGCGAGCCCCGCGCGGCGGCGCGCCGGGCGATGATGAGCCACCGCTCGCATTCTGCGGTGGCGCTGCACGGCTCATCCAACGGGTCGTCGCCGGCTTCCCCGCGGTGGAACATCAGCGGCATCTCCTCGGCCGGGATGACGTGGTGCTCGACGGTGCCGAGACCAGCCAGCGTGCGAGCCGCCCAGGTCACGTCGTCGGCCAGAGGGTCGCGGGATGCCGCGGTATAGGCAATCACCTTCGCCGCTCCACGGGCCGCCAGGGAGCACACCGAGGTGGAGTCCAGCCCGCCCAGGTCACTGCTGACCAGCTCCCGTCTGCGGATCCGAGCGTCGACCGCGGCCGACAGGGCGTCCCGCAACGACGGCGCGCCCTCGGCTATCGGCACCACCGGCTCCGGCGGCGCCCACCATTTGACCGAGCGCCATCCGTCACCGTGGACCACGAGGTAGTAGTCGGTCGGCAGCATCTCCACTCCGCGCCACACCGGCTGACCGGCGAGGGGGTAGAGGATGTGTGGGTCGAGGAGGTGCAGCGCGAGCCGCTGCTCGTCGATCCGGGCGTCCAACAGGCCAGCCAGGATGTCCGCCCGGTCTGTGGCGACGGCGGCGCTACCGATCCTTGCGTGGAAGACCCGACGGAGCCCGGTGACGGTGCCCTGGACCCGTACCTGCCCGGCCACCGAGGCCATCAGGTGGGAGCTGCCGACCAACGACGCGGCCAGCCGGTCCAGGTCGGCGACCGATTGGACCCGGCCGGCGGCCTCGGCGAGTTGCCCGGTCGTGACCGCGTGCTCGCCGAGCACCGAGATCTTCACCCGTCCGGCCTGACCGGTCGTCAGCGCGCCCTCGGGCCACCGTCCGAGCAGCCACGGCCGGCCGGATGGGTGGCTGACCTCCCGGGTCGCGTCGGTAGCCACCGTGCTGGCGACCGGAAGGGCCGACTCGTCGTCGCCGAGGACGACGAACCAGGATGGGAGGTGGGCAAGATCAGACAGGCTCATCATCACCGGAAGCTCTGTTCGGCGGACATCGACACTTGGGCGTCTGTCCGGTTGGCGAATGCGGGGACAAGACTGAAAGCGGCCCGGGCGGCGGGGCAGGCGACCAGCCGCCACCCGAGCCGAGCAGTGCCACAGCGAAACATCTTCGGCCTTGCTCAGAGCAGCTGATGCTTCACAAGCACGTCCTTCGGCCCGTGGCCGCCCAAGCCGGTGACCTTCTTGAAGGAGCCGGCCGGCGTCAGCGTCGGGCGCTCGTAGGGACGCCGCTCGTCGGTACTACGCTCGTCGGGACGCATCGTCACACCCCCTTCCCTAACACTCGGACCTCTCGTGCCGTTTGGATATCTCCAATCGCCGCCTTCACTACCCGACGCCATACCGGGCAAACGAGAAAGCCATGCAAGGGGCGTGCCGAAATGCCTGGTCACCTGCTACGTCAAGCTACGATCTCGGTAAAATTGCCGAACTGTTGCGCGTCGGGCCTGACCCAGTTGACTGGCTCGCTCACGGCTCGTCCGAAGCTATCGCCTGGATTTCGAGCCAGCGGGCGTGGACAGGCTGAGCGGCACCGTGGCAACTATCTCCCAGCGATAGAGGGATGGCGGGTTCAACCGGTGTGCGCAAAAGGAACTCGGCGAGCCGTTCTGATGGTGTCAGGTATCCGAGGGTCTTGCGGGGCCGGTTGTTGAGGCTGCAGGCGATGCGAGCCAGGTCAGCGGCGGAGTGCACCGACAGGTCGGTTCCCTTGGGCAGGTACTGGCGCAGCAGCCGGTTGGTGTTCTCGTTCGACCCACGCTGCCAGGGCTTGTGCGGATCGCAGACGTAGACCGGGATGCCGGTGGCGACGGTGAACTCGGCGTGGAAGGCCACCTCCTTGCCCTGGTCCCAGGTGATGGTGCGGGCCACCTCGCCGGGCAGGCCACCGATCGCCTGCCGCATCGCCTGCTCGACCAGGCACGCGTCGCGGCCGGCGGGCAGGTGCAACAACAGGACGTAGCGGGTGCTCCGCTCGACCAGCGTGCCAACGGCTGACCTGCAGTCCTTGCCGATCAGCAGGTCGCCTTCCCCGTGGCCGGGCACGGCCCGGTCGGCGGCCTCGGCGGGCCGCTGGCTGACCATCACCACGCCGCGGAGCTGGCCGGTGTGCTCGCCGTGACCCCGCGGGCGGCGCTTTGCGCGCCCGGTTCGCAGGCAGCGGGCCAGCTCCCGGCGCAGCTCGCCGCGGCCCTGCACGTACAGGGCCTGGTAGATGGTTTCGTGGCGCACCCGCATCATGGGATCGCCTGGGAACTGGATCCGCAACCGGGCCGCGACCTGCTGCGGCGACCACCATTCAGCCAGCCAGCTGCTGACCCGCTCGGCCAGCGGCCGATGGGCCAGCTTCGGGGTCTTGGGCCGCCCGGCCTGCTGCTGGGCGCGCTGGTGGGCCCGCCAGGCCCGGGTACTGGGCCCGGCCGCCGTTGGCGGCCACCTCCCGCGACACCGTGGAGGTCGCCTTCCCAGCCGGGCGGCGATCCCGGTGAAGGACTTCCCGGCGTGCACGCCGAGGGTGACCTCCTCCCGGTCGTCCAGCGTCAGCCGCCCCGGCCCTGGTACCCAGCGGTCCTGGCGGATCGTCCGCCGCGGGCGCTGCCGCGCGATCAGCGCCACCCCCTGGTGGGAGCAGCCCACCTGGGGCCCGATCCCCCGCAGCGACAGGCCGCGGGCCTTGAGCTGCAGCGCCAGCTGGCGCTGCGCTGCCGTCAGGTGTGGCGTCACCGGCAACCTCCTCGGTCGAACCAGCGAATCCTCGCCGACTCACCGAGGCAGCTGCGCCGACCACTTGAACGCGCCGATGCTCAACACGGCGCAGCGCGATCAGGTGGATGGCTCCGAGCTCCACCGTCGCCGAGCGCGGCCGCATCCCGGCCAGCGCCGCGGCGCACGGCTCGGACAGCCCGTCGGTGTTGCTGTAGCCGAGCGACACGTGCGGGAGGGAAGTCGCCGCCTGCCGGCTCGAGCACGCGCGCCGGTGAACGCGCGGGTCGCCGGCCGGCGCAGCCGGGCGTGGGCGGGCTCGTCCAGGCTGACCATCGACGGCGGCGGCTTGTGCCCTCCCGCCAGCAGGATCTGCTGCGCCTCGGGCACGAGGGGCGCCAGCGGCGCCTGCGCCACGGCCGCCGAGTAGGTCTGCGGGTCCCGGAACACCTGCTCGACGTCGGCGTGCCTGGTCACGACGTGGTAGCCGATCGAGGGGGCGAAGAAGACAGGCGCCTCCTCCAGCGGCAGCGCGGCCATGATCGCGAACGGGTCGTCGAGGTACTGCGACGACAGCGGCTCGAAGCCCTCGTGGACCGGGCACCCTGCGCCACGATGCCTGTCGTCATCACGGACCTCCAAGCGGCCGCTGCGTCCTGGCAAGCTTGGCACGCGCCGGCGCACGGTGCCGGGCCGGGGAGGGAGGGACCAGTGGGAGGACCGATGCGCAGGAAGCTGTTGCTTGGGATCGCCGCCAGCGCGGTCGGCACGATCGCCCTCGACGTCGCGACCTACCTGGACATGGCCGTCCGCGCGCGGCCGGCGAGCTCCGTGCCCGCCGAGGTGGCGGGCGCGCTCGCCGAACGGGCCGGTGTCGAGCTGGCCGCCGACGGCAACGACAACGAGCGGGCGGGCAACCGGCGCAGCGGGCTCGGCGCCCTGTTCGGCTACGGCGTGGGGCTCGGCATCGGCGCCGCCTACGGGCTGCTGCGGCCGCAGCTTCCCGGCCTGCCGCGGCCGGTCGCGGCCACGGGGCTCGGCCTGGCGGCGATGGCCACCAGCGACGTGCCGGCCACGGCGCTCGGGGTGACCGACCCGCGCGCCTGGGGCGCGGTCGGCTGGGCGTCCGACCTGCTCCCGCACCTCGCCTACGGGTTGGCGACCGCCAGCGTGTACGAGGCGCTGGCGGACCGGGCCGGCTGACGCGCCGCGACAGTAGCCACCCTACCGCTCTTCCGCGAGAGGCTGCGGCCTTCAGGCCGGAGGTGAATCGCGTCGTAGGGTCAGCGCTATTGTCACACCCACAGGTTAGGCTTGTCGGTGTTGAGCGGCCCGGGAGGTGCGCGACCACCCCCTGGAGCGAGTGCTGACCCCGAGCACGCGGAGCCGACGTGAAGCAGCTTGGCGCCCCCAAGGCGGACGCTGGTCGCCGTTATCGCGCCTACCCGACCCTTGAGCAGGCCGGGCGGCTGACCGAGTGGGGCCACTCTTGCCGGGCGGTCTGGAACCTGGCACTGGAGCAGCGGCAGTACCTCTACCGCCACCGCGGCCTGACCCTGCGGGCGGTGGAGCAGTGCGCGCAGCTCACCCGGGCCCGCGGTGAGCTTCCCTGGCTGGCCGACCTGCCCGCGCAGTCGGCCCAGCAGGTGCTCCGTCATCTTGACCGTGCCTACGACAACTGGTGGAACCCGCAGCACCCCGCCGGGCCGCCGACGTTCAAGAAACGCCGCGACCGACTGGCGGTGCCGTTCCCCGGCCAGGCCGTCAAGGTCCGCAAGCTCAACCGCAAGTGGGCCGAGGTGCGGCTGCCAAAGGTCGGGGGCGTGCGCTTCCGGTTGTCGCGTCCGCTGGGCGGGATGGCACGCAATGCCTGAGCTTCCCCCGCTTTTCCGGAGGCTTCTGAAGCTGGTCCACTGGGACCACGAGCAAGGAGGAGCCTCACCGATGGCAGCACCACGCAAGTACCCGCCCGAGCTGCGGGAGCGGGCGGTGCGGCTGTGGCGGTCCGAGCAGCCGCACCGACCGATCGCCCACGTCGCCCGCGAGCTTGGCATCCACCCCGAGGTCCTGCGGAGCTGGATCCGCCGCGACCAGGCCGACCACGGCGAACGCACCGACCTGACCACCGCCGAGCATGAGGAGCTGCAGCGGCTGCGTAAGCGGGTGGTGGAGCTGGAGCGCGCTAACGAGATCCTGAAGGCGGCGAGTGCCTATTTCGCGGGCGAGCTCGACCCGACCCGGCGACGGTCATGAGGTTCGTGGACGAGCATCGTGACCGGTTCGGGGTCGAGCCCATCCTCCGGGTGCTGGAGATCCCGGCCTCGACGTTCTACGGCTGGCTGGCCCAGCAGCGGGATCCCTGCCAGCGCCGGCGCCAGGACGCCTGGCTGCTGGGCAAGATCCGGGCCGTCCATAAGCGCTCGGGTGGCACCTACGGAGCGCCCAGGGTCCATGCGCAGCTGCGCCGCGACGGCGTACGGACCTCCCGCAAGCGGGTGGAGCGGCTGATGCGCGCCCACGGCCTGCAGGGCGCCTTCCTGCGCAAGCGGTGGCGCTGCTCCACCCGCCAGAACCCGCAGGCCACGCCGGCGCTCGACCTGGTGGACCGCAACTTCACCGCCGAGGCGCCTAACCGGCTGTGGGTGGCCGACGTCTCACGGATCGGGACCGGGGAGGGCCCGCTGTGGCTGGCCAGCGTGCGCGACGCGTTCTCGCGGCGGCTCGTGGGCTGGAAGGCCTCCGACCGGGCCGATACCGAGCTGGTGTTGGGCGCGCTGGAGTACGCGGTGTGGGGCCGCGGCCTGGACGGTGTCGGTGATCCGGCCCAGCGTCGGCTGATCCACCATCCGGATAGAGGCGCGCAATACACCGCGATCCGCTTCACCCAACGCCTTGCCGATGCTGGGATCCAGCCCTCCATGGGCTCGGTCGGCGACTCCTTCGACAACGCCCTGGCCGAGAACTTCTTCTCCACCCTGAAGGTGGAGCGGGTCTACCGCACCAGCTACCGGACCCGGGAGGAGGCCGAGCTGGACCTGTTCCGCTTCATCGACGGCTGGTATAACCCCCACCGCATCCAGCGTGAGCTTGGCTGGCTGAGCCCCGACGAGTACGAGGAGGCGTACTACCGTCGTGGGTCCTCTGGCGCTCTAGCTTCATCTGCCGGCGCCAGGTAACCGACCCTCCGAGAAATCGGGGGAGCCTCAGCCACGGTGAGCCGCGACGGGCTGGGTTGGCACGTGTCGTTCGGGGTCACCACCAACACCCAGCCTGCCGCACCCAACGGCCTGCCCGGCTGCGGGGTGGATTTCGGGGTTGCGTGCTCGGCGTGGGTCTCCGACGAGGCCTCGCCGCGGCTGCTGCCGCCGACGCTGACCGAGGGGGAGCAGCGGCGGCTGCTGGGGCTGGAGCGTCGCAAGGCCCGCCAGGTCCGCTGGGCCAAGCGGCACAACCGCGGCCGCTACTCCCGCAGGCTGCGCCGCACGATCGCCCAGATCGCCGCGCTCAGGGTCCGGCAGGCCCGGCGGCGGTTGGACTTCACCCACAAGCTCACCACCGACCTCGCCAAGAGCCACGGCTGGGTCGGGATCGAGGACCTGCGGGTGAAGAACATGACCAAGAGCGCCAAGGGCACGGTTGGGCAGCCCGGTCGCAACGTCCGGCAGAAGGCCGTGCTCAACCGCGCCATCCTTGACAACGCCCCGTACGAGCGGCAACGGCAACTCGCTTACAAAGCGGGACGCTTCGGATCGGAGTTGCGTCTGGTTCCCGCGCCAGGCACGTCGCAGACTTGCTCGGCGTGTGGGCGCCGCGATCCCGGGTCGCGGCCGGGCTGCGGGCGGGTGTTCGCCTGCACCGCCTGCGGTCACCAGGCGCACGCCGACCACAACGCCTCGGCTGTGATCGAGGCCCGTGCCCGCCGGGCTGGCGGCACGGTCACCAACAGCACGCGCAGTCACCCTTGGGTGGCGAGGCCCGCAAGGAGCCGCATGCGTGAACCATGCCGGTGAGCGTGTCACATGAATGGCACCGGAATCCCGCCCTTCCGGGCGGGAGGAAGTCAAGTTTGCTGACGGATGGCAAGGGGTCGTAGTCTTCCCACCAAGCTGATAGGGAAGATCGGTCTTGTCGGAATTGGGTGCGAGGAGGTCGGGTGCGGAAGCTCCTGCTCATCGGGCTGGTCGGTGTGCTGGCCCAGCTCGTCGACGGGGCGCTCGGGATGGCGTACGGGCTGACCTCGACGACCCTGCTGGTCGCGGTCGGGTCCGCGCCGGCGGCCGCCTCGGCCACCGTGCACCTGGCCGAGCTGGGCACCACCTTCGTGTCGGGGGTGTCGCACTGGCGCTTCGGCAACGTGGACTGGCGGACGGTGCGGATCATGACCGTGCCGGGGGCCGTCGGCGGCTTCTGCGGCGCGGTGGTGCTGTCGTCGCTGGACGGGGCGACCGCCCGGCCGTGGGTGGCGGGGATCCTCAGCGTGCTCGGCGTCTACGTGCTGTTCCGGTTCCTCGGCAGGGCCGGGGGCCCGCGTCGGGTCCGTGCCACCAGGCCGCTGTCCGCCGGCGTGCTCGCCCCGCTGGGCCTCGGTGCCGGGTTCCTGGACGCCGTCGGCGGCGGGGGGTGGGGGCCGGTCGGTACCCCGACCCTGCTCGCCTCCGGCCGGCTGGAGCCCCGCAAGGTCATCGGCTCGGTCGACGCCGGCGAGTTCCTGGTCGCCCTCGGCGCCAGCCTCGGCTTCCTGGTCGCGCTGACCTGGAAGGACGTGCCGATGGCGATGGTGCTGCTGCTGCTCTCCGGTGGCCTGGTGGCGGCGCCGCTGGCCGCCTACCTGGTGCGGCGGCTGTCGGCCCGCAAGCTCGGCGTGGTCGTGGGCGCGGCCATCCTGCTCACCAACGCCCGCACGCTGATGACCACCTTCGGCGTCGACGGCCTCGCCCGGTCGGCCACGTACCTGGCGATCGTCGTCGTGGTCGGCGGCGCCGCCGCCTGGCGGCTGTCCCAGGCGCGCACCCGACGCCGCACCAGGCAGGCCGTCCACGCCCCGATCGCCCCCGAGCCGGTCGCCGAGCTCGTCTCCTAGGCTCCGGCGGCCGGTCACCCCAAACTCTCTGGGTCGAGCCAGCCGCCATCGCCCCACCCCGGATCCGCTCGGCTGGGGGCGCCACCCCGGGTCAGCTCGGCTGGGGGCGGGCCTCGGACGCGGACGCCGGCGGAGGTGGCGGGCCAGTCGAACGGAGCCGGGCGACCCTGCTCAGCAGGTCGAACCAGAAGGGGGCGCCGAGCGTCAGCGCCAGGATGGTGACCGCCAGCCCGAGCAGCTTCAGCAGCCAG
>Ga0081538_10000714_pt1 | contig 36260 bp, 41 predicted proteins | sample TabmetS5T2R1_FD_71022 | JGI IMG/M metagenome (GOLD analysis project Ga0081538, IMG submission 71022) | Tabebuia heterophylla rhizosphere microbial communities from the University of Puerto Rico - S5T2R1 | ecosystem: Host-associated > Plants > Roots > Rhizosphere ...
AGTCGGAAGGTCGCTATCTTCTGTTTCCTCTACTCCAGTAACTTCATCTGCTTCTCCTTCATCAGCTGCTTCTCCTTCATCAGCTGCTTCTCCTTCATCAGCTGCTTCTCCTTCATCAGCTGCTTCTCCTTCATCAGCTGCTTCTCCTTCATCAGCTGCTTCTCCTTCATTCATTAACGCTGTCTCTGCTGCATCTCCGGAACCTACTATCTCTCTTATCGATAACTTTTTAAATTCAAATTGTGAATCATCTACTCTAAATCCGCCCCGAGTGCCTTCATCAATTTCCTCATCACCGTCTCTATCACAGTCGCTACCAGCGACTTCCCAGTTGCCATCGTCTACATACTCTGTTGCTTTCTGCCAGTCATTCGTCTCATCTCCATCATCCACCCATAGCTCTAGTTTGACGTCTCCGCCGTCTAGATTGTAGGCTATCATCTTGATACCTACCCATCTATCATTGAGATCTCCTACTACACCTTGTCGTACTGCAGTTCTATCAGAATAGCCGCCATGATGGAATAATTTTTTCTTAAAATAAGCATCACCATTAGCACTAAGCATTCCATAGTAACCGTAGGCACCACACCCTCCGTCCTCATTGTACGTCGGTCCCTGCCTTGCAATTAAGGTAAATTGATCGTTTCCCTCATGAAGCTTGAAGTAACCTGTCATTTCTACATTCTTCCATTCGCCGTCTGGAGAGTCGGCATGGAGCCTTACTCCATGTTTTTCGGTGCCTGTCTCTGCGTCCAACGCAAATGCATCTGAATCTTCCTCTTCTAATTCGATATTATTAGCCGATGTCATTAAGAAATTGTCGTCCGCTTCTGGTTGTTCATTGTTTAAGAACCAGACTGGGCCTCCATCAGCAGTTGGATAAAGCTCTTCTATTCCGAATTTGTCTGGATCTGCAAACACATCTTGTGTATACATGGTTAGCATTGGAATGGACACCAACATTGCAATCATTCCTGCCAGAAGATGCTTGTTAGATAAATCTGAGGGTAATACCGTTGATCGCAACGTAGCGCAACCATGAGAGGTCTTATTTTAAGTCTTGCGGAGGCTTTTTCAGAACTGTATAATGCAAGTTGGAGATAAATGATGCTACGATAATTGATTTCAGAAGTTGTACTCTTTATTATCCGAGGTTAGTCGCCCCTATAACATTTTTTCACAAAGATTATAGGATCTTTACTATTAGCATTTGCCTTTAGACGACACTAACCTTCTGGCCCGGAAAGTGAGAAGGATTCTCTTATAGTAGTGTGCACTGATAATACGTTCCTCTTCAGTAACGTCGCTCAACATATCTTTCCAACACTAACGCATTTATGGGATACGAGAGTAACAACGAGGAGCAAAATAGTAAATGAACTATTCCATATTATTGGATGTTGTCGGGCTCGAACAAAAGCACTTAGACTCTGGCCTGTTGCCAAACATCGCCAAGGTTACTGAAAACGGGGAGGTAGCGAGACTTGAACCTACATTTCCTGCCGTGACATCGACTGTTCAGTCCAGTATACTCTCCGGGAAATATCCTAGAGAGCACGGAATAATCGCAAATGGACTTTATGACCGGAGCACTTTCAACGTCTCTTTCTGGGAGCAATCCAGTTCACTTGTCCAGGCTCAAAGGGTATGGGATAGGGTCAAGCAAAAAAGTACTAAGAAAACTGCTGTGCTCTTTTGGCAAAACACTATGTATGCCAATTCAGATATTGTGGTGACACCACGGCCAATACACCTAGATGATAAAATGGTTATGTGGTGTTATTCTAAGCCAGTTGGCTATTACGAAAAATTAAAGGAGAAGTTCGGTGAATTCAACCTTACAAGCTACTGGGGACCGCTTGCATCACACAAGTCAAGCGAATGGATAGCAAGTGCTGCTGAGTATACTATAGAAAGCGAGAGACCTAATTTTCTTTTTGTATATATTCCGCACGTTGATTACTCTGCACAGAGGTTTGGAAGAGGAGGAGTGCAAGTCCGAGATGATCTGAAAAAAGCAGATGAGATAGTTGGCAGACTTGTGCAAAAGGCAACGACTCTTGGAATAGGGGACAAAACACAATTTATTATTTTATCCGAGTATGCATTTAATGATGTCAACGGTGCAGTACCTCTCAATCTTGTTCTTCGAGACGCTGGATTGCTTTCCATTCGTACCATTCAGGAAAAAGAGTATCTTGATTTTGAATATAGCAAGGCGTTTGCGATGGCTGACCACCAAGTAGCTCACATATACATTAAGAATGGCTATGAAAAAGAGACGAGGTCGCTGTTGGAGACAACTGCTGGAGTGGACATGATCTTGGATAGCAACGGGAAGAAGGATATGGCAGTAGATCATGAACGTACTGGCGAGCTGATCGCCGTTGCAGCAAAAGACAAATGGTTCAGTTACTATTGGTGGTATGATGAAGCAAAGGCACCGGAATTTGCCCGCAAGGTGGATATACACAGAAAGCCAGGATATGACCCTGTCGAGTTGTTTATCGACCCAAAAACAAAGTCTATTCCATTTGATACAAGCTTGGTCAAAGCATCTCACGGAAGACCCTTTGACTCGCAAACGGGTGAAGGACTTGCATTCTATGCTTCAAGCAAAAAGCAAGGTATTGTAGCTGAGTCAGGTTCTGCAAGATGCGTCGACATTATTAAATGCCTTATTGATGCGCAATGAGATACGCCATAACACTTGCGTCTTTTAGAAATATCGAGCCTATAGAAGATACATTGGCTACTTTGGCAAGACAGGGTTATGATGCAATGGAAATGTTTGGAGAGCCTGGCGAAGTAGATGCAAAGAAATTGCTTGATTCCCTACAATCCTATGGATTGCCTGTCTGTGGCGTGACTGGTATGTGGGGCTCGATAACTAAGAATGGTTGGAAGCGTAGACTACTGAGCAGTGATCCTACGATAGTACAAGCTTCTGAACAATATGTCATTGATTGTCTTCAGCTGTGCAACATTATAGGAGGCCACGAGATGAATATTTGTCTCTTTGCTGATGACACACGAGGCGTTGACAGGACTCATAGGATTGTTGCTGCAAATGAAAAGGAAATATTTGCAGCGAAGGCTATTCCGTTAATGAGGCGACTTACTAGAAGAGCTGCAGATTATGGAATCGAGTTATTGCTTGAGCCTCTTAATCGCTACAGTACTCCATATTGCGCTAATGTAACAGATGCTCTTGCGATAGCGAACCAAGTGGACTCGCTAGGCATATTGCTTGACACATTCCACATGAATATCGAAGAAGATTCATTTAGAGCCGCTATAGAAAGCTCGAGCAAGGTTTTGCGGCACCTACATTTTGCTGATAACAATCGAAAAATGCCAGGGTATGCTCATATTGATTTTTCTTCTATCGTAGAAAGCCTAAATGAAATTGGCTACGACAACTATATCAGCTTTGAACCCAACATTGCTGATAAGAATTATGAACATGTAATTAAACATGGGCTTGATTTTATTAAAGAAATAGTAGATTACAAAACAAAAAGGCATCCTAATTAGCCTGAACTTCTTTCCTATATTGAATTTTAACCATCCGACAGTCCCCTGACGCGGTTTTTGATCTCATCTTTTACTGACCTCCTATACTCTCTTAGGGAATCTTTTGTGTCAAACGACTGCCCGCATTCCTTGCACCTAATCAATTCACTTGAAGGCACAGTGTACCATAGACTACAAAATGATTCAAAAACCTGCAGCAGGAGGGCATATGATATAGATATATTTTATTAGCTCCTTGAATATCTCTCTCCGTAGGTGCAGATATTACGGACATCGAACGCATGAGTATAAAGCGCCTTTTTGATTGGGAGCTCTTAAATTTCGACGCGTCACAGTAGCAGCATTGCTTCAGCAATACTTACTTCAAAGTGGGACAGAAATAGCAGTAATAGCGGCTTCAGTGATTATTGGACTACTCGTACTATGGGTAATTCTTTCAATACCCGTATGGATAGCGGCCAAGATCCTTACAGTTGGAAGAGTTAAATTTACTCGGGCGATGTTTGTGACCGCACTTGGTCCCATTATTTACGCTATTGTATTCTTCGTATCTGCTGCTTTACTGGCAGCGATAGTTGGCGATCCGACTGTGCCTGTTATAATAGGATTCATTGTAGCGTTCATTGCGTGGATAGGCGTATTCAAAAAGGGATTTGATACCGGATGGCTAAGAGCGCTTGGAATAGCTATCCTTGCAATCATAGTGTTTGCAGTAATTGGGTTAATTATCACTTTCTTGATACAGTTAGTAGTTCCTGAGGCGCCTCCCATAACACCAATACCACCTATCCCACTCCAGCAAGTCTAGACCTCCATGCGGTAATTGAATTCTCGTTCAGCCCATTCGACAAGGGCGAGCAGATCTTTGGCCACATAGTCCGAACTCTCTTGTGCAACATGCTGTATTTGATCAGTTGCGACTACTGCAATGCGCAGCTCTCCCTTAATTTTTCCCTCTAACTGCTTTGCAGTAGAAGATAGGAATCGAAGTGAACCCTCGCCAGACGAAAAAATACAGACAAGCATTAGACCATGCTTACTACTCCATACACGCAATAAATAGCGCTGAAAATCTATATCAAAAAAAGGGTCAATTTGTCCGCCCACGTCGCCGATATATATTGAATCCCAACCGCGAGCCAAGAATGCTACAGACGCAGTTTTAGCCATATGGGTTTTATCTTCCGAGCCTGCTACACATACGACTTGAGCGTGCGCCTTTTGTTCTGCTGGTCTGGCATTGAACTTGATAATATCAATAAGTTCCATCATCAAATTTAACAGAAATACCCTTTCTGTCTTATTGAGTCTCCCTCTACTGTATAGCTCCCCTATAGTGTTGACTGCAGGCACTATAACATCTGTCAGGACTCTTACTTGGTCGACACTAGAGTTCATGACGCTTAACAAAATTCTTCGAGCATGATCCTCATCACCAGCCAGAATTGAGCTAATCAGCTTTTGTTGAACCTGAATGTAGTTAATTGGAAAATCGATATCGGCAACTCCTATTTGTGCAAACCATATGTTTACATTGCCTATCTTTTTCTTTTTGAGAAGACCCATTGCATGCATGACATCAAGATATTTCGTAACTGTCATTCTGTTGATACCAATTCTGTCTGCTAGTTCAACACCTGATAGCCCTGTGCCTCCAGCGGTTTGCAAAACATCAATTATCTTACTCTTAATCTCGTCAAGTGTATAGCGCCGGTACATAACTTACCTGATCTTATGCAAAATAAAACCTTTTTATCGATGCTTTTTCTTTGTCATCTTCCTCGAATTTGATATCAAATCAGTGAGAGCATTGAATGCTTTTCCAACCTGCTCCATCTTCACAAGAACTATCGTATCAGTGTAACAACTAACGGTATCTTCGATGTTTATATGTCTCCTAGCAAGTTGGTTATAGAAAGCAATTGCGCATCCTGGAGTCTTGATAATATCTTCTGGGCTATGCACAATGATGGCTGCTAGGCTATTTTCGATTTCAAGGATATCGTCGTGGGTAAACATCCCTTTGACATCTTGAAGCAAAAGATCATCAAAGACAAGTGTAATTGACATTATACTCTCTGATATGCTGATAAAATTACCCGTACTCTGGATCATGGCTTTTGCAACCTTTTCGATTGTCTTTTTGCTCTTCTTGGAAGATAGCTTTGCTACATCTGTGTTGACAGTTATGGTGCTAGCTGCTAATATTGCTGCAATAGGCTTTTGCTGTACATTATAATCATGCTTTGACCGCTTTAATGCGGTGATGATGCTTTCTATACTGGTATCTCTTCCAAGCATATGGTCTATTTGCGGCCTGATGATGCGCGCAAGAGCGCTGATATTACAGTAATCACGCTGGAGGGAGTCCTGAAATGAGAGATCGTTGCTGATCGTCTCTCTAACTGCCTCAGTAATTGATTTTTGATTGCTGGCCAGCATGGGTCAATAACACCTTAATTTAGGTCGTTCCTGACCAAAAAATATAAATGTAATGGTCGAAACGCAGACCCATGTAATTGGGCAACAATGGCAAAGTTGTTTTGGCTTACTCGGGCGGACTAGACACTTCGGTATGTATAAGATACCTTCAGACACTTAACAAACTGGATGTCATAACGGTTACCGTTGACTGCGGTCAGCACGACAACTTCGATGAAATAGAAAGAAAGGCGCAAGCAATAGGCGCGATAAAACATGTTCACATTGATGCTCGCAAAGAGTTTGCCAGCAATTTTGTGGTGCCAAGTATAAAGGCTAACGGCCTGTATCAAGGCAAATATCCGCTCGCAACTGCTCTTGCACGTCCACTGATTGCTGCAAAAGCAGTCGAAGTTGCAAACAAAGAAGGTGCAGCTGCAGTAGCCCATGGATGCACAGGTAAAGGCAACGACCAGATTAGGTTCGACGTTACAATGCGTGCACTTAACCCAAACCTTAGAATCATCGCTCCAATACGTGACCTCAATCTGACTAGAGACCTTGAAATTTCCTTTGCAAGAGAGCAAAACATACCAATAAGCTCAGAGGCAAAGAAATACAGCATTGACATCAACCTTTGGGGAAGGGCTGTAGAAGGCGGTAAAATTGAGGATGCCGACTTTGAACCGCCTGAAGAGGCTTTTGAATTTATTAATTTTCAGAACGAAAGGGCTGGCTATATGGAAATAGAATTTGATCAAGGCGTGCCAATGGCCGTAGACGGTGTAGATATGGCTATCGCTGACCTGATCGGATACATTAATGATAAGGCAGGAGGGCATGGCGTTGGAATTGTCGACCACATTGAAGACCGCGTAGTAGGAATCAAGTCTCGAGAAGTATATGAGGCCCCCGCAGCTGTGGCAATAATTGAGGCTCACAAAGATCTAGAAAAAATGGTACTCACCAAGCATGAGCTTGCATTCAAGCAGATAGTTGACGCTCAGTGGAGCTGGCTCGCATACTCTGGTCTATGGCAGGATCCTCTACGAGCAGACTTGGATAGATTTATAGATGCGACACAAAATCGTGTTTCAGGAAAAGTTAGACTAAAAATGGAAAAGGGATCGCTTAGGGTGGTTGGCAGAGAATCAGAATATTCTTTATACAGGAACGATCTGGCAACATATGCCACAGGTTCAACCTTTGATCAGAGTCTTGCTAAGGGGTTCGTGGAGCTGTGGGGATTGCAGTCAGTTATTGCAAACTCCTTGATTGCAGGCGTATCTAGGAGAGATAGGAAAAACAAAAAGGAGGTAGAAAATGAAATCAAAAGTTGAATGCCAAGAATGCGGCGCCGAAGTTAGCGTTCCAGAGGATGCAGTCGTTGGCGAAATTATAACCTGCCCTGATTGTGGTGGGGAGTATGAGATAACCTCAAAGATAGACGGCAACCTGGAGCTGAAGCCCGCTGAAAGAGTAGGCGAAGACTGGGGACAATAATGGTTGAGGTGAGCATCCTATGCGACAAAGTTCGCTTTGAGGAGAAGTCACTCTACGAGAAAGCACAGAACAAAGGTGTCAAATCTGAGATAGTAGACGCAAAGACAGTTAGCGTTGGCACATATAGTAAGAAAAAGGATTTCCATCTAGGAGATGTAATATTGCAGAGATGTGTAAGCTATTACCGCGGTCTTTACCTTACTGCTTGCCTCGAGTTTCTTGGCTTTAAAGTAATAAATAGATTTGATGTAGGCCAGATTTGCGGAAATAAGCTTATTACATCAATTAGGCTTGAACAGAATAAAATTCCAACCCCAAAGACACAGTTTGCATTTAGTGCTGAATCTGGGCTTGAAAGCATCAAGAGGACCGGATTTCCTCAAGTTTTGAAACCAATCGTTGGATCCTGGGGACGAGGTATTTATCCACTCCGAGACCTTGAGACAGCTAGCATGATAATAGAAATGAGAGAGGAGGATGACAGCCCTCTTTCGCGCATCTATTACATCCAAGAGATGGTTGACAGGCCACCACGAGATATTCGCTGCATTGTGATCGGCGACCAGACCATCACCGCAATTTATCGCTATTCCTCAGAATCAGAATGGCGAACAAATGTTGCTCGCGGCGGAATTGTAGAGCTTGCACAGATAACAAAAGAGATGGAGGATTTGGCCCTAAAAGCGGCAAGAGCTGTAGGAGGTGGCATCTTAGGTGTGGACATGATGGAAGACAAGGACCGGGGATTGGTTGTTCATGAAGTAAATAATACGGTAGAGTTTCGCGGCGCTGCCAGTGTCTCAAAAGTGGATATCCCAGGTGAAATTATAAACTACGCAACCAAGGTGGCAAGGCACTAATGACCAAATCTGGTCACGCATGACCTTATCATGGTTAGTGCAGACCAAAAAATATAAATGAGGATTTTTAACGCGAACAATTAAAAGAAATGCGTTTTAGGAAAGGAGTATCTCAGAAATGAAAGTAGGAGTTGTTGGCGCTTCTGGATATGTGGGAGGAGAACTATTGCGGCTCCTTGTCGCTCATCCGAAGATAGAGCTTAGTATGGTTACATCAAGGCAGAAGGCAGGAGAATACGTCCATCGTGTTCACCCAAATTTGAAGGGTTTTGTTGACATTACATTCTCTCCAATGGACATGGAAAAGCTGGCGAATAATTGCGATGTTGTATTTACATCGGTTCCTCATGGCAAGGCAAACAAGATAGTCAAGGAGCTCTATGATAGAGAAATGAGGATAATAGACCTCTCAGCAGACTTTAGGCTCAAGAATCCCAAGGATTATGTGAGGTGGTATGGTTGGGAGCATCCTTTCCCCGAAATGCTGAGCAAGTCAGTATATGGAGTTCCGGAGCTTCACAGGGACGAAATTAAAAAGGCAAGGTTGGTCTCCTGCCCCGGTTGCATGGCAGTAACATCGCTTCTTGCACTTACACCACTCATTCAAAATAACCTAATTGATACTGACCACGTTGTAGTAGACAGCAAAATTGGATCCTCTGGGGCCGGCCAGAAGGCAAATGCAGGAACCCATCATGCGATGCGCTATGGCGTAGTCAGACCCTACAAGCCTGCAAAACACAGACATACCGGTGAAATCGAGCAAGAGCTTTCGGTCATTGCAAAAAAGCAAATTAAAGTCAGTATGAGTCCCCACGCAGTAAATATTGTCAGAGGAATACTCACTACAAACCACACATTCCTAAAGAGACCTGTGGAAGAGCTGGAGCTATGGAAAATGTATCGTAATGCTTACAAACAGGAGCCATTTGTAAGGTTGATTCGTGATAAGAAGGGCCTCTACAAGTTTCCAGATCCTAAATTTGTTGTTGGCTCCAATTTTTGCGACGTAGGTTTCGATATAGATGAATACAATCAGAGAATAGTGGCGCTTTCTGCCTCTGACAATCTAATGAAAGGTGCTGCTGGCTCTGCAATACAGAATATGAATGTGATGTTTGGATATAATGAAAACGAAGGACTGATGTATACTCCATTGACACCAGTATGATAGTCATTAAAATAGGTGGAAGTGTGGTAGATGGGCTTCATTCCTCTGCCCTTGCAGATATAAAGTCTATAGCCGAAAAATACAAGCTCGTTTTTGTACATGGCGGAGGTAAAGAAGTAACCTCCACTGCTACTAAGCTTGGAAAGGAACAAAAGTTCATTATGTCGCCAGGCGGTGTACGCAGCCGTTATACTGACAAAGAGACTGCTGAGATTTATACGATGGTCATGTCTGGAAAACTGAACAAGGCAATAGTTCAGATGTTGCTGCGTAACAGTATCAATGCAGTAGGGATTGCTGGAATAGATGCAGGCATATTAAAAGCGGAGAGAAAGAAGAAGCTTCTTATCATTAATGAAAAAGGAAGGAAAATGGTAATTGAAGGCGGATACACCGGCAAGATTACATCAGTTGATGCAGGTCTGATAGGTGATCTAATCAGAAGTGGATATACGCCGGTTATTTCTCCGATCGCATTGAGCGAAGATTTTGATTTTCTCAATGTAGATGGCGATAGAGCAGCTGCAAACGTTGCAGGGGGCATCAAGGCAGAGAAAGTTATCTTTGTCACAGATGTAAATGGCCTGATGCTAGATGGAAAACTTGTCAGTTCTATGACTCTGAATGAAGCAAAAAGCGCACTGCCGAAGATAGGTTCAGGTATGGACAAGAAAGTGCTTGCATGTATCGAGGCACTTGAAATGGGGGTCAAAGAGGCCATCATTTCTTCTGGCCAAGTTGAAAACCCATTGTCTAGAGCAGTGGCTCACAGCGAGTGTACGGTGATAGGTTTACATTGAATGACGAAGACCGATACTTGGCTACACTTTACCAGAGATTTCCCATAAACATCGCTAGGGGAAAAGGTGCAACGGTGTGGGATAATGCAGGAAAGGAATACATCGACTGTATGGGTGGTTATGGGGTTGCTCTTGTTGGGCATTGCAACGACAGGGTGGTAGATGCAATCAAAAGGCAGGCAGAACTACTGATCACGGCCCATATGTCAACATACAATGATACTCGATTAAGGTTCATGGAAAAGATAGCATCTGTGGCGCCCACTTCATTGAACAAGATTTTTTTCGCAAACAGCGGCGCCGAATCTGTCGAAGCCGCACTTAAATTTGCAAGGAAATATAGCGGCAAGCATGGTGTGATAGCAATGAACGGTGCATACCATGGCAAATCGTTTGGCGCACTTTCTGTGACATACAACGAAAAATACAGAAAGTCTTTCATGCCTCTCCTGGATGGTGTTAAGTTTGTTTCTTATAGCGATCCGTCATTGCTGGAAGAAGCAATAGATGATACAATCGGAACTGTGATTCTTGAACCCATTCAGGGTGAGACGGGCATTATTGTTCCACCAGATAACCTTCTCCCAAAAATAAGAGAGATCTGCGATCGGCGTAACCTTGTACTGGTATTTGATGAAATTCAATCTGGCCTTGGGAGGACTGGAAAGATGTGGGCAGGTCAAAACTGGAAGACGACTCCTGATATTATGTGTCTTGCAAAGGGCATAGCAGGTGGAATACCTATGGGCCTTGTTCTAGCTAAGCAAGAGATAATGGATTCAATGAAGCTTGGGGAGCATTCTTCTACGTTTGGCGGAAGCCCTATAGCATGTGCAGCAGGCATAGCCACGATGGAAGCATTAGTCGACGATAAACTGGTTGAGAACGCTGCACAGATGGGTTTACGATTCAGAGAAGGACTCAGCCGATTGAAGGAGAAACACAAGATAGTTCGAGAGGTAAGAGGTATAGGCATGATGATAGGAGTCGAACTTCGCTTTGACGTCAAGGATATACTCTTTGACGGAATCCGCCGTGGATTGTTGCTACTCTACTCCGGCAGAAATATTTTACGACTGCTTCCGCCACTTGTTATGAATGAAGTGACGATTTCCCGCGTAGTTGATATAATGGATATTATATTAACTGAAGAGGAAAAGAGAAGAAATGTCAGCAAATACGGATGAGATTGATGAAAAGATCTTACGCATTTTACAGGCGGACGCGCGCAGGGCATTCGTAGATATAGCCAATGAGATTGGTCTTTCTGAATCCGCAGTTCGGCGAAGGGTAAAGAACCTTGTCGAAGGGGCAATCATTAAACGATTTACTATTGAACTTGGGGCAAGTGACAAGACAAGCGCTATAACCTTAATTTCTGTGGCTTCTACAGCAGACACTTCGGCTGTGTCTACCCGGCTGATGGAACTTAATGGTGTCAAAGTAGTCTACGAAATAACTGGACAATATGATATAGCCGCTATCATTGCAGCGCCAGCGATAGTCGATATCAACAGATGTATTGATGATATTCGCAAGATAGATGGTGTGTCTGACACAGACACAGTCATAATATTAAAAACCATGCGGTAACACCTCTTGGGTAGCCAGCGTATGATTTAGGCTTGTGTTCTTCTCGAACAGAGAATCGTATCTTAATGTCAGGGTTCACCTGACCGAGTAGCTCATATATGACTGTCCTTTGAAAATAGCCAAATGAGCAGACCACAGGCCGATCCAGATACCCAATTATACAAACAAGAGTGCCATAAGATTCTCGCCATCTCGCCACGCATACGGTATGCAGGAATAATGAACAAGTTTGGCCGAACGCTTGCAGGAAGCCTTCGCAAGGGCGTTGTGCCGCTGCTAAAACCGGACGAAGCAAGAAATGAACATTTTGTCGAAGCTACAAGAAATCAGTTTAGGAGAAACTTTGAGAATTCCATAGGCCGAGAAGAGTACACGCTGACTGAGAACGAGAAAGTCAAGATAATAACACTATCTAGCGAAGACCATTTCTACTATGTCACGCTTGATAAGGAGACATCGATAAATGAAGTCATGAAAATTATCGAAGAGACAAAGGCGCTGATCAAGAAGTAAAGAAATTTCACCACATGAAGCCTAGTATTTGCTTATATGCCAAACACTATTGTATAAAAGAACTTCTAGATGGTTATTGGATTGTTCCAGGAAACTAGGATCTAATCTATTTAAAAAGTCTGATGCCTCATTGGTGCATAATACAGGCGAACCTGTGTAGGCTCAAAGGAGTTTTCCATTGAATAGAATATTTGTGATATGACTAAATTTTAGTAAAAACAGCTTTTTGATTTCAAAGTGTTGGTGTGTGTATAATGGTGTTTCCCGATGCCAACAAAAGGATCCTTTCCTCATATTGGGGCATGGGACTAGAACCAAGCATAGACTAAATCATTATAAGACTATCTCGACCATGATCCTCTGTGTTTGCCAAAAAGCAGCCCTGGCAGAAGAGAGATGCCGGACTAACTTTGAGAATGATTATCAGCTTCGCTGTTTTAAGCGTTCTTTATATTGTATTTCTTAGTGTACTTGCTTACGTCGGAGTCGGCGCGATCGCGATAGCCGTCATTGCAGGCATCTTGATACTTGCTCAGTGGTACTTCTCTGACAAGATAGTGCTATGGAGCACTGGCGCAAAAATAGTGAGTAGGGAGCAATTTCCAGAACTCCATGATCTGGTGGAGCGTATAGTAGCGAGGAATAACCTTTCAAAGCCTAGGATAGCAGTCATTAACATGAGAATGCCTAACGCATTCGCCACAGGCAAGACACCCAAAAGCTCCATCGTGGCAGTGACCATAGGACTAATGGACCAGCTAGACCAAGAGGAGTTAGAAGGAGTCATTGCTCATGAGCTTGCGCACATAAAGAACCGTGACGTGCTTGTTCTCACACTTGCAAGCTTGTTTTCAATGATAGCATGGTATATGATGAGATTTGGAATGTACGGCGGAATGTTTGGCGGTTATGGAAGACGAGATAATCAAGGGGGCGCAGCAATGCTACTTATACTGCTGATCGCAATTGTCACATGGATTGTCAGCTTCTTAATAATCCGAGCGATTTCCCGATACCGAGAGTATGTTGCAGATAGAGATGGCGCCCTTATCACTGGCAAGCCAAGCAAGCTGGCAAGCGCGCTACTCAAGATAAGTGGCACCATGAAACGTATCCCCACACGTGATTTGAGGGAAGTAGAGGGTATGAATGCATTCTTCATCATCCCAGCAATTTCTGGAGACGCATTAACTAACTTGTTCTCGACCCATCCTCCAGTCGCCCAGAGGGTAAAAAAGCTCATGGAAATGGAGGCTGCCATGAGCTGAACTTTTTTAAAAGGATTCGTAACAATATAGACCGCAATCGCATCCCAAAAGCTGACTCTGAAGTATTGTTCTCTCTTTCTTCAGCATACATCACACTTGATGTCAAGCTTGGGCTCAAAGTAACCGGCAGAGGTGCACTCACATTCAAGCGAGTCAGCGGTACGTTCTTCTACGAAATGGAACAGGATATTAGACAGTTCCTTGACAACCTTCAGCCCGAGTTTGATCTAGCATGGCGTATTACCACCGATTCATATGGTTACATGTGGATCATATTCGAAGGAAAAAGGATAGAAGATGTTCTTGCAGGTTTAACCACTATCAGCGATATTATTGAAGAGAAAGGATTTTCTGATAAACTGCTAGCAGCTGTCTTTGAATTTTCAAGCGTTAGAGAAGAGGGAAGAGGAGGAGGAGTCAGTCAGCAATATCTAATCTATAATTATAAACGCAACAACTTTTATCCTTTTGTTCCGCTTGGGCAAAAAACGACTGATGCTGAGCAGCAGATGAAAATAATGGCAACTGTTGCTGAAGAAATACCCTTCGAGAGAGACATGACGTTATGGTACCCGCTCTGGGATCTTCCACTCAGATCTCTGGTATAACGCCTTCTCCCTGGAAAAGCTTCTTTGCTTCGTCTACTGAAAGGTCCGCACTAGGTAATATAATATCAGACTTGATTATCTCATGAGGGTCAAGCGGCCTACCATTCTCAACAACCATATTGCTCAATTCTGTCAACCTCTTCTTGAATTCTGTGTTATCCGATCTCTCTGACCTCACGAGCTCGACTATTGCGTGGTCAATATCATTTAGCTTTTTGAGCGTCCTGCTATCAACGGTAAACTGTCCGTGACCCATAATACGAACGATTTTCTTAACAGAAGGCGTAGGACTGGTCCTCTTAGCTTTGGCAATTGTTGTCTTTTTGCGGCTCCTGACCTTAGCTTTCCGTGTAGACAAAGCCTTCTTAGGGCGGGATTTGCCCTTTGCGGTCCGCCTCGATTTAAGCTTGGTTGCTGCCGACCTGCCCTTGCTTTTCACTCGACGACTCATTGTTGCACTTCATGCTCCAATTGTTGCTTTTTCTTACGTTGCTTCTCTGACTTTAACTTTGCTAATTCTTCCTCTACTGAATTTTGTACCGTAATTTTTTCTAATTCTTTTTCAATTTCATCTTTATTTGATGTATAATCCGTGAGGACACCTGAATTTATCATTTCATCTAGAGCTTGAGACTTTGCCCTCAATCGCTCTGTCTTTTCCTCAGCCCTGTTCAGTGACATTCCTACATCTGTCATTTCCTCAGATATTCCTGTCACACTTTCCTTTATCTTAACCTGGGCTTCCGCTGCAGAGTATTGTGCTTTTATTATTTCTTTTCTCGCCTTGAACTCCTCTACTTTAATTGACATGCGCTTTTCTGCTTCCTGCATATTATCTTCTTCCTGCTTCATCTCGGCTATCTGCTTGTCAAGGTTTTGCATCTGCATCAAGTTTGCATTCTTACGCTCAAGTGCAAGTCGTGCGAGGTCTTCTCTATCTGCCTCCAGAGCTCTTGCTGCCTGCGCGTCAAGCAATCGTATATTCTCCCACAGTCTAGACTTTTGCATCTCAAGCCTCTTGCGAGAAGTAGTAATCTCAGCAAGACTTCTCCTAAGCTTGTTTAGCATCTCTACCTGTTTGACATAGGAATAATCGAGAGCTTCCTGAGGTTTTTCAAACCTGTCAAGAAGCTTGTTTGTTTTCTGCGAAATTACAGTCGAAATACGATTCATCAATCCCAATTCTCATTCACTCTACCATCATCAGTGACAGTTGAATATTAAAGGATGATGATGGCGGTGGTAGTGGAATGGAGATGCTGGTGGTGGTGGTGGAGATGAGGATGAAATCGAGGGCGAGGGTGTGTACTATCTGTTGAACCTGCGCCATTCATGTTCGTCAGGCGGGCCATAGTCTTCTTTTTTCTTAAAGTATCCCCAATAAATCAAAAAGCCACCGGCCGCGATCATCGCAATTGCAAACTTTTCATTTGTGACTTGGGCATTCACGAAGTTATCCAGAAATCGCTGCGTCCCATCTTCGATCAAGCCTGCAGCGTGTTCTACATTAAAGAGGACAAGGTTGCGCACCATGATAATTGCGGCGGTAACTATGAATAGAATCCCCATTGCAGACATCCAATTTCTGCCGCGCCTGCTTCCTATCTCTTCCTTCCATCTCATTTTGATATGATTCTCAATACGTCATTATTCATAATATTTGTGTTTAAACGAGTTTTACTCCAGGATTTTTCATTTTGTTTTGTTTGGCAGCGTTTAGGCACATAGGGGTTAGGATCTCTGCTTGGTAAGCAAGTGCAAGAGGCCCAAGATATACTGGTCTTAAGCCTGAGATTTCATGTATAAGTTCGTTCAGTTTCGCTACTGTGTTCTGATCGTCACCGCAGATGAACGTGTCAGCATCAAGATTCTGGTTAAGTTTCTTAAGTTTTGATTCAGATATTGTGTGGAAAGCCGATACTATTCGTGCTCTGGGGGGCAGCTTGTCGGCAACCATTTCTGCAGCTTGCTTCTTACCTTGTTCTAGTGGAATATACACAAAACCAGCTTCAGTTCTTGACATAGGAACAATGGGTGAAACGACGATACAGTCCTCTCTAAGCTTACCTGCAAGCTTACCACAGGTGTCTTCGATGAACTCATAAGGAATCGAAAGTATCAGAACATCAATATCATCTGCAAACGAGATGTTGTCAGTGCCACTAATGGAACCGCCGATATTGCCATAGGTCTCTTTGACAGTCCTAGTGTAATTCTCCGCTGCTTCTCTAGCCTTCTGAGCCTCTCTTGAGCCTACGATAACATCATGCTTTTGACACCATCTGAGTGCAAAGCCTTCACCCATCCCTCCAGTACCACCAGCTATTCCAATCTTCATCGAGTCGTCATTGGATAAACTAGCTATTAATGTGCATCGGCCTTAAGATGTTTTTGTTTGTATCCTAGAGTAAACTTGCTGGACACTTAGTGGATCGTAAATCGTTATCGCATATGGAAATACCAAAAAATCTTGCGAACTGTAAGGCAATAGCCCATGGACCCTTCTAGTACAAAAACCGTTCTGGTAGGCCATTACATAAAAATGACGCTCTGTTATCCTTGCCACTAGCAATTTTAACGGACCATAGTCAGGCTTCGACAAGTTCTTACAATAAATTAAGCGAAACTCGCATTACTGATTACTAGCTACATTACTACCACCACTAGCGTAACCACCACCATTCCACCACCATCACCTAGACGCTGATTTCTTCTTATGTTGCTGCTCCTTCCATGAATACTGTTGACTGGCGGCAATTCTATCAATTCATTTTGGAGCGCATGAATGCAATGACTGTAGGCGACACGCTCAGGCGGGAAAGATATCACAACTCCGGAATCTATTCTTCAGCAACATTGGCGCCACCTATACTGTCATCAACAAATGGTTCTTCTTGATCAGGAGGCGATCCATCAGGTACACCTCCTTCTGACATTGCCACATCCTCCGTTGCTCCTACGGATGGAATGTAATTGTCACATCGCATATCATCTAATCCCATACCAAAGACGCATTTTATTTCCATAAGTTGTTGTTGCTGATCTACTTCTTGCCCTGTTGTCATATTGTCAGCATTATTCGCAGCTGCTTCGCTAATAACCCTTCTAAGTTCGCTTGCAATTCTTTCGCTTATCTGCTCGGGACTTGCAAATGGGTTAGGAATTGCAGCAGCATTCCGAGCTCCTGCAGAGGCACCCGTTGAATTAGTAGTATTCCCAAGCATCACATATCCTATAATTGGAGATGAACTGTAATCAGACGCAATAGTAGAGATGATTAGATCCTCTGCTGCCGTTACAGCACTGCTTTCTCCTGCTATTCTGTAAGTTGTATCAAAGCTGCCGATACTGGATGAGCCACCGGATATGAGATAAGAGTTTGTACCGTCCTTAATTATGGAAACAGGGTGCTCTTGTTGTTCCTCTTGTCCTGCGGTAGTAGGCGGTGCTCTTGTCGTTGCATCACTAGCTGTATCATTACTGACTTGTTCAGGTGGATCAAACGTAAGAGGTGTAGCAAGAACAGGAGTTATGCTCGGAAGACCTGTCATCGCAGTTGCTGATGCTATCAGCAATCCTATTGTTGTCATAATAAGGGTAGCAGTTTGAATTTTGATTCTGTGGTTGCCCCTATTACCAGTTAACTTCGCCATCTTCATTAGCCCCCCAAAAGACCTTGGCCGTTAAAAAGGATTCTCCGTATTTGGAGATAGGGACCGTAGCGTAATTAGATTTTGTTATTGGAGTGCAGATGGTCATTGTTGACGTATTCGTTGCTGGGATTTCTTCTTCATCATGTCGTCTAACTCATTGCAGAATTGAAGTAGTCTTAGACCCTTTTCAGTGATCTTGTAAGTCTGAGTAATAGAGTCATAGCTAAGCAGGTCCCTTTTAATTAGGAGCGTCAAATACTCTTTCAATTGTGAATAGCTAAGAAATGCATTGTACATTAATTTGGTTCTAGTAATATTCACAGCGTCATTTGCAACTTCAAGAATCTGTCTTATTATCTCAGTTCTGTCTCTGTATTGCATTATTGTCTTTACACAATTAACGATATTGACAACAGCGCTAAATAACCTTACAAAGTGTTATACTAAGTAGCCTCTTTATTTAAGTCAGAGATAATTTTAGATCTAATATTATCAGCTTTTGATTATCGTGAGTCAATAAGCAAGCAAACATAATGGTGATACTAGCGCTGGCTGGAAATTATTAGTAATTATTAGTAATGACCAATACCTGCTTCAGCAACCACATTGGCCTTAATATAGCGCCTGGAAGGCGCTCTCTCTGGCCATAGTAGCGAGATAAAGATCAGATATTTCCAACAAAGTAGATAAGAAGAACCTTATTCTTATTGGTCAAAGAGGAATTAAGTTGTTCCTAAGCAAAGCAGAATGGGACTTTCTAACTTCGAAGCGACAGTTTAGTGAAGATTATGGCTATACAATAAAGAGCAGACTTCAGCGTAAGTTAAAGCAATACGCCAGCCAAGAGTTGCCATTATTGGTTGAACAAGGATATCTTACAGAATTATGTAAGGTCGACCTTACAGAAAATCGTAAGGTGCCAATAAATAGCAAAATACTTGGGAAAGATGATAAAAATATTAACTCTCTTCGTGCTCCAATTTACGAAAATAGTGCCCCTCGTCATCTTTATGCGCCATGGTCAGGCGGAGAGCAATGTGAACCGAGTTCTTGCCGGAAGGAATTTGGAGTCTCATCTAACCAAAAATGGCAGGCAGCAAGTAACAGAGAGCGCAAACCAGCTAATGAAAAATATTGCTATTGAAAAGGTCTATGTGTCACCTGTAATTAGAACCATAGAAACAGCTCAGATAGTCTGCGAAATACTTGGTACAGACTATGTGATGGATGACCGCCTATACGAAACTGAGATGGGTCGCCTTGTCGGGATGAACTTCGAGGATATAACAACGAAGTACGGTGATGTGCTTACGAGGTTTTATTCAGATTACGACCCCATTCTTGAAAGTTTTGGAATAGAAGCGTTTGCCTCTGTTAAGTATCGAATCGCTAGCCTGCTAGATGATCTATTGCAGAAGCATGAGGATAGCAATGTCCTGGTAGTTACTCATCTTGATCCAATCAAAGCGGCTCTTGCAACCTTGCTTCATTTAAACGCAGACGCACTTCACAGATGGAACATTAGAACTGCTTCCCTTACAATCTTAAAGCATGAAAGCAAAATATACTCAGTTTCTGGAGTAAATATTATGCTAATGTATAGGTACCCCGTGGAATGATTATAACCTCTTTTCCAAAACCTTAAATACGATATGAAAATAGTTTTTTAACATAAGAAGAAAAGTGAGAAATCAGATGGTCTCATATTCGACGCTTGGTTTGATCTTGATCCTGGCATTGACGCTAGCCGTTTTCGGCATTGGTTCTGCATCAACATCCTTTGCTCAGGAGACTACTGAGCGCTATTTTATTGCTAGGGTTGAGATTTGGGCGCTCTTTTACAGACTGATGGTAGTAGCATTCGTTATCGGAGCCGTTGTCATGGGTACTCTTACTTATGTTGTATGGAGGTTTAGGGAGAGTAATCCGAAAAATAGGGGAAGTATCACCCCAGTGGCTGGAGGCGACAAGCACTAATGGGACATGGCACTATAGAATGGGTATATATTGGCGTGGTAGTTGCCGTATTAATTTATGTCGGAGCCGATGCATGGAATATTGAAAGATTTCTGGACCATGCTCCTGAAGAAGCCCAAGTTGTAAAAGTGACAGCTCAACAGTGGTTTTGGACATTTGAACATGAGGATGGAAGGCGAGAGCTGGGAGAACTTCACCTCGTAAAAGATACTCCCTATAGATTTGAGGTAACTTCTCTAGACGTGATTCATTCGTTTAATACACCAGACCAAGGAATGATGATTGATGCCGTACCGGGCAGAATAAACTCGATTTGGTTTATTCCAGACCAAGCTGGAGAATTTTTGATACAATGCAGAGAATATTGTGGATTTTCGCATTACCAGATGAGAGCCAAGCTATTTGTCGAAGAGCCAACTGGGGAGGAACAGGGAGCACAAGTAACCAACGCTTCAGCAACTAACAATCTTGTCCCGTCAATTGGCGCGGCGGCTGCTGCAAGCTGAGTTCCTTTTATAATTTGTTGTATGTATGTCATCATAGTTGGGGAAAAAATAATCTGAAAGCATGGTGCCCTGAATATGATAAAAACAAAATGCTTTTATTGATATTGTCTTCAATGTACGAGCAATATATAGGGGGATATCGTGCGAGATGGTTCTAGAAGTTAGAAAACCGCGCCCGCTGTGGGAGATCCTTTTCTCGACTCATCATACAGATATTGGCCTGCTATACATTATATTTTCATTAACATTATTTTTCATGGGTGGAGTACTTGCTATTGGGATCCGAACAGAACTTTTCCTGCCTGGAGTACAGCTAATTGAAGATGCCAATACGTTCCATAGGATCTTTACCGTTCATGGTACTACAATGCTCTTCTTGTGGGTAATACCATTTGGTTCAGGCATAGGTAACTATCTGATACCGATAATGGTAAGGTACAAGGACATGGCTTGGCCAAAGCTCAACGCGGTCGCCTTCTGGATGATCCCTGTTGGAGCAGCGCTAGTATGGTTAGGCTGGGCGGACACAAGCTGGACTGCGTACCCTCCATATTCTATCTTGCGAGCACCAGGACCTGCTGCTGAAATGTGGATATTTGGATTAAAGATCTTGGGAATTTCTTCGATTCTAGGCGCTATTAATTTCGTGGTTACTATCTTGCGAATGAAACATCCTGATCTGCCATTGATGAAGATGCCTCTCTTTTCCTGGTCTATCCTTTCCACATCTCTTATAATCCTCATGTCTATGCCGACATTTGCTGCTGCATTGATTATGTTGTATACTGACAGATTGGGGGTCTCTGGTTTCTTTAATCCTGCAATGGGAGGAGACCCAATAGCATACCAACATCTCTTCTGGTTTACATTCCATCCTGAAGTCTATGTGTTCCTGATACCTGCCGTCGGAATGATATATGAGATAATACCAAAGTTTTCGAGAAAGCCTATCTTCAGCTATACGTCTGGAGTAACGGCATTCATTTTGCTTACCATAGTCTCTTTTGCGTCGTGGGCCCACCATATGTTTGCAACAGGCATGAGTTTTACCGAAAAGACGGTATTCATGATAGGTACATTAGCAGCAGTTCCAGCCTCGGCTATGCACATATTCAATTGGATAGCAACAATGTGGGGAGGCAGAATTCGATTCAGAGCACCAATTGCATTCGTTGTCGGAGGTATCATATTGTTCTTCTTGGCGGGAGCAGGAGGTATTGTAAACAGTGCAATGCCACTTGACTTTCTAACACATGATAGCTATTGGGTTGTAGGGCATATGCACCTATTTCTGATGGGACTCATAACGCATGCGTTTATCGGGTTCATATACTATCTGTTGCCAATGATAACCGGCAGGATGTACAATGAAAAAGCAGCCATGGTGCAGTTCTGGCTATTGTTTATAGGAACAACACTGATATTCGTAACGCAGCATTTGCTTGGATTATACGGCATGCCGCGCAGAGTTGCAGACTACGTTCCTGTGGAACCACTCATAATAATGAACCAGATCTCTACCGTAGGCGCGTATATTGTACTTGCATCAATGGGAATATTCCTTGTCAACCTGATCCGGAGTGCAGGATGGGGCAAACCTGCAAAGATGGAAGACCCATTCGAAATTGGAGAGCAGTATTATGACTACAGGCGACGTGAGCCTCATCACTAGCAAGGGGCAGAGCTAAAGACATGAGTTCTGATGATTCTCACGGTCACGACAAAGAGCCTATAATCTTAACATCGCCTAGAAGATTCGGAAAAGGGCTAGTAATAGTGGTTGTAACAATGGCCATAGGCGCGGGAATTACGATTCCCTTATTTGACGAGATGTTTGAGATTCCTCCGCCTGTAACCCAGATACGCACCGAGAGCCCAGCTGCTGAAGAAGAGGGAGAGGGAGAACAAGGCGCAGCTCCTGCCGAAGAAGGCACCACTAGAATAGCGATACTTGCAGGAGCAGCTGTCCAGGGAAGTCCCGATTATGATCCAGACGCTGCTCAGGTTCCAGCTGGGAATAGTATAGTATGGGATAACCAAGATACCGTTCCACACACTGCAACTTCTGGAACTGGTCCCCAAGACCCTGCCTCTGCTCAGTTGTTCGATACAAGTATTGTCAATGGAGGCGAAGAGTCAACCGCCGTTCAACTACAAGGTGCAAGTGAAGGGCAAACTATACCATACTATTGCATCGTTCACCCATATATGACAAGTGAACTTACTATTACCGCAGCGGGACAAGGTGCTGCTGGCGGTGCAGGCGGGGGCAGTGCACAGTCAGGAAACACGACTGGAGCAGCTGGCGGGGGCGCTGCTGCTGGTGGCCCCACACTAAACATCCTTGAAGGCTCTTCAATACAAGGCAGCCCTGATTATGATCCAGACGAGTTGACAGTACCTGCAGGCAGCGATGTCACAGTGACCAATCAAGATACACTTCCACACACTGTAACTTCTGGAACCAGCCCTACGGACCCTAACTCAGCACAGATGTTTGATACGAGCCTAATTAATGGTGGAGAATCAGCCACGCTATCACTTGCACAAGTAGCTGCAGGTCAATATGACTATTACTGCATGGTGCATCCGTTCATGACAGGCAAGTTAGTGGTACAATAAGTAATAACGCAGCTGTAGTGTAACACTGAAGAAAAATCAAGTAATACTGCGGCAATACATAGTTCACACACATGAGAAATAATTTCTCATACTGTGCATCCACACATAGTATAATTCTATATCCTTTATGAGAGATACACACCTTTAGTATAGCAAATATGGATGCTTTTGAATGCATAACAACTAAGCTTGACCTTCGAGAATTTAGCTCACAAGATATTTCTTCAGACATAAAGTCAAAAATCTTGGAAGCTGCACGTCTTACAGGCAGCGGGCTCAACACTCAGCATTGGAGATTTGTTGTTATAGAAAAACAGAAAAATCTTGAAAAACTTGCAGAAGACAGCACAAGTGGAGGTTGGGTTTCAAATGCAAATTTCGCAGTAATTGTGTTGACAAACCCTCGGTACAAATTCCACATGATTGATGCCGGAAGAGTAGTTCAGGATATGCAATTAGCTGCTTGGAATTACGGTGTCTCATCATGTTTATTCACTGGAGTACAGGATGAAAAGTTGCGTAGTGATTTTGGTATCCCAAAAGATCTAAATCCAACGATCATAGTAGGTTTTGGATTTTCTGCCAAACGGACTTATGGTAAAAAAAAGAGTCGCATGCCACTAGATGAACTTGTCTACTATGAAAAATATGGCAACGCTGGGAGATCATAACAAATATGTCACTTTAGTTTACATTAGTGTCGGCGGATGAAGGATTTTATCTTCTATTGAAATGGGCGAAGACAGCTGATTCCTTGAAAATATGTGAAAAATATGCACGTTTGTTTGTACCTTCTAAAAATAATACAGTTTAAGAAAGGAAAAAGTGTCTCTTATACCGAAGTAAGATTTGCCTCGCTATGAAATTATGCTTTCTAGCAGGGCGATCATTTAAGCAAGAAATTTGCATAGTGTCATTTCTGGTAGCAACTACTGTACTGTGCCAGAGGTAGGTTTTTAATAGAAGGATAACAACAACTTTTACTGCTCGAGCATGCAAGCAAACCAACAACAGCAGCTTGACGCCATCGATAAAAGACTTTTAAATGAGATTCAGTGGGTCTTTCCTCTTGTAGACAGACCTTATCTAGAGATTGCAAATAGATATGATATTTCGGAGGAAGACGTTATGCGTAGGATAGCATTTATGAAGAATATGGGGATAATACGACAGATCAGCGCCATTTTTGACACAAGGCGACTTGGATACAAAAGCGCCCTTGTTGCGTTTGCAGTCAGACATGATAAACTTGACGATGTGGCAGAGAAAGTCAATGAACACCCAGGAGTCAGCCACAACTATGAGCGCAACCATGAGTATAACATGTGGTTCACACTTGCCGTCCCTCCTGGATCAGATATGAAGCAGGAACTTGACAGAATGGCATCCCTTGAAGGGGTTATCAAACATAGAGTTTTGCCAACACTTAAGCTCTATAAGATCGGCGTAAGGCTTGATATGGTTAATAAAGATCCAGACAAGCTTGAGCCGACAGAAAAAGTCAAGCATCTAAACCCGGAGAAAGTGCAACTAACTGAGCGTGACATAGAGTTCATTCGTGAATTGCAGAAGGATTTGTCAGTGGTGCCCGAGCCGTTCAAGGAGCTTGCCAATAATTTAGGCATAACCACAGCAGAATTATTTGCCAAGGCTGCAGAATATGAAAATACTGGCATAATGCGGCGCTTTGCCGCAATTCTTCGCCATCGCGAAGCTGGCTTTGTCGCAAATGGTATGGTTGTCTGGCACGTTCCAGATAACAAAGTAGACGAAGTAGGCTTCAGACTCGCTGCATTTCCGCAAGTGAGTCATTGCTACAGGAGGCCAGTATATCCGGATTGGAGGTTCAACCTTTTCAGCATGGTACATGCCCGAACGCTGCAGGCGGCTGAAAAGATCGCTGCAGAAATGTCAGAAACTGTGGGCATAAAGGATTATCAGATACTGTTTAGCTCACGAGAGTTCAAGAAAGAACGCGTAAAATATTTTGTATAATGTGCATCCACTAGGTGTTCACAAGCTACTTTGAATAATACACATGTGGCACTTTTCTACGACTACCTGCAAAACAATCCTTTATGATGAAGAGATAGTTTGCAGAAGATCCTTATTGGCGCTTATTTAGCAACAGGCTCAACATAAAAGTTCTTTTCATACATCTCCTCCATTCTTGCAATCTCTGTGCTATTGAGGTACTTGCCATCTGAAAATGATGCAAACAATTCTAGTTCTTCAATACTTGTCATTGTCGGCAAGACGACTGAAATTTGTTTTTGCGACAGTATGAACTTAATAGCAAGTTCTGTGATATTCCATCCCTTGCTGCTCGCAAGAGGTCTCATCTTCTCTATCTTTTGCATTGCCTCTATAATGAACTCTTGCTTTCTAAAACTGCGGTGGTCGTTCTTGTCAAATTTTGTATTGCTGTTGACCTTGCCCGTAAGTAAGCCTGATGCATCAGGAACTCTAACCATTATGCCTACATTGCGCCGCTCAGCTGCTTGCATAAAGTCTCGTGCAGGGTCCTGCTCCAAAATATTGTAGACGGTCTGGAGGCATGTAATGTTCCTTTTTTCAATGGCTTCTAAGCCTTCCTTCTTCCATCCTATTGCTGGTCCAAGTGCCACTCCGTGGCTCCTGATCGTACCATTTTTCACAAAATCATCAAGAGAAGAAAAGAGTTTATCATTTTCTATTGCATCCATTTTTGGATTGTGGAGGCTGTAAACGTCTAAGTAATCAGTCTGCAAACGGTCTAAGCTCTGGCTTAGAGCAAACTGCAAAAATTCTTGGTTGTGCTTTTGTGGCAATTCGCTATGTCCTATCTGCTTGGTGCTGTACATGTCGTAGCCCCACTTTGTGGAATATACTACGTCGCTGCGCATATCCTTAAACACTTGTGATATAAGCTTCTCGCTTTTTCCCTTCCCATATATATCTGCAGTTTCGTAAAAGTTGATACCCAAATCATAGGCGCGCTTTAGCATCCTGATCGCTTCATCGTCATCAACCTTCTTCCCCCACCAATCAAGCGCTATAGCCCATGCACCAAAACCAATCTCACTTACCTTTAAACCGCTTTTACCTAAAGTTCGGTATTTCATGCTGCTATAGATAGCACTCCTTTTACTTCAGACGCAATAGTATTGAATTGCAGATCCTCCATTATGGGTCCGCCGCCTACATCTATGTCAAGCGGTATCCACGATCTGCAGCCAATCCATTCCTGCTTGTTTTCAATAAACATCGGACTCTCAAGCTTGAAAACACGCAATAATATCACACTCATAGGCTTACTTGGGTTGTAATCCATCCTTGCATTAACATAGCTTTCGTTCCAGATGTGGTATTTTGCAAGTGTCCTGAGAGCAATGCGGTCAGTTATCTCTTTGACTTCGATGGCTTCTGCATAGCTTGTAATCCTGTTAGTACCAGTGGCCGGCTGATCCTGTAGCACTTCGTCAAGTCTATCTGCATAGTCCACCTGCAAATGATCCTTTGACTGATGCTCATACGTTGGAAATAGCAGAAATCTGTCGTGCTTGACTTTGAAGCCTTGGCGGTATTCCAGTATGCCGCCTTTGCGTAAAAGCAAAACCTGCCTGCCCTCTTCAAGAGCCTTGCAGACGACAGCCCATTCTTTCAGCGCCTGCATAATTATCCTAGACTCTTGATGATATCCTCAACTCCCTTATAAACGCAGACAATCATTGGAGTATCTCGGATAACGTATTTACTCACTTGGGTTTCGCGCAGCTGAATTATCAGTTCCTGAAACGCCATCAGATCCATAGTTTCAAAGGCGAGCATGAAATCCTGATCATCAAGGCCAAAGGAGTAAGTCGTATTGAGCCTGACCTGTGGAAACTTCCGTCCCACCAAGATATGTTCTTCCATCATTTTCTTGCGCTCTTGAAAAGAGAGCAGATACCATTCCCTTGATTTGACAAATGGATAGACGATACAATACTTCATGGGCTCCTCCTCTGTCATAAATCCTGCTGTAATCTTCGTTGAGTAAGTAGATGATCGTGTTGCAGAGAGAAAAACATGGGATGGCATTAAATATTTTCCAAGGACTGTTGAATAAATTTTGGATGTCATTACTTGCGTCTTTTCTAGCGAGTTGGAAATCATCCAGAGCATCAGGTCACAATCTTCGCGTAGGCCGAGAGTTGAGTATGCTCTCACCTTTATCTTGGTGTTAGCAATCTCAACTAGGCTAGCAAACTCTTTGGCTGCTTCCTCTTTGCCAATCTCATTAAGCCAGCGCCACTTAGGATCCACTTTGAAGAATGAGAAATTGAGAAAGGTTGTTGTTGCTTGTAAGTCTTCTGACGTTGATGCTTCTGCAACCATCTGGGTGGACTAATTCACTAGGGCCTAATTTTTACTTGTCTTCTTCTATGCCAAGCCAGCTGTAGCCCTTCGCTTCTAGTTCCTCTGACAGCTCCTTGCCACCTGATTTGATAACCTTGCCCCTTGCCACTACATGGACATAATCTAGTTTCTTTAGATAACGAAGAATTCTAGCATAATGAGTAATTACAAGCACACCGGCCCCCGTATCAATCAATTTGTTTATAGCCTCCGCAACTGACTTAACCGAATCGATATCCAGACCAGAGTCTGGTTCATCTAGAATCGCGATATTCGGCTTGAGAACCAGCATTTGCATTACTTCTGACCGTTTCTTCTCACCACCAGAGAACCCTTCATTGAGATAACGGCTTAGAAATGAAGGATCGAGTCCAACTGCATCTAGGTTCTTTTTGACATACTCGTGGAATTCGCGAACTGTAATGAACACCTCCCTGTTTTGTTCCTCACCAAGCGACTTAGTGAGAGTATTGTAGGCGTTTCTCAAAAAGTGGCTGTAACCAACGCCTGGAATCTCTGTGGGATACTGAAAGCCAAGGAAGAGACCCTTTCTTGCTCTCAGATCAGTTGAGAGATTGAGTATGCTCTCTCCCTTGACCAAAATGTCACCTGAGTCTATGTTATACTTGGGATGACCCATAATTGCATTTGCAAGCGTGCTTTTGCCAGAGCCGTTTGGACCCATAATTGCATGAACTTCACCTTTGTTGATAGTGAGATTCAGTCCCTTCAGTATCTCCTTACTGTCAATGCTGCTATGTAAGTCCTTTACCTCTAAAAACGACATATTATAACAGTGTTATATGCACTTAATATAAGTATTATGTGGATTGACCAGTCGCTGCAAAAATTAGTATTTAAAATAACTTCATATATGGTACTCATTGTTACTCGTAGCCTGATTGTCTTTGTTCGTCATTATTCTCCTGAGCATCTCTGTCCGTCCTGCTAGATCGGATTAAGCGCTGTAAACCCTTACAGATTTTAGTGACATCTCCTTTGATACTGATTAGAGCATTTGATATCACATCCATCTGAGGTTGTTTATATCTCGACCTAGTATTCTCAAATTGTCTAACATAGGCTGTCAGATTGATTGTTTGTCTTCGATCGTGCGCGCAACCAAGAATATCTCTACAATACCACACTCAATGTCTATTGTTGGTTGGTGGTCGGTCTCTAAAGAAACCAAAACTCCTTTGGGCCACATCAACATCCGCCTCCATAGGTATAAGGAATCTTTGGTGTTCGTTGGTTGTAGTAATAATTCACTCGTCCATGCTCTTTAGGAGCCCTCAAATTCTCTGGTGCTAAAGTTTACGGTTATTTCTTCAGCTGCTCCTTTGCTCATATTAGTTATTTGCAATTCCAATGAATCAGGTCCAATTTGTGCTATTGACCCTTTTAGAAAGGGTTGAATTGCGCTTTAGTAGATTCTTCAAGAGCGATAATGCTTTTCTTAGTTTGCCATGTATAATACCAAGTAATCGCTGCGAGTATTGCGGTTATGACCACAAGAAACCAATTTGTGTTATCTGTAGCCGGAGGATTGGAGGCTTCTTGTTGTAAGAGAACTGCATGCGAACAGCAATCGCAAATTATCAACCTAATTAACGATAAAAATAATACTTATTCCAATCTTGCACTGCTTGAGGATAAGCCACAGTAGTCAGAACTTTTAGAATCAGTCGAATATCCGATATTTGTATTTCAATAATCTTCATGTAGCTCGAGTCCATGTCAGCTAGAAGTCTAATTTTTGCAGGATTCTTATTTTGTGCATTGCAGTAACCAGTCGAGCTCTTACACTCTATCGTCAATTGGTCATTCTTTTACTTGTGTCATCATCTTCTATCTTCTTGCATCAGTTAAATTCTCAAAGTGTGTGTGTAGACTGAGTTATTATTGTACCACCATCTTTCCTGTCATGTATGGATGCACTATGCAGTAATAGTCGTACTGACCAGCGGAGACTTGTGCAAGTGACAGCGTGGCTGATTCTCCACTATTAATTAGGCTCGTATCAAACAACTGTGCCGAATTAGGATCTTGAGGACCGGTACCAGAAGTTACAGTGTGTGGAACGGTATCTTGATTAGTTACTGTGATATCACTTCCTGCAGCTACTGTCAACTCGTCGGGGTCATAATCAGGGCTGCCTTGTATTGCAGAGCCTTCAAGAATGGTTAGCGTAACTGCGCCACCTCCAGGAGCAGCAGCTCCTCCGCCTCCTCCCTCTTCTCCAGTAGCAGCACCAGTCGTTTCGGCTGTTTGATTGCTGCTGCCTGCTGTTTGATTGCTGCTGCCTGTTCCCCCTGTTTGTGCAGCTCCAGCACCTCCTCCTTGTTGTTCAACGCCCCTCAAAGATGGTGGAATCTGTAGCATTTCGGGAGTTAGTTCTTGCACAGGAGGCAGTCCATATCGTTCATGTAGCCATTCCTGCTGTTCTTCCATTATTTGCGTTGAATAATTTGGTCCTATGTAGCCAAAAGTTGCCCATAGTATAATTATTACAGCTAATGAAACACCCATTACGAGTATGCTCCATGCGACACCACGCATATGTGGAGAGTAACCTTTGCTTTCTTCGTTATGAGAAGGCGGGGAAGACATTCTTCGATATTATCATAATACTGCCAATATATATAGAATGAAAATTCCACGGAGGCATCTTGTGTTATGCAAAAAAGCCAACCCCCAGAATCGAGCAATTTTTACATCATAATATTATGAATTATGCATATGTACTTCCATCTCGTATAGTGGTCACTCTAAATTATAATCTCCAAGAAGTACATGAGGAAGGATCAGAAGCAGAAACATAGTATTATCTTATTTAATTGCTCAAGCATTATTTTGTACTCATATGACTTGGCTTCAGCAAAATTTTAATACCTTAAAACAATTTTAAATAACTTCTACAAGCCGATTATTAGTCTTTAAGAAATATTTTGGTTCAACTTCTCGAACAATTTCACACTAAATCAAATAAAGCTTAACCTCATAAAAGGCCATTTCTAGTACTGATGCATACGATTGTAATAAATATCGGCACTAAACCAAATCTCAGTGAAAGATATTGAAGCGTGCTATTTTGATCACGATTATTTGTATGAGCGCTCTTGTGGCATCAATTGGAAGTTTGGGATATTATTCACCCTTTCAATACGATTCAGGACATAAAATACCTCCAGCTACAACAATTGCGCAAGGTGGAGAATTGGCAGATAGCCCACCCAATGTTACAACAAATTCTGTCCAAATGACAAGTAATGACAGTTTGACATTGACAGGTTTGTTTGAAGAGACCCAGCAATCAGTAGTGCAGGTCAGTGGAACATCAAGTGAAGACAATCCCTTTTTGGGAGCTAGTTTGGGATCGGGATTCATTTATGATAATAACGGTCACATCATCACCAACTACCATGTTATTGCAGGAAGTAATCCTGAGGACATAAGCATAACATTTATCGATGGAACGGTTTATCGAGCAAGAGTAATAGGTACAGACCAATATAGTGATTTTGCAGTACTGCATGTGGAGGAGGACGTTCCTGCAGAGAAGCTAATACCTCTGCCACTTGGAAACTCTTCTGCATTGCAAGTTGGTCAAGAGGTCGTAGCAATTGGTAATCCTTTTGGTCTATCTGGATCCATGACAGAAGGTATCGTTAGCGGCCTCAACAGGCTGATTCCTGTTTATCAAGACCCGTTTTCAGATGTTGCGGCGCCTGCATTTTCCATTCCAGATGTAATTCAGACCGATGCAGCAATCAACCCAGGCAATTCAGGTGGACCACTTTTGGATTTGCAGGGTAAAGTAGTTGGCATTAATTCTGCCATCTTTTCCACAACAGGCGGTTTTGCCGGAGTAGGATTTGCAGTACCTTCCAACACAATAGCTAAGATAGCTCCGATATTGATAGAAAGTGGCACCTTCCAACATCCATGGCTGGGAGTCTCCGGAATCGACATGACACCGGAAATAGCAGAGGCAATAGGTCTTGGAGAACCGAGGGGATTTTTAGTCATAGAAACAGCGCCTGGCGGTCCTGCTGACGTTGCAGGAGTTCAAGGAGGAACTACCCCAACGCAACTTGGAGGAAGAGAGATTGCACTAGGAGGAGATGTTATTTTGGCAATAGATGATAGAGAGGTAAGAAAAATAGATGACGTACTTGGATACCTGCAGCAAGCAAAAGAAGTTGGAGAAACTGCAACGCTTACTGTATGGAGAGATGGACAGATAATTGAAATTCCAGTAACACTTGGAGCAAGACCAAGCTTGCAAGAGTCACCATAAAAACCTTAACAACGGTTCAAAGCGCATCCATGAAAAAAGAAAGATGCGTATTTGCTAATGCTGACTTAATTGAATTGTTAAACTTGCATCAAATCATATGCCACAGGAATCGGTAGGGGCAAGGGTAGCTTCACCACTGACATATTGTATATAATTCTCATGCAACGGAATCGGTAGGGGCAAGGGTAGCTTCACCACTGACATATTGTATATCTGGATCCTCATTCAACATTTTGCCCAATTCCTCGATTGACATCCTTATTGCTTTGAATTTTAGTGTTTTTTCTTCTTCAACTTTGGACATTCGTTGATATTTTTGATAGATCCATTCTTTCTTTTGATTAATATCCAGATCTGCAGGATACACTATCGAAATCCCTACACTACCTTCCCAATCAGGATACCGAGTTTGGTAGTATAACATGTCAAGAATAAGGGTCGAATCTACCTTAGGCATGAGCGTCTGGGCTTCCTTAAGGAAGTTTTGATAATCCTCTTTTATCTTAATAGCAGCGGCAGAAAGGGTGGAAGGAGTTTCTCCCGGTTTTGCGGTATCTGCAAGACGACTGTCGTGGGTCATGATTTTCTTTAAAGCCATATGTCTTTTAACAGTTGCACCAAATTGTTTCTAATTATACACACTCTAACTCGTGAGCTAACAATACATTCTCATTGGTTGATTTAGGCAAATTTGTAATGGTGCTTCACATAGTCGCCATCTTCTTTCAAACGAACAACGCCCATTTCATCAAAATCTACAATAGAGGACTTTGGAATGAGATACTTGTCTTGGGTTAAAGGACCGTATTTAGCAATAATTTTTTCTGCTTGAATTGACTCGACAACTCCAAAGTCTTTGCCATCTTTACTAAAAACTGGTTTGTTTACGATTTTCTGCCAATCATCAATTTTTTCTTCAATTGGAGACGTCATATATCCAAATTTTTATGCGCTGTATACGATTTAATTGTTTCAAAAGTTCATTCAATAGACCACAAAATATTCAGGAAGGAAGCGAATAATAAAAACAACCAGGACGCTCTAAAATTCATCAATTTCTTTGACAATGAGTTCAAAAACCTTGTGAGGGAACCCGGTCAAGTTGTTGTTTGAAAAACGAAATATAACAATACATAGGACTAGTCCGTCAGTCCGCGCGGAAATTCAGGCTAGTATAACAGAAACAGTATCAATTTCAGAGGGTGTCAGTGTTATTGTACGCGATGAATACGGAAATATTAAACAGCAATCACACACTAAACAGAATGAAGAAGAGCGGGCTCAGCCTTCTAAAAGTATGATCAAGACTAAATGTTTTTTGAAGATTATCCTCAGAGAGAAGTACAGGCAGTCCTAATATAGCAAAAACTAGTAAAGATAACACTTAGGTTATCTGAAAAAGGGATCAAAGCATATACAAGGTAATGAAAGTCAATTTAAGAAAGTAATATAATCAAGCTTCTTCTTTTAACGGCTCACGGGAACTTATTCTTCTATAGCAGTTAATGCAAAGTAGCGCATTGTTATAGCGATAGATTTTCTTATTTGGATTGAATAATGAGAGTTTTGAAAGTTCTGTCGAGCAATTATCACAACTCTTCTTCATATGTAATACATATCCTTCAAGTTATTTAAAAGAGATAGATAGCTAATCCACTGTTTAGAGCTATAGAGGTAAGAAGTGCGCATATCTTATCAGTACATATAATGACATTTGAATCATATTATCACTTTGAAGGCTACAAGCGAATGATTTTAGAAATAGAATATACGTGTTAAATCATATCATTTTAGAAAAGTCTAACTGTGTTCTCTGTCAACGTATCACCATAGATATAAAATTGATAATCCAGGTAAACATACCAAAGATGACAATTTAAAGAGTCGTGTGAAAGAAAAAATGCAGGGTATTAAATATTATAGACTGCTGCCTTGACGTATGCCTGGTGCAGTTGAATCAGTTACATGGAGTGATGTCGCTAAAAAAGAAGCACGAGGTGTAATGGATGACTCTGACTTTGGGGAAGTACATGAGGTAGGACAACACTATGTCCTAACACAAAAGGGAGTAGGAAGCAAAGAGAGATTTTTCATTCCGAAATACCTAGTACGAGGATTTGATGGTAGTACGCTATGGTTCAATGCTTCTCAAGATCAACTACAAACATGGAAACGCGAATCACCACCAGACTACAATGAATTCTCTAGGTATAAGATGCAACAGAGTTCATTTGACATTGAGACAAGAATACCTCTCATAGAAGAGCCTCTAAATATGTCAAAGCGCGAATCTACATTTGACGCAACAACAAAAGAATCAGCCATTAAGGCCAAGACAATTAACACGCCTCTTATACAAGAGGAGCTTATAGTAGAAAGGAGACCTGCAAGTGAATCATCAACGACGTCGGAAACATCATTTGAATCTAAAACTGATATGAAAGTTCAGTCAAGCAATGAGGAAATAGAGGTAATAAAGGAGCCAGATGAGAAGGAAGAAGTTGTGGTGAAGAAAAAACTTAATACGGAAACTAGAAATGTAAAGGATTCAGCTACCAGCGAAAAATTTGATGCTTCAACTATTAAACAAGAATAACCGCGAACAAAGCATAAACTGTATCAATAGCAAAATCGCCATAGTAGCAGCATTAGAAGTACATGGAGGAGTTATATGCGTATAATAGTAACTATCCCAATAATACAAGAAGCAGAAGCAGGATGTGAAAGACAAGGACGAATTACCCTAAATTACCCTAGCGCGCCTAAAGCTTCCCAGGAACGATGCTTCGATAGAAGGATATTCTATAAATTACCAGAAATAGATTTTCCTCTTCTTTATCTTTCTTTATATTTTTCTAAGAGTTCCCCCTATCGGTCCCATGACTCTTTTCCTCTTCTTCCAGTTTCAAGTCACTCAGACTTTCCATGAATGTGAGCATACCCTGCTGTCCTAGCCATGCTCTTGGTATAGCCATTTCTATTACTGGAAGCCTAACTGTTGGATCGTGTTCAACTGCAGGGATACCCTTTATTGCTTGACGCATGTAAGCAAATTCGTCAATATTCAAAACTGGAGAGCACCTGAAACTGATTATCGATGGATGATGCACCCTAATAAGTGACTGCCATACTATAAAGCAGACAGCTATAGCACTACCAATTATTCCATATACGCTGTTCAAGGTATACGACCCTACCAGTGACATCAAGGATATTAGAGCAACGAAGCCAAGTGCGGCTACCGTAGTCTCTGTAAATGTCTTTACGTTATGCTTCACATTTCTCGAAAGCCTAACGCCAGCTTGTCTACTACATTTCTTGTCTATCTTGTCTAATAGCTCTTGGTATTGGTTCCATCTTTCTATCTGCTGTTCATAGTCTATATTGGCTACTCTTTGACTTGCAACTGCCTTAAGTTGGTGAAAAACATTTCCTTCAACAGTACCGCTGTTGTCATTAATGACATCCTCAAGAAAAAGATGAGGATGATATTCATCACTCCCTTTTCTCTTCATAGATGATTAGGAATCACTATAATCATAAATATGGATTTTTTAACAATCACCGCGTAGAAGGACTGAAAAAGAATCTTCATTTAAGAGAATGTGAATAATATCGAACGAATCCGGTTATCTATTTAATTTCTTTGTGCTATTTATGCCTATTAGAAGCTGTAGTGTTATAGTGTTAGAGTAGTGAAAATGACATTGGGTAGTCGACTTTATTCTGATCTATCAAAAACTCTCAAGAGCTTTTTTAGACAATTTGAGGCAAATTTTGACACATCTCGGGATAAAGCAACTGATGCTCCTGTATCCACTGTTTATCTTTTGGGAGTTGATATGAACCTCTTTTCCTCCTGAGATTTTTTTTACTCCTTTAATAAACATCAAGGATTTGATTGTCCGCTCTAAAGGTTTCTCTACGGTGTTCTTAATTGTGGGCAGGAGGTTTAATAGCTCCGTTATTGCTATGTGCTAAATATTGGAAAATGTCTTCACCATACTTGAAAGCACTAGAGATCACTAAAGCGGTGAGGACTTGATGACGATGAAATATGCGCAGATAGCCATAAGCAAGGAGCAATCAATTGAGAGATGCAATTAAGGACAATTTGCTACGGTCACTGATGCTACACATAATAATAGCTATTTTATTTTTTTAACTATACTTATTGCTGCCATATGCTGTTTTGTAATCTTGGAAATAAACTAATTTGATACTTTCTGCCAACGCTTCAAGCTCTGCTTTGTCATTAAGCTCATTTTGTCGTTTTGGTTCTATGCCTAATGATTGCAGTTCATTTTGCCAATACTCTTTCTTGTGTGGCTGTTCTTTCTTGAAAGCTTCGGCGATAGGTGTCGTAAGGCAAACAATATTCTTGCGCGGCACTGAAATTTAAGAAAATCAGAAAAGATAACCGGGCGAGCCATTCACAGAATAATCAGGGGCGTACTGTTCTTCAGATATCACACAAAGGCAATACTATGATTCTTAAATCGGAAATAACTTTTTTGAAAAATTCATAAACATAGTGTGCAC
>Ga0081538_10000715_pt1 | contig 36221 bp, 28 predicted proteins | sample TabmetS5T2R1_FD_71022 | JGI IMG/M metagenome (GOLD analysis project Ga0081538, IMG submission 71022) | Tabebuia heterophylla rhizosphere microbial communities from the University of Puerto Rico - S5T2R1 | ecosystem: Host-associated > Plants > Roots > Rhizosphere ...
CCGGCCACTGCAGGCGTTCGCCGGCTGGCTGCTCGCCGGCGGGCGACCCGGCGCCATCCCGCTGGGGTTGCTGGCGGTGGGTCCCCTGGCCGTCGCCCTGGGGTGCGCGGCCAGCGGCCGGCTGCTGGCCGGCTGTGGCCGGTCGCGCTGGTGGGGCCTGGGGTTCGCGCTGGTGCCGGGGGTGGCGGTCGGGGTCGCCTTCGCCACCGCCGAGCCGCTCGCCCTCGCCCTGGCGACCCTGGGCCTGAGCCTGACCCTGGACCGGCGGGTGATGGCGGGTGGGCTCGCCTACGCCGGGGCCGCCCTGACCAAGGAGTCCTACCTCGTCTTCGCGGTCGTGGCGGCGGCCTGGCTGGCCCTTGGTGCCGGCCGGCGGGTCCGGGGGTGGGGTGAGGCCGCCGCCGTGGTCGTGCCCGGCGTCCTGGTCATGGGGCTGTGGTGGGCCTATGTGGCCTGGCGGATCCCGGCCAGCGGCGGCGACAGCGAGGCGTTGGGGGCGATCGGCCCGCCAGTGGCCGGCTGGCTGCACGCCGTCGGCCTGGTCATCGGCGGCGACTACGTGCCCGACGCCCCGGTCGGTCCGCTCGGGGCGGCGCTGCTGGTCGGGTCCCTGGTGCTGATCGCGGCGGCGATCCTGGTCGGCCTGCGCCGCACCACCCTCCTCAACTGGACCGGGCTCGTGCTCGGAGCGTACGGGCTGCTGCTGTCCGGTGAGCTTCTGGGCCGCTTCCTGTCCAGCATGCGAGCCCTCGCACCCACCATCCTGGCCGCCTGCCTGGCCGTCGGGGCCGGGCTGGCCAGCACCGCCAACAGCACCTGCTCGGGCCGAGCTACCAGCAGCTGGCCGAGGCTTGATCCGCGACCACCCCGTCGGTCTGGTGGAAGGCGCCCGCCCAGCTCCCCTCGCGCAAGCTGACCTTCACCACCCCGAAATGCTGGTCGTCCCGGTAGCGGGTACCGACTCGGGGGGGCTTCGTGAACGGCTTGACGCTCCGCCCGCCGGTCCCGACCGTGAGCTGCCGGATGCCCCTGCCGCGGGCGGCCACCCTGCCGTCCCAGGTCATTGCCGTGAGGCGGGCGTAGGCGTGCTCGTGGCCGACCAGCACCAGATCGGCGCGAGCCTGGTGCAGGGCCCGCCAGAGATACTGGACGCTGGTGTCGTCGGGGAACGCGCTCTGTGCCCAGCGTGGGTGGTGCCAGTAGGCGAGGATGCAGCGGTGGGGGTTGGCGGCCAGGTCGGCCTGCAACCATCGCACCTGCGCGGAGTCGCGGGCGCAGGCGGGGCTGGTGCCGCGGCGACCGCAATCGCTGTTGAGCGCGTACACCCGCCAGGTCCCAAGCTCGTAGGCGTAGTAGCCGAGGTCCGGCCGGCCGCCCGGGGCCGCACAGGCGGTCAGGCGGCCAGCGAAGTAGGTGTGGAAGCCGTGCGCACCAGGGGTGTTCAGGTATTCGTGGTTGCCGGCCACCGGGCAGCTCAGGTCGTAGATGGCCTGCCGGCCCCATGAGGCGGCGTAGCCCTCGGGATGCTGGAACGCATAGAGCCTGCCGTACTCGTACTGGTTGTCCCCCAGCGGGGCGACCCGGTCCGGGCCGATGCCCTCGATGAGTGCGGCCGTGGCCATGTCGTCCAGGCCGCCGAGGTCAGGTCGGAACGGGTCAGGGGCGATGTCCCCGGCGGCGACCAGCACCGGGTCGGCTGGTTGTCCGTCGGCTGGATGCGGCGTGGTCAGCAGCGACGCCAGGGCCAGCAGGGCCACCGCACCGGCACGTGCGAGCATCCGGCATCTCCTTGGCAGTGTGTTGGCCGGCCAGCCGGCCGTCGGCTAGAGTCCTGTTCGCTACTCTCGTGACGGCAGACCGAGTTGAGACGATCCTATCTTGTCGGCCCTACGGCTGGTGCTCCTCGGCACGGGCGGGACGTGTCGTGTGGCACTGCGTTGGTCGCCCGGTCACCCGACCATCAGGCTGATGGCACCACCAGCTCGTCGGAGACCCAGGAGAAATGAGACATGCAGACTGCCGTGGAAATCCGGGGAGACGAGCGGCGGGACCGGCTGGCCCCCGGTGAGCTGGCCAAGCTCGACCATCCGACGCCGTATCTGCTGATGGACCTGGACGCCGTCGGCCGTGCCTATGCCTCCATCGCTGAGGCGCTCGGCGACGTCACCGTCCGGTACGCCGTGAAATGCAATCCCGATGCGCGGATCCTTCGTCGCCTGCATGCCGTCGGCAGCTCCTTCGAGATCGCCTCGACCTCCGAGCTGCGGCTCCTCACCGGCCTCGGGGTGCGAGCCGAGGACGTGCTCTTCAGCAGCCCGATCAAGCCCTGGAACCAGATCCAGGAGGCGGCTCGGGCCGGGGTCTGGCGCTTCACCTTCGACAGCGCCTCAGAGCTCGACAAGCTGGCCGAGTACGCCCCGGGTGCCGCCGTCTCGGTCCGCCTCGGCACCCGCGACCTGGGCAGCGAGGTTCCGAGCGAGGGCAAGTTCGGGGTCGGGGCCGAGCAGGCGGCCGAACTGCTGCGGCTCGCCGGCACCCTGGGGCTGGAGCCGCATGGCATCGCCTACCACGTCGGCTCGCAGATGACGAATCCCGCCGCCTGGGAGGACGCCACCCGCCAGAGCGCGGCGGTCATGCGGGCCCTCCAACCCCACGGCATCCGCTTGCGCCTCCTCAACATCGGGGGTGGCTTCCCGGCCCAGTACGCCAGCCGGATCCCGGACCTCAGCGAGTACGGCGCCCGCATCCGCCGGGTCGTCGACCGCCACCTGCCCTATCCCCTCCAGCTCTGCGCCGAGCCGGGTCGCGCACTGGTCGCCGAGGCCGGCGTCCTGGTCGCCTCCATCATCGGGACGGCCGAACGGTTCGGGAAGCTGTGGCTGCACCTGGACGTCGGCGCGTTCAACGGGATGATGGAGACCCTGCTGACCGGCAACCGGCTCGTCTACCCGCTCGCCGACTCACGCAGCTCGGTGGACCGCCGCCCCTATCACATCACCGGCCCGACCTGCGACAGCCAGGACACGATGTTCTTCGGTGTCCCGCTCTCCGAGGGACTGCTGCCGGGCGACCAGGTGTACATCTACACCGCGGGCGCCTACACCACCTGCTACGCCTCCAGGTTCAACGGCTTCGGCCCTCCGACCACCTACTGCCTCCCCTGACCGCCGCCCCGGTCCTGGGCGGCTAGCATCATGGGGTCGGCGGTCGGACCGTTGTCCCTGGGGGAGGCGCGCGTGACGTCCAGTTCGGTCCAGCCCTTCGTCCGTCTTGAAGGGGTGTCGAAGTCCTACGGCGCCGGGGACAACCGGCTGCAGGTGCTCGACGGGATCGACCTCGAGCTCCGGCCCGGGGAGACCACCAGCCTGGTCGGCCGCTCGGGCAGCGGCAAGTCCACCCTCATCTCGCTGATCGCGGGGCTGCTGCGCCCCGACGCCGGGCACATCCACATCGGCGGGCAGCAGCTCGACACGCTCGACGACAGCGGCCGGGCCAGCCTCCGGGCCGAGCGGATCGGTGTCGTGCTCCAGTCCGACAACCTGATCCCGTTCCTGACCGCGGTCGAGAACATCGAGCTGGCCATGGGCTTCGTGCCCGGTCGCCGGCCGCTCCGGCGGGCCCGAGAGCTGCTCGCCGACCTGGGCGTCGCCGACCGCAGGGACCATCTCCCCCGGCAGCTGTCGGGCGGGGAGGCACAGCGGGTGGCGGTGGCGGTGGCGCTCGCCAACGAACCAGCGCTGCTGGTCGCCGACGAGGTCGTCGGGCAGCTCGACTCGGCCACCGCCGCACAGGTCACCCGGCGCATCTTCGCCGCCGCCCGCGACCGCGGCCTCGCCGTCCTGTACGTGACCCACGACCGGCAGCTGGCCCGCGAGGCCGACCACGTGCTGCGCCTCCAGGATCGCCGGATCGTGCCGGAGTGACGGTGGACGCCTCAATCCGGGTCGACTCCCTCGTGGTCGAGCACCGCACGGCCAGCGGTCCGGTGCGCGCGCTCGACGACGTCTCCTTCGCCGTCCAGGCCGGCTCCAGCGTGGCCATCACCGGGCCCAGCGGGTCCGGCAAGTCGACCCTGCTGGGGGTCCTCGGAGGGCTCGCCCTGCCCAGCTCGGGCACCGTGCGGGTCGGCGGCCAGGAGCTGTCGTCGCTGTCGGAGCGGCGGCGCTGCGACTTCCGGCGCCTCCACGTCGGCGTTGTCTACCAGGCCGACAACCTCCTCCCGTTCCTCACCCTCCTCGAGAACGTCGCCCTCCAGCTCGCCCTGGAGCCGGCGGCCGCCGACCCGGACCGGCCCCTGTACCTCCTCGGCAAGCTCGGACTGGCCGGCGAGGCGCACCGGCTTCCCGACCACCTCTCCGGCGGCCAGCGCCAGCGGGCGGCGGTGGCCCGGGCGGTGGTGCACCGGCCGCAGGTCATCCTCGCCGACGAGCCGACCGGCGCCCTCGACACCGCCAACGCCGCCGGCGTCATCGACCTGCTCCTGGAGGCCCAGCGCGAGATCGGCGCCACGCTCGTTCTGGTCACCCACGACCGCGACGCGGCCGGCCGGATGGACCGGCGGGTCGGGCTCCAGGACGGGCGCGTCACATGATCGCCACCTACGTCTGGCGGGACCTGGTCCGCAACCCGCGCCGGAGCCTGGCCACCCTCGCCGGCATCACCCTCGGGGTCGGCCTGTTCTCGGCCGTGCTCTTCTTCATCGACGGCTCCTCGGCGTCCATGACCCAGCGCGCCATCGCCCCGCTCCCGCTCGACATGCAGCGCATCCTGACCGACCCGCTGACCGGGGAGCTCCGGCTGACCGGACAGATCACCCCCGACGGGCGGCTGCGGCCCGGCGAGGTCGCGCGGGTCGAGCTCGTCCTCGCCAACGACGGCACCCAGCCCGCCAACGAGGTCGTCCTCCGTGACGAGCCGCCGGCGCCCCTCACCTACGTCCCCGGGTCGACGACGGTCGACGGGGCTCGGATGCCCGACAGCGGGGGCGGCAGCCCCCTCGCCCAGGGCGCGGCCACCTTCGGGCTCAACCTGGGCACGGTCCCCCCGGGGGCGAAGGTCTCGGTCGCCTACCGCGCGGCCGCGAGCTCGGCGGTGGACTCGGTCGCCTCCCTCGACCTCCAGGCAACCTTCTCCAGCCGCGAGATCGTCACCCCGGTCCCGGCCAACGCCGCCGGTCCGGCAAGCCTGGCCGAGCTGACCAGCAGGATCGCCCGAGTCCCCGGCGTCGCCACGGCCGACCAGCTCTCCTTCGTCGACCTCGGCCCCGGCGCGCTCGGCGCCGGCTCCCGGCAGGTGGCCGGTCCGGTGCGCCTGTTCGGCTTCGACGACCGCTACCGCCAGCACGACCCCTCCATCCGAGTCGTCGGCGGGTCCTACCGGCCAGGCCACGGGCTGCTCAGCGCCGAGGCGGCCAGGGCGCTGTCGGCCGGGCCCGGCGACGTCGTCCAGGTCGACATCCCCGGCCTGGAGGAGCCCCTGGCCGTCCCCATCAGCGGGATCACCGACCTCTCCAGGGCCAGGTCCCTGTTCTACAGCCGCCAGGGTCGGCAGCTCGAGCAGTTCGTCTACGTCCACAACACCGTGGTGGTCGACCCCAAGGTGTTCGCCGAGGAGGTCGTGCCCGCCTTCCAGAAGGCGGAGGCGGCCAGCGGCGCCGTCCTCAAGAGCAGGCCGATCCTGGAGGTCGACATCGCCGTCGAGCGCGAGCGGCTCGACGCCGACCCGGGAACCGCCCTGGCACAGACCAGGGCCGTCGCTCGCGCCGTCGCCGAGATCGCGCCCGGCCAGGACGCCCTGGTGGACAACATCTCCAACACCCTGCAGGTCGCCCGCGACGACGCCCGCACGGCCAAGCGCATGTTCGTGTTCCTCGGCCTGCCCGGTGCCCTGCTCGGCGCGCTCCTGGCCGCGTACGCCGGCGGCGTCCTGGCCAGCGCCCTCCGGCGCGAGCAGGCGGTCCTGCGCGTCCGCGGCGCCGACCGCCGCCACCTGGTGCGCATGCACGCCCTGCGCACGCTGGCCCTGGCCGGCGCCGGCTCGGTGCTCGGCCTCGGCCTCGGGATGGCCTCCGCCGTCGCCGTCCTCTCCGCGGACGCGCTGGGACGCGCCGCGACCAGCAGCCTGGCCGCCTCGGCGCTGCTGGGCGCCGTCGGGGGGTTCCTCGCCACCGGGGCGGCCCTGTACGCGGCCGGCCGTCGCGCCATCAACCGGGACATCAGTGAGGAGCGCGTCCAGCTCGCGTCGCGCCCGCCCGCCTGGCGGCGGCTGCGGCTCGACGTCGCGGCGCTGCTGGTCGTCGTCATCGTCGAAGGGGTCGCGTTGCGCACCGGCGCCTTCGAGGGCGTCGCCGGCTCCGTCTACTACGGACGGGCGGTGTCGCTCCAGCTGCACCTGGTGGTCGTCCCGATCGGCGTCTGGATCGGCGGGGTGCTGCTCCTGGCGAGGGGGACCGAGCGGCTGTTCGCCCACCTGCCGACGCCGGCGCCGCCCCGCTTCGGCCGGCCGCTCCAGGGTCTGCTGACCCGCAGCGTCCGCCGGCGCTCCTGGGCGACCGCCGGCGGTGTGATCATCGTCGGGCTGATCTTCGCCCTGGGGACCAGCGTCGCGTCGTTCACCGCGTCGTACAACCGGGCCAAGGCGGCCGACGCGCGCTTCGTCCTCGGCTCCGACGTGCGGGTGACGCCCAGTCCCACGAGCACGGCCGAGCATCCGCCGGGCTCTGTGGAGGCGCTCGACGTCCCCGGCCTCCAGCTGGCGACCCCGGTGGTGTTCAGCCCCCTCAACGCCGTGGTGCAGAGCGAGTTCAACGAGGACGCGGCCAACCTGGCGGCGGTCGACCCGGCCACGTTCGGACGGGTGGCGGCGCTCGCCGACGCCAACTTCGTCGACCACACGGCGGCGAGTGCGATGGACGCCCTGCGCCGCGACCCGGGCGGGGTCTTCCTCAGCGCCGAGCTGGCCGACTACCTCGCGGTCGAGCCCGACGACGAGGTGCAGGTCCTGTTCGCCCGCGGGACCGAGGACCAGAAGCTGTCGGAGATGCGGATCATCGGGCTGTTCGAGCGCCTCCCCGGCTTTCCCGAAGGGGCCGACGTCCTGGCCAACCTCCAGCGGGAGGTGCACCTGATCCCGTCGACCAACGCGAGCTTCTTCCTGGCCCGGACGACCGACCTCGATGGCGGCACGCTGCAGCGGGCGGTCGCGGCCCTCCGCGACGGCCCTGGGTCGGTCGACGCCCTCCAGATCGATACGCGGGAGACCACGCTCGACAAGGACCAGTCGAGCCTGGCCGCGCTCAACATCCATGGGCTGCTGACGCTCGATTCCGCCTATGCGCTGGCCATGGCCGCGACCGCGATCGCGGTCTTTGTGTTCGGGCTGCTCCTCCAGCGCAGGAGGGAGTACGTCACCCTGCGCGCCCAGGGGATGCGCGCTGGCGAGATCCGCTCCCTCCTGCTCATGGAGGCGGGCGGGGTGGTCGTCCTCGGCTGCGTGGCCGGCCTGCTGGTCGGCTCCGCCATGGCCTATTTCCTGGTGCACGTGCTGCGCCCGCTGTTCGTGCTGCACCCGCCGCTCCTCGTCCCGGCGGACGAGATCGCGACCCTTGCCGCGCTCGTCGTGGGCGTGTCGCTGATCGCCTCGCTGGCCGCCTCCAGACTGGTGAACCGCCTGCGGCCCACGGAGCTGCTGCGCGACGAGTAGCCGGGTGGAGAGAATTGCCTGACGCGATCTCTCATGCTGCGCTCATCTCCCGGTGCTATCGTCGGGCGATGCCCGAGCAACCAGGGCCTCGCCGCACCGTCGTTGTCGCGGCGGTTGCGATCTGCCTGGCGGTGGCCGCCGGCTGCGACCGCGGAACGTCGTCGTCGACGTCGCCGACCGCTCCCGCCACCCGGCAGGAGACCACCTCCTCGGCGGCGGCCACGACCGAGACCTCCGCCCCCACCACCACGGCGCTGCGCCGGGTCAACGCCGACCCCGGCAAGTTCAACCGCAAGGACTTCGGCGACCCGATCGGCGACGCCAACCCCTGGCTGCCGCTGGTGGCCGGCTACCAGTCGGTGCGCGACGGCACGCTGTTCCGCGGTCGCCGGGAGCTGCACCACCGCCGTCGCTTCACGGTCACCGACGTCGTGAAGCGCGTGAACGGGGTGCGGACGGTGCTGGTCCTCGACCAGGACATCGACGCCGGCCAGATCGCCGAGCAGGCGCTGGACTACTTCGCCCAGGACAAGCACGGAAACGTCTGGTACCTCGGCTCGTACACCGAGTCCTACGAAGGTGGCCAGTTCGTCAACGCCAACGACGCCTGGCTGGCCGGCGTCAACGGGGCCACCCCCGGCGTGGCCATGATGGCCAACCCGAAGAAGGGGATGCCCAGGTACATCCAGGCCAGCATTCCCGGCCGCGAGACCATCACCGCCGAGGTGGCGAAGGTCGGAGGGCGCAAGTGCGTCCCCTTCCGGTGCTTCTCCAACACCCTGGCCGTCCTGGAGGACGGCACCGAGTTCAAGTACTACGCCCAGGGCGTGGGCGGCATCGCCACCGAGCCGAACTACTCCGGTGGCGAGCAGGAGAAGGAAGCGCTGCTCAATGTCGTCAAGCTGTCCCCCAAGGGACTGGCCGAGTTCAGCGCCGAGGCGTTGAAGCTGGACCGGCATGCCCGGAGCACCGCCCCCGACGTCTTCGGGAACTCCGCGCCGGCCAGGCGCGACCGCTAGATCGTTCCCGGCTCGATCAGGCCGCGCTCGTAGGCGAAGATGACGAGGTGCACGCGGTCGGGGAGGCCAAGCTTGGCCAGCAGATGACCGACGTGGGTCTTGACGGTGCTCTCGGCCAGGTGGAGCGCCTGCCCGATCTCGACGTTCGAATGGCCGCGCGCCACCAGGTTGAGCACCGCGAACTCGCGGTCGGTGAGCTTGTCCAGCACCTCAAGACCCTGCGGGGTGACCGGCGGCAGGCGGCGGGCGTACCGGTCCAGCAGGCGCCTCGTGATCGAGGGTGCGAGCAGTGCGTTCCCGGCGGCGATCATGCGCACGGCGTACACGAGCTCCTCGGGTGTGGCGTCCTTCACCAGGAAGCCGCTGGCCCCGGCGCGCAGGGCCTCGACCACGTATTCATCGAGGTCGAAGGTCGTGATCACCAGCACCCTCACCGGCTTGACGTCGCCTGGAGTGGTCAGCTGCCGTGTGGCCGCGACCCCGTCCACGTGGGGCATGCGGATGTCCATGATGACCACGTCGGGACGGGTCCGCTCCGCCAGCTCGACCGCCTGCCGTCCGTCGGCCGCCTCGCCGGCCAGCTCGATGTCGGGCTCCGCCGTCAGGCTCAGACGCAGGGCCGCCCGCATGAGGGGCTGGTCGTCGGCGATCAGGACGGAGATGGACACCGCTGCCGATCCTCCAGCGGAAGCGTTGCCACCACCTGGAACCCGCCGCCGGGTCGTGGACCGGCGGTGAGCTCTCCCCCAAGCAGCGCCGCTCGCTGCTGCATGCCGGCCAGCCCATTGCCCGGCGCCGAGGTGGGGGCGCCACCGTGGCCGTCGTCCCAGATCCGCAGCTCCAGCGTGCCGGGGTGATGGCTGAGGACCACCGTGGCCCGCGCCACGCCGGCATGCTTGAGGGTGTTCGTCAGCGCCTCCTGGACGATGCGGTAGACAGTCAGCTCGATCTCGGAGGGAAGGGGTCGCGGGTGGCCGTGGACGAGCAGCTGGACCGGCAGTCCCGTCTGCTGCACCTGGGTGATCAGGGCAGGGAGCCGGTCGAGCCCCAGGGGTGACTCGGGCTCGGCCCGATCCCGGCCCGGTTGCAGGACCCCCAGCAGTCCGCGCATCTCGGTCAGCGCCTCCCGCCCCGTGCGCTCGATGGAGCCGAGCACCTGCCTGGCCTGCTCGAGCTCGGTGTCGGTGGTTCGCCGAGCGACGCTCGCCTGGGCAATGATCAAGCTGACGCTGTGGGCGACGATGTCATGCAGCTCGCGGGCGATCCGCGCCTGTTCCTGTTCGACGGCCAGCCGTGTCTCGTCGGTGTGCTCACGGACCAGCTGCACGGCCCGCTGCTTCAGCGATGCCACTCGGCCATGGAGCTGCACGCCATAGCCCAGCAACGTCGCCGCGACCATCGAGAGCACGTCCACCAGGAACTGCTCGCGCGTCAGCAGATCCCGGTGGGCCGCGAACGCGGCCACGACGGCCGTCACCGTGGTGGCGCTCACCGCGGCCAGGGGCGTGCGGGTGACGGCGATGGTGTAGAGCGCGATAGCCGGAGCGAACGGCAGCAGGGGCGGGGCATGACCGAGGGCGTCATAGCCCAGGAAGACCATGGCGGCCACCCCGAGGACCAGCACGGGAACGTCACGGCGCCGACCGATCGACAAGGTCCCGAGCACCAGGAGGGCCACGCCGAGGGCGTCGGCGGTGTGCAGGCGCGTGACTGCCGCCCGGGTCAGCTGCAGGTGGGCGGCACTGCCCACCAGGCTGGCCAAGGCCAGACAGGTGACCAGCAGTGCTAGCAGGCCGTCAAGGACCGCACGGTTCACTGCACTGGTCCGCTGGTGGCGAATTCGTGCGTCGATCACGACTTCACGAGCTTACGATGCTGACTCAGGCGCTACTAGGCCTTCCATGAGAATAGGCTGAAAGAGCCCCCCTTCCCGATTGATGGACTTCCTCCCTGCGACGGAGGCAGCCATCCTTCTCAGGTAGCTCCGCCTCAGCTTCGGAGACGGGCCAAGTCGCTTCCTGCGGTGGAAGACAAGCCGAGCTGGCCGGGCCTAGCCTGCTGCCGGTGCTCGATGGCTCGTCCATCACGGGGGGATTGCGGCGATGCTGCGTGCGATCATTGGGTCCAGCCTGAAGCTTCGATTCCTGGTCGTCCCGGTCGCTGCTGGGATGATCCTGCTCGGCGTCACCCAGCTGCGCCACATGCCGGTGGACGTGCTCCCCGAGTTCACCCCACCGCTGGTCGACATCCAGACCGAGGCGCTCGGCCTCTCCGCCCAGGAGGTGGAGCAGCTCGTCACCGTCCCCCTCGAGCAGGACCTGCTCAACGGGGTCGCGTTCCTCGACCAGATCCGCTCGGAGTCTCTTCCCGGGCTGTCGAGGATCGAGCTGATCTTCCAGCCGGGAACCGACGTGCTGGCCGCGCGCCAGCTGGTCCAGGAACGCCTGATCCAGGCCCCCGGTGGGATCCCCAATGTCTCCAAGGCACCGATCATGCTGCAGCCGCTGTCGTCGACCAGCCGGGTCATGATGGTCGGGCTCTCCTCCAGGGACGTGTCCCTGATCGACATGTCGGTGCTCGCCCGCTGGAAGATCAGGCCCCGCCTGATGGGCGTGCCCGGGGTGGCCAACGTGGCCATCTGGGGGCAGCGCGAGCGGCAGCTCCAGGTGCAGATCGACCCGGAGAAGCTGAGCAAGCTCGGCGTCTCGCTCAACCAGGTCATGGAGAGCACCGGGAACGCGCTCTGGGTGTCCCCGCTCAGCTTCGTGGAAGCCTCGACTCCCGGCACCGCCGGGTTCATCGACACCCCCAACCAGCGGCTCGGGATCCAGCACATCCTCCCCATCACCACGGCCAAGGACCTGTCCCAGGTGCGGATCGAGGACACCGGCGCCAAGGCGGTGCGCCTGGGCGACGTCGGGCGGGTGGTGGAGGACCACCAGCCGCTCATCGGCGACGCCGTCGTCAACGACAGCCCCAGCCTCATGCTCGTGATTGAGAAGTTCCCTGGCGCCAACACCCTGGAGGTGTCCCGCGGGGTCGAGGCGGCGCTCGACGAGCTGCGGCCCGGGCTGTCGGGCGTCTCCGTCGACACCAACCTGTTCCGGCCGGCCGGCTTGCTCGAGTCGGCCACCCGCAACCTGGCCCTGGCCCTGCTCGGTGGCCTGCTCCTGGCGGCCGTGCTGCTCGGGGCCTTCCTGCTCGACTGGCGGGTCGCGCTCATCAGCCTCGTGACGATCCCGCTGTCCCTGGTGGCGGCCACGTTCGTGCTGTACCTGCGCGGGGCCACCTTCAACACCATGGTCCTGGCCGGGCTGCTGGTCGCCCTCGCCGTGGTGGTCGACGACGCGGTCGTCGACATCGACAACATCGGCCGGCGGCTGCGGCGGCAGCGCCAGGCCCAGGACCGGGAGGCGGGTCCCCCGGCGGACGAGGCGCCGACCGCGGCCACAATCCTGCGCGCCTCCCTGGAGGTCCGGGGCCCGCTGCTGTACGCCACGCTCATCATCGCCGTGTCCGTGGCCCCGCTCGTCTTCCTGGGCGGCCTGACCGGCTCGTTCGCCCGGCCGCTGGTCGCCTCCTACCTGCTGGCCGTGCTCGCCTCGACCGTGGTGGCGCTGGTCGTCACGCCGGCCCTGGCGATGCTCCTGCTGCGCCGGGGGCCGCTCGAGCGCCGCCAGTCTCCCCTGGTCCGCTGGCTGGACCGGGGTCACGCGGCCGCCCTCACCCGGCTGGTGGCCCGGCCTCGCCTCGCGCTCGGTGCCGTGGCCGTCCTCGCCTGGCCGGCCTGGCCGTGCTGCCCTTCGTCGGCGGACGCTCCATGCTGCCGGCGCTGCAGGACCGCGACCTGCTGATCCACTGGGAGGGCGCGCCGGGCATGTCCCAGCCGGAGATGAGCCGCATCACCGCCCTGGCCGCCAGGGAGCTGCGGTCCGTCCCGGGCGTCCGCGACGTCGGCGCCCACAGCGGCCGCGCCGTCGGGTCGGACCAGGTCGTCAACGTCAACTCGGCCGAGCTGTGGGTCAGCGTCGACCCCAAGGCCGACTACGGCCGCACGGTGGCCGGCATCGGCCGGGTCATCGGCGGCTACCCCGGCCTCCGCCACAGCCTGATGACCTATCCCGAGGACCGGATCCGGCAGGTCCAGACGGGCACGAACGACCCCCTGGTGGTGCGCCTCTACGGCGAGGACATGCAGGTGCTCCGCGGCAAGGCGGAGGAGGTGCGGCGCGCCATCGCGGGGGTCGACGGGGTCGTCGCCCCCCGCGTGGACCTCGCCGCCCAGGAGCCGACCCTGGAGATCGAGGTCGACCTCGCCGCCGCCCAGGAGCAGGGCATCAAACCGGGCGACGTCCGCCGGGCCGAGGCCCTCCAGCTCGCCGGCGTCACCGTCGGCAACCTGTTCGAGGACCAGAAGGTCTTCGACGTGCAGGTGTGGAGCACGCCGGCGACCCGCGACAGCCTCAGCAAGGTCGAGGACCTCCTCATCGACAAGCCCGACGGCGGCAAGGTCCGCCTCGGGGACGTGGCCGTCGTCCGGGTCGTGCCGGCGTCCAGCGTCATCCGGCACGACGACGTCTCGCGGTACCTCGACGTCACCGCGGGCGTCCGCGGACGCCCGCTCGGCGCCGTGACCCAGGACATCCAGCAGCGGCTGCGGGGCATCGAGTTCCCGCTCGAGCATCACGCGGTGGTGCTCGGGCAGTCGGCCGAGCGGGGGCGGGACCGGCAGCGGGTCCTGAGCGTCGCGGTCGCGGCCATGATCGGGATCCTGCTCCTGCTCCAGGCGCTCCTGGGGAGCTGGCGGCTGGCGTCGCTCGTCTTCCTGAGCGTGCCCCTGGCCCTGGTGGGCGGGGCGGTGGCCGCGTTCGCGACCGGCGGCGGCCACGTCACCTCGCTCGGCTCGTTTGCCGCGCTGCTCGCCGTGCTCGCCATCACCGTCCGCGACGGCGTCCTCCTGGTCCGGCACTACCAGCGCCTGGAGGAGGAGGGCGAGGAGCCGGGCGCCGAGCTGGTGCTCCGCGGGACCCGGGAACGGCTCGTGCCGATCGCGCTGAGGGCGACGACGATCGCGGCGTCGCTGCTGCCGATGCTGGTGCTGGGCGACGCCCCCGGTCTGGAGCTGGTGCGTCCGCTGGCCGTGGTCGTCCTGGGCGGCCTGGTCACCTCGACTCTGGTCAGCCTCCTGATCGTGCCGGTCCTGTACCTCCGACTCGCTCCACGCGCGCAACCTTCCCGGGCCGGCGCCGAGCTGCGGCTCAGCCCGGTCTGACCCAGGCACCAGGCAAGGGGGAACGGCCATGCAGCATGGTTACCGAACGACAGCGGCGCTCCTGCTCATCGCCGTGCTGGCCGTGGCGGCGGCGGCCTGCTCGGGCGCGGCGGGGTCGGACACCGAGGAGACCACCAGCGACCCCGTCAAGCTCGAGCCGGTCCAGGGAGCCGAGGTCAGCAAGGTGGTCCTGTCCCCACAGGCGGCCGAACGGCTCGGGATCAAGACCGGCCAGATCCGCGATGCCCGGCCGGCCGGCCGTCGGCTGGCCGGGGGCGCCTCCGGCCCCGCGACCACGCGCAGGGTCGTCCCCTACGCGGCCGTCGTCTACGACGAGCGCGGCGACACCTGGACCTTCACCAGCCCGGCGCCCCTGACCTTCCTCCGCCAGCGGATCGACGTGGACTACATCACCGGGGCGACGGCGGTGCTCCTGGACGGCCCGCCCGCCGGCACCCGGGTCGTGACCGTGGGGGCGATCGAGCTGCTCGGGGCCGAGCTCGGGGTCGGCGAGTAGGAGACGCCCCGCCATGATGCGTGCAATCGTCGGCTCCAGCCTGAGGTTCCGGTTCATCGTGTCGCGCTGGCGGCGGGGATGATGTTCTTCGGCATCACCCAGCTCCGGGCCATCCCCGTGGACGTCTTCCCCGAGTTCGCGCCGCCCCGGGTGCAGATCCAGACCGCCTGCCTCGGCCTTTCCGCGGCGGACGTGGAGCAGCTGGTCACCGTGCCGCTGGAGGACGCGCTCAACGGCATCCCGGGGCTGGACGAGATGCGGTCCTCGTCGGTCCCCCAGCTCTCGTCCATCGAGCTGATCTTCAAGCAGGACACCAACCTGCTCCAGGCCCGCCAGCTGGCCCAGGAACGGATCGCGACCGTGCTCCCGACCCTTCCCACCTGGGCGGCCCCACCGGTCATGCTCCAGCCCCTCTCGGCCACGAGCCGGGTCATGAAGATCGGGCTCTCCTCCGACCAGCGGTCCCTGATCGAGATGTCGATGATCTCCTACTGGAAGATCAGGGCCCGCCTGCTACGCGTCCCGGGCGTGGCCAACGTGCCCATCTGGGGTGAGCGGCTGCAGATGCTGCAGGTGCAGGTCCAGCCGGAGCGCATGCGGGCCCATGACGTGTCGCTGGAACAGGTGATGGAGACGACCGCGGCCGCCCTGGACGTCGGGCTGCTGAAGTTCTCCAACGGGGCGGTGGTCGGCACCGGGGGATTCATCGACACGCCCAACCAGCGCATCGGGGTCCAGCACGTCCTGCCTATCACCACCCCGGCGGACCTGGCCCGGGTGCCGGTCGAGGGACGGCCGGACGGCGGGCCGCTGCGCCTGGGGGACGTGGCCAAGGTGGTCGAGGACCACCAGCCGCTCGCCGGGGACGCGGTCATCAACGGCGGCCCCGGCCTCATGCTGATCGTCGAGAAGCTGCCCTGGGCGAACACCCTGGACGTCACCCGCGGCGTCGAGCAGGCGCTCGACGAGCTCCGGCCCGGGCTGGCCGGCATCGACATGGACCCGACCATCTTCCGGCCGGCCAGCTTCATCGAGACGGCGCTGCACAACCTGACCATGGCCCTGCTGCTCGGCTGCCTGTTCGTGGTCCTGGTGCTGGGCCTCTTCTTGTTCGAGTGGCGCAGCGCCCTGATCAGCCTGGTGGCGATCCCGCTGTCGCTGGTGGCCGCCGGGGTGGTGCTGTACCTACGTGGGGCCACCATCAACACGATGATCCTGGCCGGGCTGGTGATCGCCGTTGGCGTGGTGGTCGACGACGCCATCATCGACGTCGAGAACATCCTGCGCCGGCTCCGCCAGCACCGCCGGCAGGGGACCGGCGCGTCGACGGCCTCGATCGTCCTGGAGGCGTCGCTCGAGGTCCGGGGCCCGATCATCTACGCCACCCTGATCATTGTCGTGGCCGCGGTGCCGGTCTACTTCCTGGAGGGCCTGACCGGCGCGTTCTTCCGGCCCCTGGCTCTCTCCTACGCCCTGGCCGTGCTGGCCTCCCTGGTGGTCGCCCTGACCGTCACCCCGGCCCTGGCCCTGCTGCTGCTCGACCGGGCGCCCCTGGTGCGCCGTGAGTCCCCGCTGGTGGGCTGGCTCCAGCGTGCCTACACGGCCGGGCTGGCCAGGGTCGTCCAGCGGCCGCGCTGGGCCTATGCCACCGTCGCCGTGCTCGTCGCGGCCGGGGTGGCGGTGGTGCCGCTCCTCGGGGAGTCGCTGTTCCCGCAGTTCAAGGAGCGGGACTTCCTGATGCACTGGGTCACCTATCCGGGCGCGTCCCACCCCGAGGAGCAGCGGATCGTCATCCAGGGCAGCAGGGAGCTGCGGGCCATCCCCGGGGTCCGCAACTTCGGCTCCCATATCGGCCAGGCGATGCTGGGCGAGGAGATCGCCGGGGTCAACTTCGGCGAGAACTGGATCAGCGTCGACCCCGGGGCCGACTACGACAAGACGGTGGCCACCCTCCAGGAGACCGTCGCCGGCTACCCCGGGGTCTACACCGACGTGCAGACCTACCTGAACGAGCGCATCAAGGAGGTGCTGACGGGCACCAGCGAAGCCATCGTGGTCCGCATCTACGGCCCGGACCTGGAGGTCCTGCGCGACAAGGCGGCCGAGGTGGAGAACGCGCTCGGGACCATCCCCGGGGTCGTCGAGCACCATGCGGACTTCGAGGTCGACGTGCCCCAGATGGACGTCGAGGTGGATCTGGCCGCCGCCAGACGGTACGGGATCAAGCCGGGTGACGTTCGCCGGGCAGCCGCGACGCTGGTGGCCGGCGAGGAGGTGGCCGACATCTTCCGCGCCGGGAAGGCGTACGACGTGCAGGTGTGGAGCACCCCGGCGACGCGCCAGAGCGTGACCGACATCCGCGACCTGCTGATCGACACACCGGGCGGCGGGCACGTGCGCCTGGGCGATGTGGCCCGGGTCAGCGTCAAGCCGACCCCGAACGTCGTCGAGCGCGACAACAACTCCCGGCGCATCGACGTCGGCGCCAACGTGCGCGGGCGCGACCTGGGCTCGGTGGCGCGAGAGGTCGAGCGCCGCCTCGAGGAGATCCGGTTCCCCCGCGGCTACGACGCGGAGGTGCTCGGCGAGTACCAGGAGCGGCAGGCCGCGCAGCGGCGCCTGCTGGTCTTCGCGGTCGGCGCCGCGGTCGGGGTCTTCCTGCTGCTCCAGGCGTCCTTCGGCAGCTTCCGGCTGGCCGCCCTGAGCCTGCTCACCCTGCCGATGGCCCTGGTGGGTGGGGTGTTGGCGGCCTATCTCGGCGGCGGCGTCATCTCGCTCGGGTCCCTGGTGGGGTTCTTCACGGTGATGGGGATCGCGGCCCGCAACGGCATCCTGCTGATCAACCACTATCAACATCTCGAACGGTACGAAGGCGAGCGCTTCGGGCCAGCGCTCGTCCTGCGAGGTGCGCGGGAGCGGCTGTCACCGATCCTGATGACCGCGCTGGCGACCGGGCTCGCCGTCGTGCCCCTGGTGATCGCCGGGGAGATCCCCGGGCACGAGATCGAGCACCCGTTGGCGGTGGTCATCCTCGGCGGCCTGCTCACCTCGACCCTGCTGAACTTGTTCGTCGTGCCCTCGCTGTACCTGCGGTTCGCCGCCCACCACCTGAGGGACAAGGGGGCAGCATGATCGGGCGCATCCGGTTGCACTCGAGCCGGCGGATGGCCACCAGCTGAAGTACTACGCGGCCGGGGCCGGCAACGTCCGGGTCGGCGCCGTCGGTCGATCCGGGTTCGAGCCGCTCTTGGACCGGCGTCGACCACCCGGCAGATCCCTGCCCCTCAGGCGACGCGGGCGACCATCGCAGGGACCTGGCGGACCAAGGTACGTGCCGCATTCGTGAAGCGAACGCGCTCTGGATCGCCACGAGCCCGAGGCCGGATCTGGCCGGCCAGCCGCCCATGGCTCGCCTCGGCATGCAGGGCCGCTCGCCGCTGATTCACCAGCTCTTCGGTCATGTACGGATGCAACATGGTGGTCTCCTTCGCCGATGACAGACCTAACCGCCCTACCTTGATGGGTCAGCTCATGTAGGGCAGTGCCGCCCGTCACCGCCGGCCGGTGCCCTTCAGCACCTTCAAATCCGCCCCACGAGCGATGCCGGCATCCGGGAACCGCCCGCTCACCCACCGGTGATCGGGTCCCGAAGGCGTGGCCGGATAAATCGGGCTCGGATTTCAGCGACGTAACCTCCCACCATTTGCGGCAAATGGCGTGTAGATTCCGCGCCGTCATCCTGAGTGGGAGGTCGAGATGCGGCGAGTGACGTGCTTGGTGGCGCTGGCGGCGGTGGTCGCCCTGGCGCTCCCGTCCGGCGGCCGGGCCAGCGTCGTGCAGGCGGTGGCGAGGCCCGTCCCCGACTTCAACTACGACGGCTTCGGCGACCTGGCCGTGGGCGCCCCGGGCGAGGACGTCGGGAGGCGGTGGTCCGACGCCGGGGCGATCAGCGTGCTGTACGGCAGGGCGACCGGCATGAGCTCCGACCGCAGGGTCATCACCCAGAACACCCCCGGCGTGGCCGGGTCCGCGGAGCGGGGCGACCGGTTCGGGGCCGCTCTGGTTGCCGGCAGGTTCAACGGCGACCGCTTCTGGGACTTGGCCGTCGGCGCCCCCGGGGAGGACGTGGGCCGCGACCGTGACGCCGGGGCGGTCATCATCCTGTACGGCTCCGACAAAGGCCTGGGCAAAGGCCTGAGAACCGGCCGCCGGCTGCCGCTCACCCAGCCAAACCCCGAACCCGGCGACCGCTTCGGGTTCTCCCTTGCCGTCGGCGAGATCAGCGGCACCGCCCGCGCGGAGCTGGTGGTCGGCGCCCCCGGCGAGACCATCCGCGGCGCACGCGGGGCCGGTGCGGTCAACGTGATCGACAACCCGGCCGGCACCTCCCCCAGCCAGAAGGTCCTGTACCAGGGCAGGGGCATGTCCGGCAGGCCGGAGAGAGACGACAACTTCGGCTGGGACGTTGTGGCCAACGACTTCATGAACACCGCGAACACCGGGGGCCGGGACTCCCTGGCCGTGGGCGTGCCCGGCGAGGACGTCGGGCGCGCCGTCGACGCCGGCGCGGTGAACATCCGCTACGCCGCGGCGTCGCCCGGCCGCAGGCTGCTCTACCAGAATCGCCCGGAACGAGGCGACGGCTTCGGGACCGCCCTCGGCGACGGCCTCTTCGACCAGGCCAACGGCACCGTCGACCTGGCCGTGGGCGCCCCCGGGGAGACGGTCAGGGGACGCCGGGCCGCGGGCGCGGTCAGCGTCGTCAAGAACAACAACTCAGGGTTCCAGACCGGCGGCCAGGTCTTCTACCAGGGCCGCGGCGTGTACGGGATGCCCGAGAAGGGCGACCGGTTCGGGGCCGCGGTGGCCATCGGCGGCTTCGGCAGGGGCCTCGGTGGCGTGGCCCTCGGCGTCGGCGGCCTGGCCGTCGGGGTCCCAGGCGAGGACGTCAGGCGCACCGTCGACGCCGGCTTCCTGACCGTCCTGTACGGGCCAGGCGGTGTCCGCCAAGAGCAGTTTACCCAGAAGCAGGCCGGCGGGCAGGTTGAGGCGGGCGACCGGTTCGGGGAGGCCCTGGGGGCGCCGTTCCGTCTCAAGTCGGGCCAGGGCGCGGGCCTGGGCGTCGGCGCGCCGGGCGAGACGGTCGGCCGTGCCAGGGGGGCCGGCGCCTTCAGCGTCCTGACCGGCGCGGCGAGCGGCGGCGGGCTCCCCACCGGCCAGACCTTCTACCAGGGCCCCCGGAGCCGGCCGTACCTGACGGTGGGCGGGACCCCCGAGGCAGGCGACGCCTTGGGCGCCGCGATCCTCTCCTCGGGACGGCCTCGAGCTCCGACCCCCCTAGGCCGGCGAACACCCCCGCCGCCACCAGTTTGACGGCCGTCGCCACCACCAGCGTGGCGGCCGCAGGGCCGTCAGCCGAGGCCGGCGGGCGTGCCGCCGGCCTCGGCTGGTGGGGGCCTTGGGTACCCTCGGAGCGTGGATCTGCACGCCGACGGGGGCATGGCCGCCGACGCCGACCGCACCTTGGTCGTGGCCGGTGGCCTGCGGATCCTTGGTCCACTGCCAGCCGATGACCGGCGCGAGGAGACCAGCCCCCGCGACCATCACCGTATCCAGCGACTTATCGCCCTCCTGACTGCTGCCCTACTGGTGGCTGCATGCTCAGGCGATGGCCGATCAACCATCAGCCCACCACCCGCCGCCCCCGATCGCACCGCCACCACGACGACCAGGACCGTCCCAGCGGCCCCGGAGGCGCCGACGACCGCCCCACCCAGGTCACGGCCGGCCACGAGCACGGTCGCCGATCGGCTGGCCGACCAGCTCACCACGGCCGAGACCGCTATCCGTGACCCCGCTACCCCCGCCGGAAGGCTCCCCGCCCTGGGCCGGGCCCAGCAGCGGGCCTACCGCACCCTGGTCCGCCACCCGCGGCTTCTCCCCGATGTCCTGGCCCAACTTCCGCCTGCGCTGCGCCGGGTGGTCCAGGCCAACGTGCTCGCCGGCAGCGAACTGCGCAAGCTCAACGGGCCCGCCGGGCGGCTGCCGCGGTGGCGGATCGTCGCTCCCGCCCCGGCTGGGCAGCTGCTCGCCGCCTACCGGGCAGCCGAGGCCAAGCTGGCCGTGCCCTGGGAGTACCTGGCCGCCATCCACCTGGTGGAAACCAGGATGGGCCGGATCCGAGGGACGAGCTCGGCCGGCGCCCAGGGGCCAATGCAGTTCCTGCCCTCCACCTGGACCCGCTACGGCCATGGCGGCGACATCCAGGCCACCGGCGATGCCATCTTGGCCGCGGCCCGGCTGCTGCGCGCCAACGGCGCGCCCGCCGACATGTCCGCCGCCCTGTACGCCTACAATCCCAGCCGCCGCTATGTGCGGGCGGTCAGCGCCTACGCCAGCCAGCTGCGCGCCAACCAGCGGGCGTTCCTCGGCTACTACCACTGGCAGGTCTTCTACGGCGACATCCTCCTGCCCGAGGGCTACCCGGCCCGGCCGGCCACTCCAGCCCCTGGCTGACCGCCCCGTTGGCGCCGTCGATCCGTTCCCCACTGGTCTGGCGGGGAGCGGCGGTCGGGTCACGCCGGATCGTCCGGTGACTGGGCCACGTGGTCGGCCACATAGGCGCCTCGCTGCCCGAGCGGCTGGGGCGGTCCGACGGTGGTGTCCCGCCGGGTCTGCAGCTCCAGCTCGGCGTTCAGCTCCGCCCCCAGCAGCACGGCGAACGCGCTCAGAAACAGCCAGAACAACAGCACGATGACCCCGAAGAAGGCCCCGTAGGTCTTGTTCTGGGCTGGCGCGTAGCTGGCATACAGCGAGGACAGCATCGAGCTGACCAGCAGCAGGCCCGTGGCCGCGACCGACCCCCAGCTCAGCCACTGCCAGCGGGCGTCTGTGCGGCTGGGGGCGACCCGGTACAGCACCGCCAGACCGGCGATCAACACACCGGCCAGCAACGGCCAGCGCAGCACCGAGACCAGCAGCCCGGCCGGCCCGGGCAGCCGCCCGGCCGCCACCGGCAGGGCCACGATCACCGCCAGGGCCAGCACGGTCACCAGGCTGCCCCCGACCGTCAGCACCACAGCGAGCCCGCGCAGGCGCACGAACCCGCGCGTCTCGGACTCCGAATAGGCGGCGTTCACGCCCGTCACCAGCGCCCGCATTCCGGCCGAGGCGCTCCACAGGGCAAGCAGGACCCCAAAGGCGAGGCTCAGGCTGAGCCGGCCACGGGGGGCGCGGGCCAGCGCGTCGAGCTGGCCGGTGAGGATCGACCGGACGTCGCCGGGCAGGACGCCCAGGGTGCGGACCTGGGCGGCGATCTCCTCGGGGTCCATGGCCAGCCCGTAGATTGAGACGACCACGATCATGGCCGGGAACAACGCCAGCATCCCATAGAAGGCGACCCCGGCCGCGATCAGGGTGATGCGGTCCTCACGGATGGCGTCCTTGAGCCGAACCAGGACATCCCGCCAGCCCGCCCTGGGGATCTCCAAGGGGACCTCGGCGTCCCGACCCCGCTGCTGTTCACCCGCCGTGCCCGTCGACATCACCGCATCCCTGCGTCGAGGCGTTCCTCCAGGTTGTGCTCACCAAGCGTCCGGTCGAACCCGCCAGGCCCGACACGGTGGCATGGTGCCGTCCCGCCATTTCCCCGCCCTCGGCCACCGTGCACCCACCTTCCACTTTGCCTGCGAGCCGGCCCTGCCTACCTGCCTAGCAGGCCGACCTGCTGGGCCTGGTGCACCGCTTCGCTACGGGAGGAGACGCCGAGCTTCCGGTAGATCGACATCGCCTCGGACTTGACGGTGTTGGCTGAGAGATAGAGCCGGTCGGCGATCTCCCGGAAGGTCGGGTGGGTCGAGAAGAAGGGAAGCAGGCGTAGCTCGGCGGCAGTGAGCGACGAGGCGCCGAGGCCGGTCCGACTCATGGTGGCGAGCCGGGCGCGCAGCTCGTCGGCCTGGGCGGAGAGGACACCGAGGTCGGATCGCTGCTGGAAGATGTCCTTGGCCTGCCGGAGGACGGCGTGGGCGCCGCCGGGGTCGCCCAGGGCGATGTGGGCGCGGGCCAGCTCCAGCAGGGCCTGGACCGACACGACCGGCAGGGCGTGGGTGAGCAGCGGCCGCAGCCCCGCCGCCCGCGTCAGATGCTGGCGGGCCGCGTCCAGGTCGCCGCGGTGCAGCGCTGCTCTGGCCGCCCAGGCGTAGACCAGGGCGCTGGTCCAGTAGGCGTCGAACTCACCGCCTCGGATGATCGCCAGCGCCCGGTCGGCGAGCGCCGCTGCCTCCGCCCAGTCGTTCCGGCCGGCGGCGATGATGCCACGCTCGGCCAGGACCACGGCGGCCAGCGGGGGCGCACCCGCCTCGGTAGCGGCCTCAAAGGCGCGGGTGAACACCGCGTCGGCCCGCTCAGGATCCCCGGTCAGCAGGAACGACAGGGCTTCGGTATGCAGCATGGTGGACCGGTAGGGGCTCAGCGGACTCAGCCCGTCCCCGGCAATCTGCGCGTCGTGCCGCATCTCGGCAACGCCGTTGCGGCACAGGATGGCCCGCAGGTAGGCCAGGTAGCTTTCCATCGTGCTGCCGTCGGGGAGCCGGCCCTCGGAGGAGGCCCGTTCGGCGGCCGCCGCCCACTGCTCGGCCTTGGTCGCCCGGCCCAGCAAGGCGACGATCAAGGCGCCGTGCACGGCAACCGCTGGATACCGCTCCATCAGCTGCTCGCGCTCGAACCACTGCATCCATCGCAGGACGGTGTCGACGCGGCCGCTGGCCCATGCCGGCTGCATCGCCTGCAGGACCAGCCGTGCCACCTGATCGCCATCGCCCGCGGCCCGGGCGTGGTCGATGGCCGTCTCCTCCAGCCCGTTGGTCTCACACCAGGCCGCGGCCCGCCGGTGCAGCTCCGGGATCAGCTCGGGCTCGCGCCGGTCCAGTTCGGCGCGGAGCAGGTCGCGGAACAGGTGGTGGTAGCGATACCCCTGGCGGCGCCGGTCGAGGGGGACCAGCAGCAGGTTCGACCCGGCCAGCGTCTCCAGCGCCTTGGCTGATCCTGTCGTGTGCAGGACCGCGTCGCACAATGGCCCACAGATACGGTCCAGAACGGCCGTGCGGGTCAGGAACGACACCTGCTCGGTGGGAAGCCGCGACAGCAACTCTGAGTTCAGGTACTCGACGATGAATCGGTCGTCCCCGGCGAACGCCACCTCAGCATCTGGTGTGTCTGGGGCTGTACTGGAGCCTTGTAGCGCCAGGGCAGCTAGGTACAGCCCTGCTGGCCATCCCTCGGTCCGGCGGTGCAGGTCGGCCGCCTGCGCCGCCGCGAGGCCTACCTCGGTCTCCTCGAGCAGCGCCCGCGCCTCGCGTAGGTCCATCGCCGGCTCGGGGGCTCCCAACTCCATCAGCCGGCCATGGCCACGCAGCCGGCCAAGGGGCAGCCTCGGTCGGGTACGAGAGGCCAGGGCCAGCTGGGACCCGCCAGAGAGCTGCGCGGCAAGCTGGGCCAGCGCGTCCAGGCACTGGCGGTTGTCGAGCAGTTCGACATGGTCAACGACCAGGAGGCTCGGTTCGGTCGTCGTCGACCTGGCCGCGGCCAACCGGGGCACGACCGTGGCCGGAACTTGCGTGGTCGGTGAGGCCAGGATCTGGAAGATGTCGGGGTCGATCGGCGTGACCCGGTCCAGTGCTACCGCCAGGTAGGTCAACAGAACCGCCGGGTCGTTGTCGTGGGGGTCCACCGTGACCCAGCCGGCCCGGTCGCCCTTGCGCTGGACCCACTGGGCCAGCAGTGTCGTCTTGCCGTAGCCGGGCGGCGCAACCACACAGACCACCGCCCCCGCGGGTGCCGCCAGCAGCCGTTCTACCAGGTCGGTGCGGGTGACAATCCCCGGACGAAGCCATGGCGGGTGCAGCTTGGACTCGATGAGCTCGAATGACGGCCTGTCCCGGGAATGCCTATACTCCGCCAGCCGAGGCGAAGCCGTCCTTGGGGCAGCCGTCTCCACCCTCGGAGAGTAGCCATCCGACAGCGGTCGTTTCAACAGCTGCCGCGGCAGCCAGAACCACCTGAGGGCTGCTGGCCGAAGTGACCTGGAACGCCCCCACGCCCCACGACCCGACCATCACCGGCCTCACTGAGAACAGGACGGCGTAACTGCTGTTGCGGGCGCGCTGCGCACTGGAGTCCGCGCTCGACGTACGAGTGTGAGCCCCGCCGCCGCGAGCACGAGGAAGACTGGTACGACCCCAAGCGCGGCCGTCAGCGACGTCGCGTCCGCCAGCGTCCCGACCGTGAGGGGCGCGAGCACCACCGCGAACGCCGACATCATCACCGCCCGTCCGCTGGCGAGCATCGCCCGCTCCGGCGCGATCGCGACCGCCACCGACGTCCCCATCGGGAACAGGTTGCCGAGCCCGAGCCCGAGCAGCGACAGGCCGACCAGCGCCTGCGCGGGCCCCGTCGACGGCCACAGGATCGCGAACCCCGCGGCGGTCACGGCCAGCGCAAGCGCGAGCAGCCGCGCCGGATCGTGCCGGCGCGCCAGCCGGCTGCCGAGCGTGCGCCCGGCCAGCACGCCGCCAAAGTAGCCGGCCATCAGCGCGACCGCGGTGTCGGTCGACACCTCGGCGGCGTCCTCGACAAAGCTCGCGCCCCAGGCGGTGATGCACCACTCGGCCGCGGTCGTGCAGAACAGCATCGCGGCCGCGATCCAGAACACGCCGGGGAGGCGGCCCCTGGCCACGCGCGACGGCGGCGGCGCGTCGATGGCCAGCCGCCGGTTGCTCCACCACGCCAGCCCTGGGACCGCCAGCGAGGCCAGCAGCGCGATCCGCCAGCCGGCGTGCAGCGCCGCCGTCAGCGACAGCACCCCGATCAGCATGACGTAGCCGATACTGGCCGCCACATTCGCCTCGGCCAGGGCGACCGTGCGGCGCTCGCCGTGGTGGTCGGCCAGCGCGGCATAGATCGTCGCCAGCAGCAGCCCACCGCCGACGCCCATGACCAGCACCGAGCCGACGGTCACGGCAGCGATGCGCCCCGCCGTCAACCCGATCGCCCCCGCGCCCATCAGCGCGGCCGCCGACCACCACAGCGTGCGTCGCCCGAGGGCGCGTTCGAGCCGCGCCGAGATCACGCCCGCGAGCGTGCTCCCGGCCGCGAACGCCGTGACGTGCAGTCCGCCCGTCGAGTAGCTCAGGTTGAGCTCGTCGCGCAGGTGCACGATGACCAGCCCCGGCGCCGCCTGCAGGTAGGCGAACCAGGCAAGCACTACGTAGGCGATCCAGGTGAGCCGATCGCGATGGAACCTCCCTCCCATCTGTGCCCCTCTCATCTGTGTAACGATACAAGTGCATGTAACGTTACACAGCCTTCGCTAAGCTAAACATCATGGGATCCTCCACCGGCTCCAAGCGGGTGACCCTCGCGCAGGTGGCCGAGCTGGCTGGCGTGTCGGTCATGACCGCCTCCTACGCCTACAACCAGCCGAACCGCGTGTCAGACCAGGCCCGGTCAAAGGTGCTTGCCGCGGCAGCCCAGCTGGGGTACGCCGGACCTGATCCGAAGGCCCGGTCGCTGCGTCGCGGCAGCACCCTCACGCTCGGTGTCGTGATGGGTGAGCATCTGAGTTACGCGTTCGAAGATCCCGGGGCAGTGTCCTTCCTGGCTGGGATCGCTGAGGTCTGCGCTGATCGTGGTTATGGCATGACCATCCTGCCGATCACGGGCGCTGCCGAGGACGTCGCGCGCATCAGGGGCGCCGCCGTCGACGGGTTCATCGTCTGGACCACATCCGACGATGATCCGATCTTGGCAGCTGTCCAGGCGATGAAGCGTCCTGCGGTGGTCCACGGCGGGCCAGCGGTCCACGGGTTGGGACTTGTGAGCATCGATAACCGCGCCGCGGCATGCGCAGTGGGCGCCGTCGCGTTCGCGGGCGCCGAACGTCCGGCGGTCGTGAGTCAGCCGCTTTCCCGAGATCGGATCAGCACGATCAGCGGTGGCGCGGACATCACCGATGTCTTGTTTCCGGTGACGCGTGAGCGGCTGGAGGGCTACCGGCAGGCAGCCGAGGGCGCCGGCATCGCGTGGCGCGACGTGGTCATCGCGGTATGCGCACGCAACGACGCTGCCGAGGCCGAACGAATCACTGCAATATTGCTAGCTTCCGCCGAGCCGCCCGATGCGATCGCCGCGATGAGTGACCAGCAAGCGGCCGGGGTTGTCCGCGCGGCCCACGCCGCCGGTCGCGTCATCCCTGACGATGTAGCGGTAACCGGGTGGGATGACGCGGCAGTTGCGGCACAACTCGGGCTGACAACGGTCGCGCAATCGCTGCGCGAACAGGGCGCAGCATGCGCGCATGCCGCGCTCGGACAGAATCCGGCCTCCAAGACCGCATCGTGGTCCATCATTCGCAGAGGCAGCACACGCCTCTGACAGGCCGAGCGCTCGATGAGCTCGATCGTTTCCGCGGGCGTTCTTCGATGAGGTAATGCCCGCCGCCTGCGACGATCTCTACCTGGGCGTCGGACCAGCCGTAGCGGTCGCACAGGTTCTCATGTAGCCACGGCTTGGTCGTAACGTCCGGACAGCCGGCGGCGTTCCTCAGAGCTGGTGGGGATCATTCTGATGGTCGGTGGGTTGCTCGGGTTGCTGGTGTCGGTGTTGCTCTGGAGCAGTTCTCGCCTTGGAGTCGTCGCCGGACGGTGGCCGAAGATACGGTCGTGGAGGAACGCCGTATCGAGCGCGAGTTCCCTTGACATGATGCCCGGCCGAGATCACCTGTGGCATTGGCCATCGTGTGGTGTTGGGGCAGGCTCGGTCTCAGCCCGTGCCATCTCGCGGTTTCCCGGCCGGCCTGCTCGGGGACTCCAGCCCCGGTGATGAGCGCTCTCTCGTACTGACCCGTTGCGGGATGACCCATGACACAAGCCCCAGAGAGCTCGGAGGCCTCGCCCCAGGCGGGACCGTCCTGGCTGACCGTCGGCGCCCGGCTTGAGGTCCTGCGGCCGCAGGAGCGATGGGTTTGAGCGTTGGCCAGCCCACCAGCGAGCTGTGGCATGACGACGTCCTGAAGCTGACACCGCTGCTGCGACGGGTCGTCGGCGCCCGCGTCCGTGACGGGCAGGTTGTGGAGGACCTGGTGCAGGAGACGCTCACGCGGGTCATGGCGGCGCGCCAGCGCCTTGAACCGCGGACCCTGGCCCCGTATGCCGTGGTGACCGCCAGGAACCTCGTCACGACGCTGGCGACCAGCGAGGACCGCAGCCGGCGCCACGCGCATCGGCTCATCGACTTGCGGGAACCGATGCTTCCCGAGGAGGAGACGCTCCGCCGTGAGGAGAGCCGGGCGATCACCACCGCCCTGGCCAGATTGCCCCAGCAGGACCAGGAGGCGCTGGTGGCCCATGAGGTCGAGGGCACGGACACGGCCACGCTGGCCAGTAGTCGCGACTCCACCCCCGGTGCGGTCGCCGCCCAGCTCAGCCGGGCGCGGGCCAAGCTCCGAGTGGAATACCTCCTTGAGCTGGAACAAGCTGAGCCCCCGACCGCCCGTTGCCGCCCGGTGCTGCTGGCGCTGTCAGCCGGGGACCGGCGCCGCCAGCGGGACCTGGATGCGGGTGGGCATCTGCTCGCCTGCAGCTGGTGTGCCCGGCTCAGCGAGCCCCTGCTGGACCGGAGAAGGACGGCGTCGGTGGCTGGTGAAGTCCGTATCCCCGTCCAGTCCGACGCCGACGTGGTGACGGCCCGCAAGCAGGGCCGCGAGCTGGCCGCCCAAGCGGGCTTCTCGGCGACCGAGCTCACCATCATCGCCACCGCCATCTCCGAGATCGCCCGCAACATCGTGATGTTCGCCGACCGCGGCGAGGTCGTCATCAGCCTGGTCGGGGAGAACAGTCGGCAGGGCGTGACCGTGGTCGCTCGTGACGCCGGGCCTGGCATCCCGGACCTGGAGCGGGCCCTCCAGGACGGCTACAGCGGCTACGGAGGCATGGGGCTGGGCCTGCCGGGCTCACGGCGGCTGATGGACGAGTTCGAGATCACCTCGGAGGTCGACAAGGGAACCACCGTCACCATGACCAAGTGGCGACGAGACGCGTGATGTTCGCCCGAGGAAGGAGTCAAAAATGGAGACACGCACTCCGGATGAGGTCCCGGTAGTCCAGGAAGCCCGGGAGGAGGACCTGGAGTTGCTACCTGAGCTGGTGACCCATCTGCGGGATCGCCGCACCGAGCTGCGGGAGCAGTGGGCCAACCGGATCACCAACGCCCACCTGCTGTCGGCCATGACCGATGAGGAGATCTTCTCCATGGCCACCTCGGTCTACGACAGCTATGTCGAAGTGCTGGAGACCGGCAGCGTCGAGGCGCTGCAGGCCTATGCCCGCGACCTGTCGGAGCGGATCATCCCCAGAGGGGTGGAGACCTACGAGGTCGTCGGCATTGTCCTGCTCCTCCGGGACGTCCTGGCCCGGTCGCTGTTCGAGAAGTACCAGAAGGACTTCGAGCTGCTGAACCGGGTGCTGGACGCCTACGAGCCGGCCGCCAACCGCATCGCCAACACCGTGGCCGTCAGCTTCGTCCAGGAACGCGAACGCATCATCCGCCAGCAGCAGGATGCGATCCGGGAGCTGTCCACCCCGGTGCTCCAGGTCCGCGAGCGCATCCTGATTCTGCCGATCATCGGCGTCCTCGACGAGCAGCGCGCCAACCAGTTCACCGAACAGCTCCTGGCAGGGATCCGCAGCCATCGGGCCAAGGTCGTGGTGATCGACATCACCGGCGTGCCCGACGTCGACTCCGAGGTCGCCAACCACCTGGTGCAGGCCGTGGACGCCTCTCGGCTCATGGGAGCCAGCGTGATCCTGACCGGCCTGTCACCGGAGATCGCCCAGACCCTGGTGACCATCGGGGTCGACCTTGGCAAGATGAACACCGTCGGGGACCTCCAGGGTGGCGTCGAAGAGGCCGAACGCCTGCTCGGATTCAATGTCACCAAGTCCGACCCGGTCGACAACCATCAGCGCTGACTGGATGGTCGAGATGCTGGTTTCGATCCTGCGGCAGAGCAGCTATCTCATCGCCTCCATCCACGAGGCGCTGAACGACCGCGAGATCGTCCAGTTCCAGCAGGACCTGGTCGAGCAGATCGGCACCCACCGCGCCCGCGGTGTGATCATCGACGTCGCCGCCCTCGACGTCATGGACTCCTTTGGCTCCCGCACCCTGCTCAACCTCGCCCATGCGGCCCGGCTGCGCGGCGCGGAAACGGTGATCGTCGGCATCCAGCCGTCGGTCGCCTTCGCGATGGTGCGCCTGGGCATGGGTCTCGACAACGTCCACACCGCCCTCGACCTTGAGGAGGGCCTGGTGTACCTGCAGCGGCTGCTCCACGAGGGCCAAGCGCACCGGGCCGAGCGATGACCGCACGCGACAGGCGTGGTGGCAGGTGACCGGGGACGCCTACGAGCGGTTCCGGCGCGACTACGCTCCCGTCTTTCTCCAGTACCTCTCCGAGCGTGGCGAATGGGGCCGCCGGGCGGGCTACGAGCTCGGCCGGCGGGCGATTGGCGAGCAGCTGAGCGTCCTGGATCTGGCCCGCATCCACCACGGCGTGCTCCTGGACGTCCTCAAGGCCCACAGGAGCCCGCAGGACCTGGAGCAGATCGCCGAGGCGGCATCGGAGTTCCTCCTGGAGACCCTGGCCATCTTCGAGATGACCCAGCGGGGCTTCACCGAGCTGCTGTCGACGCTCGGGTCCGGCCAGCGCCATGCCCCGGACATTGAGGCGGAGTTGGAGCGGCAGAAGACGGTCGAGCGGGCCACGGGCGTGCTGATGGAACGCCATGGCCTGTCCGCGGATGCTGCCGCCGAACGGATCCGGCAGCTGGCCGCGCGCCAGGGCATCGCCGTGGAGGAAGCCGCCGCCAGACTCCTGCCCAGCCACCCCCAGGTTGAGCTGTAGGGTCGTAACCGCTTGAACCGCCTTGGCGAGCCCGGCGGCACACCGGGCGCGATGAGCAGCTTCAGCAACCCGTGACCGACGAGCGCGAGGGAATCTCCAATGAGCGCGAACAGCCACTTCTCCCAGCCCAAAGTGGTGAAGCGTCTGGTCTCAGCTACTCAGCCGCGCCGGGCCCTTAACGTCATCTCCGCGTCCTCGAGCGGTCACAGGAGATAACAGGCGACCGAGGGTGATCGCCTGCCAGCGGCCGCCGCCCGGCGAGGGCAACCGATCCGGGCGGCGCGCCGCGCCGACGTCGGACTTCCTGTCAGGGCCTGCACTGGCCGAGCTACCAGGACCCCCCGGGTTCACGTGTTCTCCTCGGGGGGTCCTGGCCATCCTGGGGTCATCGCTCAGACCCAGTGAGCAACTCCCCGTACAGTCCGGAGGTGCTATCCCTGGCCGCGGCAGGACCCGTGATCCGCCTCTCCTCCAGCTGGGCCCCGAAGGCGATGCCCAGGAACAGCGCGATCCCGGTCAGGTTGGCCCACAGCAACAGGGCCATGACCCCGGTCAGGGGCCCATAGGTCATCCCGAAATCGGCACTTTGGGTCACATAGGCCGCCAGCAGCAGGCTGACCAGCCACCACAGGGCCGTGGCCAGGCCGGCCCCGACCATCAGCCATGACAGGCCGGGTTGGTGGCGGCGGGGTGCGTAGCGGAACAGCAGCGACACCGTGACCACGGTCAGGCCCACGCTCGCCGGCCAGCGTGCGACGCTCCAGGTGGTGAGGGCAGCGCCGCTCCAGTGATACCAGCGCTGCATGGAGGCACCCATGGCCCCACCAGCCACCAGCAACAGGAAGCTGACCAGCGCCGGAAGCCCAGCCACCGCCGTCAGGAGCAGGGCCCGCAGGTACTTCTGGAGCCCCGGCCGGTCCTGATCCACCCCGTAGATCCGGTTGGCCCCGCGCTCGATCTGGCCAGCGGCGCCAATCAGCGCCACCACCGCGGTCAGCAGCCCGAGCGTCAACGCCACCTGGCTCAGGTCGCGGGTGCGCCCCGGGTCGGTGAGCAGCTGGCCGACCAGTGACTCACTGGCCCCTGGAGTCAGGGCCAGGACGGTCTCGGCCACCACTCGACCCCCCCGATGGGGATCGCCCAGCTTGCTGGCCAGCCCGTTGAGCGCGATCAGCAGCGGCACTGCGGCCAGGCACAGTTGCAGGCCAAGGGCGCGGGCGTGGCTGAACCCGTCGCCGGAACGGAACCGCACCAGCGCATCCCGCAACAGCGGCCATCCCCCATAGCGGCGGAGCGCCCGCCAGGCATGGTCGGCCGATAGCTCGCCCTCGCCCAGCAGCCGGGTCTCAGGGACCTGTCTGGGACTGCCCATCGCCTACTCCACCACCCCGGTCAGCGCCGCAAGGGAGGTCCACGTTGGCCGCATGCGGCGGTCAACCCCGGCCTTCACCGCCTGCGCCGCCAGCAAACCAGCAGCCCGCCGGCCACCGGCTGCAGTGCCCTCAGCGCGGCCGCGGGACGGAAGGGCATCGGATCCGCGTCATGCCGGACCCGGCAACAAGTCATTACCAGTAGCAAGCAGCCCATTGGGAGGACCGGACGGGAAGGACGCTAGATGCCCGACATCGAGACCATCCGTACCTGGGAAGGCCGCACCCTGCTCGACCGCGACGGTGGCCGCATCGGCACCATCGACGCCATCTACCTCGACGACCGGACCGGGGAGCCGGAGTGGGCCCTGGTCAACACCGGCCTGTTCGGCACCAAGTCCAGCTTCGTCCCCCTCGCTCAGGCCTTCCAGAGCGACAACGACGTCCTCGTCCCCTACGACAAGCAGCTGGTCAAGGACGCCCCCCGAATCGACGCCGATCAGCACCTCTCCGAGGCCGAGGAGCAGCGGCTGTGGCGCCACTACGGCCTCGACTACGACGCCACCGACCGCGACCTCCCCAGGAGGAGGCGCACGACCGGCCGGGACACGGTGGGACGGGACGCCTCAGGCCCAACGACCGATGACGCCATGACCCGCTCGGAGGAGGAGCTGCGGGTCGGCACCACTGAGCGGGAGCGGGGCCGGGTCCGGCTGCGCAAGTACGTCACCACCGAGCAGGTGGAGCAGGCCGTCCCGGTGCGGCGGGAGCGAGTGCGGGTCGAGCGGGAGCCGATCACCGACGCCAACCTCGACGCGGCCACCTCGGGCCCGGACATCTCGGAGGCCGAGCACGAGGTCGTGCTGCGCGAGGAGGAGCCGGTGGTCGAGAAGCGGGTCGTCCCCAGAGAGCGGGTCCGGCTCGACAAGGACACCGTGACCGGCGAGGAGCGGGTGGCCGAGGAGATCCGCAAGGAACAGATCGACCTCGACGACGAGGACACAGGAGCCGGGCGGCACGAGCGTCGCCGACGTCGGTAGACGACCGGCAGGGGTTCGGCCTGGAGCCTGGACGGCTGACCAGGGTTCGCCGACGGCCGCCGCGGTACGGCGCTGCGCCGACGGGGGAGGCGTATCGCCAGTCCGTCAAGGAACTGGTGCAGGCCAACAAGCTCGTACGCGGTGAACTCGTGGTCGATGGGAACGTGGCCGATCCCGCCCAGATCACCTGCCCGTCCTCGTCCTGGCCCACACCTGAGTGCATGGCTCGAGACCCGCGGAGCGTGCCGGTAGAACCGTCGGGGGCGGGAGACTTCAAGGCCGTGACCAGCGGCTCCAGGCACAGGGCGACGGACACGGCCGCCTGGCAACTGGCGCTGACGACACCGGCCCGAATGCTGCCAAGCCGGTAGACAGTTCGGGGCGTGGACCCCGCTTCGCCGCGCCGGCTCCTCCCTGCCGTTGACGCCAGGAACCGTAACAACAGCGGCGGGCGCAGGGTCTTACTAGAGAGCCCATGCAGGACTGGGCGAACAACTGTGGAGAGCATCCTGGAGGAGGCGAGCAGCTTTGAGTCTTGGCGTAAGCATCTTCCTGCTGGTGGTGGGGGCCATCTTGACCTTCGCGGTGGAGGTCACCACCTCGGGGTTCAACATCAACACGGTCGGGGTCATCCTGATGGTTGCCGGGGCGCTTGGCCTGGTGTTGTCGCTGCTGTTCTGGAGCAGCTTCTCGCCGTATCGGCGGACCAGGACCGTGGCCAGCCCCGACACGGTGGTCGAGGAGCGGCGTATCGAGCGTGACCTCCCCTAGCCGGCATCCCGGCATGACCAATGCCTGTTGCGGGGATTGCCGGGCAGGCGGAGGGTGGGTCCATGTCGGCGACTCCATCGGCGTTGGGCCTGCCTGGATAGGGCCGGGACGCGCTCCCCCGCGCCAGAGTCATGGATGCCGACGGCCGCCAGTGAGGTCCGCCAAGCCCTGGGGGAGCTCGAGGATTTGCGCCATGCAGACGACCGCAATTTGCACTGGTTGAGCCGGACGGCGTATGGCTGCCCGCGATGACCTGGTCGTCGATCCCTCACCGCCGCAGCGGAATGCCATCTGGTCTGGTTGGTCATCCCGCCCAGGCCACGTCGAGCAGCACCACAATCCGCTCGGGCTGCAGGACCCAGTAGGTCAGCATTCCTTGCGCAGCCCCAAAGGTCACCGTCCAGCCACCATCACCAAGGCGGCGCCGACGAAAGATCATGCTGGCTTCGACGGGATCTACCCGCAGGACAGCGACGACGCCGGCGACCGAGCCGGCCAGCAGGGGCGGGGCGCCGCGGAGCCGCCGGTGAACCTGTTGTGTGACAAGGATCTGGTAGGCGCCTTCTGACCTGGCAGCCGTGCCCTCATCCCAGGCCAGCGCCTGGGAGCGATCGCCCTGGCGAATCCGCTCGACCAGGGCCCGCCAGGCGGCCAGCTGCTCGGCCGAGGGTGGTGGAGGCTGGATCGCCATGGCCATCGCCTCGCTCATTCGACCAGCCTATCCACTATCGAACCCGGTACCGACCAGGTTCCGCACAATTATGCAGGTTCATGGCGGCGTAGGCCTGTCGCAAACGGGCGTTCTCCATATACGGATTCGGCACGCAGAGCATCTATGAACCATTTATCGCCGCATCTACCGCACCAAGAACCATGAACGCAATGGACCAGCAACCGGGGTCCGGTCAGCTGGCTGTGCCTAGTCCTCCAGCCGTGGATCGTGATGTCCATGGTTGTTGGGCGGCTTGCTTTGGTGGTGCCGGTGCGGGCACGGGCTTGAGGTCGCGTCGCCGGACTGACCAGCGCCGGCGAAGCGCCCGCGCCCGGGTCTCGGGTCCGGCAATCGGCCCTGATCCGGTGAGGCTGGCCAGCGCAGCGTCCTCGAGGCGACAGCGGCGCCCGCTCGGAACCAAGGAGGAGGCGCTCACTCGATGCGTCAGATGTGAGCAAGGAGACGATCTAGCGGCCGAGGCACGCTCGTGAGATCCAGCGCGTCGACCAGCAGCCGCGCGTAGCGGAGCTTGCGCCCGCTGTGGGTGCCGATGAAGCGCCGAAGCTGCTCCTGGGGACTGCGTCCTCGCCAGGCAGGCTGCTGCTGGAAGGTGCGGAACGATCCGAGCTCGCCCTGAGCCGCAACGACGTGTTCCACCGCGGCGGGACCAAGGCAGCGGATGAGCTCGGCCTCCAGGTCGGCGACGCACACATAGAACCCGAGGGCTTCCAGCTCGGCGCGACCCAGGTTGGAGCCGAGGCCGGCCCGCTCCAGACCGCGCCGGAACTCGCCCTCCTCGCGCTCGTCACAGAGGCCCGCCAGTCTGACATCCAAGCCCCGAGGACCGAACAGCTCCAGGAAGCGTCGGATGTTCCTGGCACCGCCCATTGGCACCACGGCAATGCCGGCAGCGGCAAGATCGCGACCACGGCGCGCGGCGAGCGCCTGGAGCGCGATCTGGTCGCTGCTCCCCTCAACCAGCACGACCGTCTGTGGGTCGACGCCGGCGGCCAGCGCGTGTGCCGCCGCGGCCGCCAGCCGAGCCTCGCCGCCGCCAGCCAGCGACGCGACGGCTGCCAGCTGGACTCGCTGCTTGTCGGTCACCTGCCCAGTCTAGTGCTCCGGCTATAGAGCCTGAGCTTCGGACACACGCCATCCCCGCTCCAACCTCGGACGACGAACCAGCGTCGGACAGGGTTCGAACCCCTCAGGCCGAAGGCCTCAAGTGCTATCGGTGGACAGCAGCACCTCTGTGGCCTTGATGACCACCGTGACAGCTGTACCTTCCGATAGCCCAAGCCGCTCGGCCGAGCCGCGAGTGATCGCCGACACGATCTCGTTCTCGCCCACCTGGACGACGACCTCGGCCATGATGGTGCCGAGCTTGACCGATCTGACTGTGCCTGGGAGCTGGTTGCGTGCGCTGAGCGCCACATCGTCCTCCTGGATTGGTCTGCTGGGGCGGCCAAGCCTACCGAACTGGCGAACTTGTCGGACCAGCGAGGCAATATCTAGGCGTGTTGGCAGCAGCAGGAGGAGCGGGACGGGCTGATCACGGCGACGTCCTCAGGTAGCCAGGTCGATCAGGACCGGCTGGCGCGTGCCGCGACCTCGTCGATGATGAGGGCGAGCCCGATGCCGACGATCCACGCGTCCTTGGCCAGGGGGATTCCCTGCTGGGTGGGACGAAGCGAACCCTCCTCGCGCATGCCGGGTGTCCGCAGGTACAAGCCCAGGGTGCCCAGGGCAAAGGCGGTCAGCCCGGCGCCGGCCAGCCAGGCCGGCACCACCGGCAGCACCAGGGCCGCGCCGATGGCGACCTCAGCGCTAGACAGCAGGCTGGTGAACCGCTTGGCATCCA
>Ga0081538_10000716_pt1 | contig 36181 bp, 40 predicted proteins | sample TabmetS5T2R1_FD_71022 | JGI IMG/M metagenome (GOLD analysis project Ga0081538, IMG submission 71022) | Tabebuia heterophylla rhizosphere microbial communities from the University of Puerto Rico - S5T2R1 | ecosystem: Host-associated > Plants > Roots > Rhizosphere ...
CGCGCGTCTATTCCGACTCGATCGAGCGCGACGGACTTCCAATGACGTTCGAGAGCTACCACTACTCGCTCGGGGATTACTGGCGCGCCATTCGTGACGCAGGCTTTTTCGTCGACGACCTCCGCGAGATCTACGACGACGGGCACCCGCGCTGGCGGGACGTGCCGCTTTTTCTTCGTTTCGACGCTCGCAAGCCGGCGTGATCGAGCTCGTCCCGATGACGCCGCGGTTCGTCGAGGCGGTGCTCGCGGACCGCCGAGACGAAGCGGGTGCGCTCCTCGAGATCGACCTACCGGATGAGTTTCCGTCCGACGGCGAGCGGCGCTTTCTCGGCATGCGGCTCCGGCAGATGCACGAGGACGAGCGGTTCCAGCAGTGGTGTCCGCACGCGGTCGTGGTGGCCGGAACGCTGATCGGTCACGCGGGCTTCCACGGCCCGCCGGGCGTCAACTCCACCCAGAACCCGGACGCGGTCGAGTACGGCTACAAGATTCTCCCCGCCTGGCGCGGGCACGGCTACGCGACGGCTGCGGCGACGATGCTGATGGACCTGGCGGAGGAGTGGGCCGGCATCCGCCACTTCGTCCTCTCCGTCGCACCGGACAACGTTCCGTCGCTCGCGATCGTTCGCAAGCTGGGGTTCGTCAGAACGGGCGAGCACATGGACGAGGAAGACGGGCTCGAGTGGGTCTTCGAGCTAGAGCGATGAGGAGCGGCGCCTCGCCCTGAACTCGGCGATCCACGCAGCTGCTCGCAGGCCGAGCCAGATCGGCGCCATCAGGAAGTAGAACAGCAGCCCCGCGATCAGAAGCAGGGCCCACCAGACCCCCCACCGCCAAAGCGGGATCGGCTTCTCCCGGGCCGCCTGCGCCGCGGGGTTCACGCCGGGGCCGCTTCGCGCTGCCGCCGCTCGATCATGGCGATGACCCGCGCCGCGGTCTCCTCGATCGAGAGCTCGGAGATCTCGATCACCGGACAGCCGAGCTTGCGGTGGAGCTTCTTCGCCTCCTCGAGCTCGTCGTAGATCTCGACGAGCTCGGTGTACTTGCGGTTGTTGCCCCCCAGTCGCCGCGCGCGATCCGTGCGGATCTCGGCCAGGCGCTCGGCGTCGATCGTCAGTCCGACGATCTTCGACTGGTCGATCTCGAACAGCTTGTCGGGCGGCTTGATCCCCTTCACCACCGGGACGTTCGCCGCCTTGTACCCGAGGTACCCGAGATAGATCGAGAGCGGCGTCTTCGACGTCCTCGAGACGCCCACGAGGACAACGTCCGCCGCATCCAGCCCACCGCCGACGCCGTCGTCGTATTTGACGGCGAACTCGATCGCGGCCATCCGCTGGAAGTAGTTCGTGTTGAGCGGCGGACGGGCCCCCGGCGTCATCTTGGCCGGCTGGCCCGAGACGCGTGCGACTGACTCGATCGGCTGCCTGAGGATGTCGCAGTAGTGCACCTTCGCCCGGCGACAGAGCTCATGCATCGCTTCACGGAGCTCCGGCTTGACGATCGTGTAGACGATCACCGCGGGCCGTCCCTTGGCGCGCTCGACGGCGAGACGCAGGTCGTCGACGGTCTCGACCATCGGGTGGACGATGTCCTCGAACTCCTGCTCGGGGAACTGCGCCTCGAGCGCCTGCACGAGGCGCTTCGCGGTCGCCCCGGTCGCGTCCGAGATCATGTGCAGCTCGACGACGCCCATCGCCTAGGAGCGTACCGCTGAGGGAAGCCATGCCCGGTGTCGGGCACCGGACATGGCTTTGCGTGAGGGGTTCTACTGCGCGGAGGCGGGGCGTTCGCCGAGGGTGACCTCGACGGTGCGCTCGTCGCCTGACCGCGTGATCGTGAGGCGAAGCTTGTCGCCGGGCCGCTTCGAGTCGATCGCTTCGCGAAGCTCGTCGCCGGACTCGATCGCGTTGCCGTCCACGGCGGTGACCTCGTCACCGGCCTGCAGGCCGGCGCTATCTGCCGGGGCGCCCGGCACGACCTCGTTGATGCGAGCGGCGCCGTCGTTCGGGAGGCTGACCCCGAGATAGGCGTGCTCGACGCTGCCGTCCTGGATCAGGTCGGCTGCGACTCGACGGGCAGTGTCGCCTGGGATCGCGTAGCCGATTCCCTGGCTGCCGCCCGACTCGCTGCGGATCTGCGCCGCAACGCCGACCACGCGACCCTGAAGGTCGAGCACCGGGCCGCCCGAGTTGCCGTTGTTCAATGCCGCATCGGTCTGCACCGCGTTTTCGATCGTGAAGCCGTTCGGCGACACGATCTCGCGGCCGAGCGCGCTGATCACGCCGGTCGTCAGCGTTCCCGCGAGCCCGAAGGGGCTCCCGATCGCGACGACGGGTTCACCGACCTCGAGCGAGCTTTCCGTCGTGAAGCTGAGCGTCGTGAGCTCAGCCGGCGGACGGTTGACGTCCAGCACTGCGATGTCTGTCGAGGGGTCGGTTCCGACGATCTCTGCATTGACCTCGGAGCCGTTCGAGAATTCAACGCTGACGGACCCGCCGCTCGCGACGACGTGCTGGTTCGTCACGATGTGGCCCTGCTTGTCGATGACGAAGCCGCTGCCCGTCGCGCCGCCGGCGCCGCCATCCGAGACGTGGACTTCGACGACGGCGTCCTTCGCGCGGCCGTAGAGCCCGGCGACGGACGATGTGGTCTGCGCGACCGATTCGCCGGTCGGGACGGTCGTCGTCGTCCCGGCGGCGACGGGGTCGTTCTCGGTCGAAAGCGCGACGCCCGCGCCGACCGCAGCTCCGACTCCTGCGGCGAGCAGGAGTGCAAGAAGCATGGTTACCAGTTGCTTGCTCATCAGTTTCTCGTTCCTTTCCACGGTATGCGAACCATGGAACCTCACGCGCCTAAGAGCCGTCTGAGAACGACGTTCAGGCTGCGTTAAGGCCCGTTAGCGAGGAATCTGCGCGAGATCCCCTAGTCCCCTCAGCGTGTCGCGGACGTCGAGTAGCAGGCGGAGCCGGTTCCGGCGCACGTTCTCATCCTCGGCCATGACGAGCACCTCTTCGAAGAATTGGTGCAGGACCGGGCCGAGCTTCGCGCCGGCTTCGACGGCGGCCTCGAAGTCCCCGGTCTCGAGCGACGAGGCGAGCTCAGGCTCGACCTCGGCCAGCGCGTCCGCGACGTCACGCTCGCCCTGCTCGTTGAGAAGCTTCGGATCGAGCTTCGGCGCCGCGTCCTCCTTCTCGGCGAGCCGGCTGGCCCGGATGTACGCGGTGTGGATCGGCTCGAGCCGCTCGTCGGGCAGCGCTGCGAGAGCCTGGGCGAGTCGCGCGACGGAGCCGAGATCGCGCACTGTGGCGGCGCGCGCCGCACGGACGTGCTCGACCGGAACGTCGAGGAGCCCCTCGAAGCGCTCCTCGACGAACTCCGCGACGTCCTCGTTGAGCAAGCTCCGCGGGATCGTGAGGCCGCCCTCCGTGGCCAGCCGGCAGAGGCCGATCGCGGCCCGCCGCAGCCCGTACGGGTCGCGCGAGCCCGTGGGCCGATGGCCGAGCTCGAAGGAGACTGTGAGCGTGTCGATCTTGTCGGCTGCGGCGAGCACCCGGCCAGGCTCAGTCGAAGGGAGCGGCCCTCCGGCCGAATCGGGCAGGTACTGCTCGCCGATCGCGGCCGAAACCGCCTCCGGGAAACCGGCGAGCCGTGCGTACTCGGCCCCGATGTACCCCTCGAGCTCCGGAAATTCCCGGACGAGCTCGGCGGCCTGGTCGGCCTTGGCGAGCCTCGCCGCCTCGAGCGAGGCCTCACCACCGCCGAGGCGCTCGACGAGCTTCTTCAGGCGCTTGGTCTTGTCGGCGAAGGTCCCGGCGCCGGCGAAGTACACGATCGACCCGAGCCGCTCGGCGAGCTCCTCGATCCCTGCCGCAAGATCACGCTCGAGCGTGAACGTCGCATCGTCGAGCCGCCCCTCGAGCACGGTTTCGTTTCCCGCCCGGACCGTCTCCGGATCACCGCCGTTCGCAACGACCGCGAACCGGTTGCCCCCGAGCGGGAAGTAGCGCTGGTGCGACTGCATCGCGGTCTCGATCACGCGCATGGGAAGCGACAGGAACCGCTCGTCGAACGACCCTTCGAGCACGACCACCTTCTCGACGAGATGGACGACCTCGCGAAGCTTCCCGAGCGGATCGCTCCACTCGCCGAGCGCGTCGAGCCCCTCGCGGATCTGCCGCTCGCGCTCGGATGCGACGGGCTCGACGTCGGCAGCGCGCAGCGTCTCCTCGTACGAGTCGGCAGAGGGCACCTCGACCTCGCCGTGGGTGAACCGGTGCCCGTAGGTCGTCGTGCCGTGTCCGTCGACGGCATCATCGCCAAGGCGCGCGCACGTCCAGCGCACCGGCCTCGGAAACCGAAGACCGGAGTCGTCCCAGCGCATCGTCTTGCCGAATCGCAGGCCGCGGACGATCTCCGTCAGCCGTCCCGGCAGGACACTCGCCAGGGACTGTCCCTGGACGACGACTCCGAGGAACCCGTCGCGCTCCTCCAGGTCGTCGACCGCCACGCCGTGCCGCTTAGCGAAGCCAGCCGCCGCCTGCTCGCGCAGGTGGACGGGCGGCCCCTTGACCCAGCGGTCGCCCGTTTCCTCCTCGAGTCCGCTGACGAGAACCGCGAGCCGCCTCGGCCCGACGTAAACGCGCTCCGTCGTCGCGCCCAAGTGACGCTCGACGAGCGCCGGCAGCTGCGCCTCGGCCTCGTAGACGGAGCCGGCGGGCAGCTCCTCGCAGCCGATCTCAAACAGCAGCTGCAAGGTATTCCTCGGCGACGCGGCGCGCCAGGTCTCGGACCCGCCCGACATACGAGGCGCGCTCAGTGGCCGAGATCGCGCCGCGCGCGTCGAGCAGGTTGAAGGCGTGCGACGCCTTCAGCACCTGGTCGTAGGCTGGCAGCGGCAGGTTCTTCGCGAGCAGGTGCGCGCACTCGTCCTCGTGCTCGGCAAAGCGGCGCATGAGGGTGTCGACCGGCGCCTCCTCGAAGTTGTAGGTCGACCACTGCCGCTCGTTCTCGCGGTAGATCTCCCCCCAGCTGAGGCCCGACGCCCACTCGAGCTCGAAGGCAGTTCGCTTGCCCTGGAGGAACATGGCCAGACGCTCGAGCCCGTAGGTGATCTCGCCCGAGACGACGTCGACGTCGAATCCGCCCAGCTGCTGGAAGTACGTGAACTGCGTGACCTCCATCCCGTCCACCCAGACCTCCCAGCCGAGGCCCCAGGCGCCGAGCGTCGGCCCCTCCCAGTCGTCCTCGACGAGGCGGACGTCATGGCGCTGCGTGTCGATTCCGATGGCCTCGAGCGAGCCGAAGTACTGGTCGAGGATGTCCTCGGGCGCCGGCTTGAGGATGACCTGGAGCTGGTAGTAGTGCTGGAACCGGTACGGGTTCTCGCCGTATCGCCCGTCGCTCGGCCGGAGGCACGGCTCGACGTAGACGGTTCGCCACGGCTTCGGGCCGAGGCAGCGGAGGAACGTCGCCGGGTTGAACGTGCCTGCGCCGAGCTCGGTGTGGTACGGCTGCATGACGACGCAGTCGCGCTCGGCCCAGTAAGCCTGGAGCGCAGAGATCATCTCCTGGTAGTTCAGGGCCACGAGTCGGGCAATCCTACTGAGGAGGTGTCGTTCCGAATCCCGCCGGGAACAGGCTGCATATGGCGGAAACGCGTGAGGTTCAGGTCGCCGAGGTCAAGGCGTTCAAGACCCGTTCGGGCAACACGAGGTACGTCCTCGTCGACGCCGACGGCAACGAGTACACGACCTTTCGCGAGGCGATCGCGCGCAAGGCGGTCGGGGCCGAGGGCCGCCGCGCCCGGATCCGCTTCCACGAGGAGGAGCGAAACGGCTTTCGGAACGTCTACCTGGACGGCGTCGAGCCGCTCGAGGATGAGCCGGCACCCGGCGACGCCGAGGAGCGAGAGGTCGAAGAGGCGGCTTGGCAGGCGGCGATCGAGGCCGCGCCCTGGCTCGTCGGAGGCGACCGGAAGCGCAAGGTTCCGGCGGACGACCTCTTCGAGACGCTGAAGCCCTTCAAGGACCGCGTAGCGGACGACATCAAGGATTGACGCCCCGGCGCGGGCGCTCCATCACCCGCTCCGACGGCGGGCCGAAGCCGAACTTCGCGTAGAGCGAATGCGCGTCGGCCGTGTGCAGGATCCATCGCTTGTCGGCATACGGACCGTTCTCGATCATCTCCCGGACGAGCTCCACGCCGAGGCCGCGCCCGCGGTACTCAGGCAGCACGTAGACGTCCGCGAGGTACGTCACCGACGCGCCGTCGGACACGGCCCGGGCGAAGCCGATCTGGCGGTCGCCGTCGTAGACGCCGACGACGCGCTGCGCCTCCCGCACGAGCCGTTCCTGCTCGTCCCGCGGCCTGCCCGGAGCCCAGTACGAGTGGTTCGAGACGAAGTCGTGCACTGCGTCGACGTCGATTCGTCCTCGGTCGTCGTCGACCTCGAACCCGCCCGCGACCTCTCGCTTCACGCCGACAGGGTCTTCAGGCGGAAGCCGCCGTGGTACTCGTAGGACGACGCGATCACCGCAAGTGCCTCGCGCGCCGCCCGACCGCTGAGGCCTGCTTCGGAGGCCTCGGCGAGGGGCCGCCTTAGCAGTGCCTCGATGCCGCCGAGCCCGGCCGCAGTGAGCGAGATCACGTCGTCGCCGCGGCAGTTCCCGCACACCGCGCCGCCGGCCCGCGGCGAGTAGCCCACGAGCCCGACCTCCCCTCCGCACTCCGCGCAGCTCGTCAGATGCGGCAGGTAACCGGAGAGCCACAGGAGCTTGAGCTGGAAGCTGAGCGCAAGCGGGTCGGTCGCCGCGCGCTCACCAGGCCGCGGCTCGGCCTCGTCGAGCAGGTCGAGGAAGCGCGTGAGTGCCTCGAAGGCGCGGGCGTTCGCTTCCTGCTCGGGAAAGAGGCGCAGCATCGCCTCGAGAGCGACGAACCCGACATTGAGCCGGTAACCGTCCTCGCGGGCAGCCCGATGGGAGCGCAGGAGCTCCACGCCGGTGACCGTCTGGAGCTCGCCGCTGCCCTGGTGCAGCACGAGCTCCACGTGGCTGAGCGGCTCGAGGCGGGCGCCGAACCGCGACTTCGTCCGCCGGACGCCCTTCGCGACGGCGCCGACCCGGCCCCGGTCGAGCGTGTACAGATGGAGCACACGGTCGGCCTCGCCAAACCGCAGCGAGCGCAGGACGACCGCCTCGGTCTTGTACGTGCGGCCCGCCACGGCTCAAGTGTAGAAGCAGGGTCAGCCGGGAAAATGCGCCCCATGGCGCAAATCCAGATGTACACGACCCGCTGGTGCGGCTACTGCGTGCGCGCCAAGGCACTGCTCGAACAGCGCGGGATTCCATACGAGGAGATCTCGCTCGACGACGACCCCAACTTCCGCGAGACGATCTTCGAGCTCACCGGCCGCTGGACGGTGCCGCAGATCCTGATCGACGGCGAGCCGATCGGCGGCTACGTCGAGCTCTGGCGGCTCGACAAGGCCGAGGGCCTGGAGAAGCTGGCCGCCTAGAGAATCGTCAGCGGCGAACCGACCGGCATGAGCCGCGCCAGGCGGAGGATGTCGCCGTTACGCATCCGGATGCAGCCGTGCGAGACGCGGCCCGGGAGAATCGACGGCTGGTTCGTCCCGTGGATCCCGATGAAGCCGCCTCCGGGCCAGTCGGTCAGGACCGGCGACCTGGCGCTCGTCCCGAACGCGATCGGGCCGTAGACGGGGTTACCGAATCCGTACAGTTGGTTGCGGATGAAGAACTCGCCCCGCGGCGTCGGCCACTGCGAGAGCCCAACTCCGACCGGAGCACGGAAGATCACCTTGCCGCGCTTGTAGAGGGTCGCCTGAAGGCGGCGGCGGTCGACGACGAGCCGCGTTCGCAGCTCCTTCCAATCGGAGAGCGTCTTCCGGTGCACCCAGCCCGTGCGGTTCGCAGGCAGGATCGCGAGCCTGACCTTGATCCAGACGCCGCGCTTCGTCCGGCGACCTTCGAGCACTGAGACGAGGTTGGTGGTGCCCTCGGGCGTCCAGCGATCGAGGACGGCGACACGTGCCGACGTGCGCCGCGGCTTTGCCCGGACGACCGCCCGGCGGATGACGAACGCATAGCGGTAGAGCTCCTGCTTGCCGCTCGACAGGACGAATGCTTCCGGCTTCGCACGCTTGCGGTCCACGCTGGAGGCCGCCGTCGCCGGCAACGCAAGGCAGAGAAGAGCTGCCACAAGCAGGTATGGGCCGTGCGGGACCCGCATCTGGGCGCCGGAAATATAGATCACAAACCGGATATCGGCAGATCGCTAACGGATCGTGACCGGCGTTCCGACCCGCATCAGGCGGTCCAACCGCGAGATCGACGGGTTGGGAAGCCGCACGCAGCCGTGCGAAACGCGCCCCGGCAGGATGCCGGGCTGGTTCGTGCCGTGGATCCCGATGAAGCCGCCTCCGGGCCAGTCGGTGAGCACCGGCGAGCGGCCGTTAGTGCCGAAGGCGATGACGCCGTAGATCGGGTCGGTGAAGCCCGTCAGCCGCTCCCGCACGTAGAAGCGGCCGGGCGGCGTCGGCCACCTCGGCTCTCCGACACCGACGATCGAGCGAAAGATCGGCCGGCCCCGACGGTACAGCGTCGCGCGGAACCGGCTGCGCTCGATCACGAGATGGGTGTCCACGGAGGTGAACGAGCCCACAGCCTCCCGCGGGATCCAGCCGGAGGAGCCGTTCGGCAGGATCGGGAGCTGCACGCGGACCCAGTAGCGGCCCTGGGCGTCGATCCGCCCGCCCAGCAGGTAGACGATGTGGCGCACATGCTCAGGCGTCGTTCTGCGAAGCCGGGCGACGACGCGTGCCGTGCCGGACGGCTGGGCGCGCGCCGCGACGTTTCGTAGCAGCGGCGCGTTCTGCGAGATCCCGTTGACGTTCGAGAGCCTGAAGTTCCTCGTCGCACGTCGCCCGACGTGGACCCGCAGGCGGACAGCGGGAGCCGCGGCCTCTGCGAACGCGGCCCGGAAGACGAGGCGCCACTCCCCAAGCTGGCCGGCCGTCGGCCGCCAGCGGAAGATCACCTTCGCCGGCGCGTCCGAGACGCGCTGCAGCTGAGCGCCCCTCGGCAGCCGATCTGCCCAGATCCGGACTGACGAGTTGAGCGGTCCGGCCGCTTCGAGCTCGATGCGGAGCTCTCTGCCGAGCCCGGCGACGAGCGCGGTCCCGCTCTCCGGCGTCCGCCCCTGCCAGTACACGCCTTCCGCCGCCGGCGCGCCGCCGACTGCTGCGAGTCCACACAGGACGAGCCCAGCAGCGAGCGCAGTCCAACGTCGTCCGTGTGTTGCCCGCGCCGTCATTTGCTTCGACCCCTTGCTCTTCTAGCAGAGAGAAGGCGACTCCTTCGAGCCGCCCTCTCGCTCCTCGGATGCTTGATCCGGCCTAGCCCGTGAAGGGCGGCCTCGTCCGCGCCCTGACGCGTCCCCTCGCGCCCTGGCCCTTCTTGGCCTTCTTGACCTTCTTGACCTTCTTGACCTTGGCCTTCGTCTTCTTCTTGTACTGATCGATCGCCGCGCTCTTCTTGAGCACCTTCACGACCCGAACCCGCTCCGGCGTCACGACGCGCTTGACGCTGACAACCGCGTCCTTCCCCGCCGAAGAGGCATACCCCACGCCGCCGACCGAAGCCAGCGACATCAGCATCACAGCCGTCAATGCACCGACGAACGCGACGCGAAGCCCGGTCGCGCGAGTGCGGCCGTGGGACCTCACACGCGTCTCGAGCCGGTGCACGAACTCGGACGACGGCTCGGGACGGCCGGACCTGAGCTCGGCCTCGAGATCGAACGGCTCCTGCCGCTTCCGCCAGTACCGCATTTCAGTGAACCCCCTCATTGCATTCCATGTTCATCCCTACTACCGGGATGCTTCGCGTTTCCTTACAGGGGTCGATGCGTCACGTTCTTCGCCAAATGCATCGCGGAGCCGTCCGAGCGCGCGGTGCAGCGCAACCTCGACCGTGTTCGTACGCGCCCCGAGCAGCTCGGCGATCTGTCTGGCGCTGAGATCGGCGCCGTAGCGGAGCGCGATCAGCTCGCGGTCGCGGTCGTCGAGCGCGCCGACGGCGCCGGCGACGGTCAGCCGCCGAACGGTCTCGCCCTCGATGTCCGACGTATCGGGCACCTCGGCGTGCTCGCTCGCGAGCTCCAGCTTCGGGCCCTGGCCGTCGACGCAGCGCTTGGCGATGCCGAGAAGCCAGGCGATCGGTTCGCCTCTGCTCGGGTCGTAGCTCTTCTTGTAGCGCAGGGCGCGCTCGAAAGTCTCGCTCGTCAGGTCCTCGGCGTCGGGCCCGTCCCCGACTCGGTAGGCGACGTAGGCATAGACGCGACGGATCAGCGGCTCGGGATGCGCGAGAGGGTCGCGGCGCAGCATCAGCCGGTCTCGGCGCGAAACTCGGCGATCTCCGGGCTGAGCGGGTTCAGGCGGGACGCCTCCGCAAGGGCCCGCCTCTGCTCTGCGCCGCTACTCGCCTCGGCGAGCCGGAACCAGAGGAACCAGTCGCTCGGGTCCTCGGCGATTGCGCGCCGGAAGCTCTCGCGTGCCGCAGCCTCCTCGCCTCGGCCGAGCTGCGCCTCGCCGAGCCGCTGCCAGGGCTCGGAAGACCACCGTACCCAGCGCCGCGCCTTCTTCGCCTCGTCCTCGGCCTTCGCGTAGTCAGGCGGTGACGCAGCGGCTGCCTCCTCACTCGCGGCGACAGCGCTCGAGCCGACGAGACCGACGAACGCCACGCCGGCCAGTGCGACGGCCACCGCCGCGCCGGCCACTCGGAGACGAGGTCCCGGCACCATCGGCGCGGATCGCTCCGGACGCAGCATCAGCAGCACGACGGCGCACGCGAGCGCCGGGACGGTGATGCCGGGAAGCTCCCAGTCCCAGTCGACGCCCGCGTGCACGACGTAGGCGACGTAGGCGCCGAGCGCGCCGACGGCGAGCGGCTCGTGCCTCGCTCCTACGGCTGCGGCGAACGGCGCGGCGAGGGCCACGAGGAGCAGTGCTAGGCCGACGGGTCCGAGCTCGGCGAGCGTCTCGAGGTAGAGGTTGTGAGCGTCCCGGACGATGTGCGGGATGGGCCGGTGCTGGTTCCAGTACTGGACGTACGTGCCCGGCCCCGAGCCGAGAACCGGATTCGCGCGGAAGTCGTCCCACGCCTCCTCCCACAGCTCCGCGCGGTAGCCGCCGGTGAAGGTGAACAGGCGCTCCTCGAGGTTGGCCGTCTGCTCCGGCGGCGGCGCGACGAAGGCGTCGTGCGCGCGTTCGACGAGCTCCACGGGGCCACCGAAGCGCACGAAGGTGGCGAGGAGTGCGACGGCGGCGCCGGCGGCGAGAACGCCCGCGAAGGCCATGCGGTAGGTCCGGCTCGGAGTGAACCGGCGTTCGGCGAAGGCGAGCAACGCCACGCTTCCGGCCGCAACGATCGCGAAGAGCGCGACGACGATCGCCACTTCGCGGCCCTGTTCGACGGCGGCGCGGAGCGGCGAGTCCTCGACAGTGAGCGCCTCGGACGTCGAGCCGATGAAGGTCGCGAGCCCGGCTGGGACGGCGACCGCGAGCAGGGCGACGGCGAGGTGCAGGCGACGCGGGTCGACGGCGAACGCGACGAGAATGCCTAGCCCGAGCGCGATCCAGGCTCCGCGGCTGAAGGTGAAGTAGAGCGCTGAGAGCAGGATCGTGAACGCAGCTCCCGCCAGGCACCGGACGAGGAGGCTTCGGTCGCGCGCGAGAACGCCGAGTGCGAGAAGCGCCCCCATCGCGCAGAAGATCCCGAGCCCGTTCCAGTAGCCCAGCGGCTCGGACAGCCGGTACGTCGAGACTGGGTCGTACGACCCGAGCCGGTCCGGGAAGAGACGAGTTGCGAGCCCGTACGCCCCGATGATGGTGACCGCGGCGAGAACCCCGCGAAGAAGCGCCGGCGCCGTTGCGCGGCGGACGACGAGCAGGAGGGCGGCGGCGACGCCGAGGTAGGCGAGCATTCGAAAGCCTTCGAGCGCCGTCAGCACCGTGCTGTCCGTCCAGAGGATCGAGATCCACGTCCAGGCGGTGAGGCCGGCGATAGCGCCCAGAAACGCTGCCGTCAGGGCACCCCCGCGGAGCTCCGCCCGGTCGAGGACGAGCCAGGCCGCCGCGACCCAGAGGCCAACGAGCGCCGTCCAGCCCCAGGCCGGCGCGAAGTACCCGCCGTCGGCGGCGGCGAGCGCCCCCATCCCCAACGCTGCTGCGACGCCGACAGCGAGGCTGGCGAGGTCGGGAACGGCCGCGCGGGCACGCACCGCAGGCGCAGCCGCGTCAGCCATCGAGGCTCGGGGACGAAGCTACGCGCACCTCGTCAGAGAGTACCGCCGGCTCCTGTCGGAGCTCGGCTCAGGTTCCGTGCTCGGAGGCGTACCAGCGGAACGTCTCGGCGATCCCGTCCTCGAAATCGAGCTCGGGACGCCACCCGAGGACGTCCGCCGCGAGCCGGGAGTCGATGGCGCTGCGGTCGAGCTCGCCGGGACGGAGCGGCTCGAGCTTCGGCTCGACGCTCGTTCCGGCCGCCCGCTGAACGACGTCGAGCAGCTCGAGAACTGACGTCTCGCGACCCCAGCCGACGTTGAACGTCCCGCCTAGCCGGTTGTCGGCCGCGGTCGTGAAGGCGCGCACGACGTCGGCCACGTGGACGTAGTCGCGGGTCGGCTTGCCGTGCCCGTAGACGATCGGCGTCTCTCCGCGGATGAGCCTGTCGCTGAAGATCGCGACCACACCAGCCTCGCCGTGCGGGGTCTGGCGCGGGCCGTAGACGTTCCCGAGGCGAAGGATGACGTGCTGCGCGCTGTCCGAGCGAGCCTGTGTCCCGATGAACGCCTCGCCCGCGAGTTTCCCGGCCCCGTACTGGGAGAGCGGCTGCGGGATCTCGGTTTCCGGCGTGGGAATCGCGGCCGGATCGTTCCCGTACAGCGCGCCGCCGGTCGAGGCGAAGACGATCCGCGCGCCCAGCGCCGCGGCCGCCTGGCAGACGTTGAACGTGCCGCGCACGTTGGAGGCGAAGTCGAGATCCGGGTTCGTGACCGACACGGTGACGCTCGATTGCGCGGCGAGGTGGCAGATGAGCTCGGCGTTGAAGTCCTCCAGGCGGGTGCGCAAGGCCGACCCGTCGGCGATGTCGAGCTCGGCGAAGTCGGCGCCTTCGGAAACTCGTTCGCGGGCTCCCGACGAGAGGTCGTCGACGACGAGGACGTCGTCACCGCGGGCGACGAACGCGTCCGCCAGGTGAGAGCCGATGAACCCGGCACCGCCGGTGACGACGACACGCACGGCTACGGCGTCTCTCGCTGGCAGTTCGGGCAGAACCAGGTGCCGCGCCCGCCCGCTCGGGTCTTCGTAATGGCTGTACCGCAGCGCGGGCACGGCTCGCCCTCACGGCCGTAGACGCGAAGCTCCTCCTGCATGGAGCCGCTGGCTCCGTTCGGCGTGCGGTAGTCGCGCAGCGTCGTGCCCTGGCGGGCGATCCCGGCTTGCAGCGCCTCCTTGATCGCGCGCTGGAGACGGCCGACCTCGCGGGTCGTCAGGCTGCCCGCAGGCCGAAGCGGGTGGATCTTCGCCCGCCACAGCGCCTCGTCCGCGTAGATGTTCCCGAGACCGGCGGCGGCACGCTGGTCGAGGAGCGCCGCCTTGATCGGGGCGCGGCGGCCGCGGAGCCTTGCGGCGAGCGCGGCGGGCGTGAAGCCCTCGCCCAGCGGCTCCTCGCCGAGGCGTGCGAGGAGGTACGGAGCCTCCTCCTCGGGCTCGAGCAAGAGCCACGTGCCGAAGCGGCGGACGTCGCGGTACATGACGTCCGACCCGTCGTCTAGTTTGACAACGGCACGCCGATAGGGGTCGTCCTCCAGCGCTCCCTCGCGGTCGTGCAGCAGAGACCCCGTCATCCGGAGGTGAATCAGGAGCACACGACCGCTACGAAACCGAAAAACCAAATACTTGCCGCGCCGTTCGACGGCGTCGACGACCTCGCCCTGGAGCTCCACGGCGACCTCGTCGGGGTCGAGCGGACGCGTCAGCCTCGGATCCGCGATCTCCACGCGCTCGAACCGCCGCCCCACGAGCGCCGGCTCCAAGCTCACGCGAACCGTCTCGACCTCGGGCAGCTCAGGCACGCGCGCAAGCCTAGCCGCGAGGCAGCGCGTCTAGGAGAGCGTGTCCAGGACGACGCCGACGGCCTTCGGCTCCTCGTCCCCGAGCTCGTACGCGGCCTTGACCTGGTCTGCCGCGGCCTTCGCGGAAGCGTCATCCTGGGCGTGGATCTCGGCGAGCGCGTCGCCTGAACTCACGCTGTCGCCGCGCTTGCGCAGGCACACGACGCCGACGGCATGGTCGATGACGTCCTCCTTGACCGTGCGGCCCGCGCCAAGGTGCATGGCCGCGAGCCCGACGGCAAGGGCACCGAGCCTCGTGACGTAGCCGTCGCGGTCAGCGGTGACGGTCTCGACAATGGGCGCCTGCGGGAGTGCGTCCTCGGAGGGATCGCCACCCTGGGCCCGGACCCAGCGCTCATACGTTTCGAGCGCGGAGCCGTCGCGAAGCGCCGTTTCGACGCGCGCCCGCGCGTCAGCGTGGTCGTCGCTGTCGATCAGCGTGACGAGATGGGCGGCCGAGGCGACGGCCAGCTCGGTCAGGTCGGCCGGCCCGTCTCCGCGCAGTGTCGCGACTCCCTCGCGGATCTCGAGCGCGTTCCCGACGGCCTGCCCCAGCGGCTGGTCCATGTCCGTCAGCTCGCAGACCACCATGCGATCCGCGCGGCGGCCGAGCTCGAGCATGGCCTCGGCGAGAGTCCGAGCGTCTTCAATCGACTTCATGAAGGCGCCGTCGCCGACCTTGACGTCGAGGACGATCGCGTCGGCGCCGGCGGCGATCTTCTTGGACATGATGCTCGCCGCGATCAACGAGACGTTCTCGACCGTCGCCGTGACGTCGCGGAGCCCGTAGAGCTGCTTGTCGGCCGGTACGAGCTCGGCGGTCTGGCCGATGACTGCGATCCCGTGCTCGCGAACCTGCTCGACGAACTCGTCGCGAGAGAGCTCGATCCGGAAGCCGGGGATCGACTCGAGCTTGTCGAGCGTCCCGCCGGTGTGGCCGAGCCCGCGGCCGCTCATCTTCCCGAAGGGGATTCCGCACGCAGCGACAAGCGGCCCGACGACGAGCGATGCCTTGTCGCCCACGCCGCCCGTCGAGTGCTTGTCGGCGACCGGGCGGCCGATCTCGGCTTGGAGATCGATCGTCTCGCCGCTGCGCACCATGGCGTCGGTGAGCGCATACGTCTCTCGCGGAGAGAGCCCGCGGAAGTAGACGGCCATGCAGAAGGCGGCGAGCTGGTAGTCGGGGATCTCGCCGCGCGAGTAGCCGAGGACGAGCTCCGCGATGTCCTGGTCGGCCAGCTCGGCGCCGTCCCGTTTCCGCTGGATCAGCTCGGCGGGCCGGATCACGCTTTCTCGGCGATGAAGATCGACGGGAGACGCCGGACTCGAATCGGGCCTTCGACAACTGGGAGACGAGCACCTTCGAGGAGGACGAGAGAGTCGACATACGTCTGCGCAGCCGCTGCGTCGGGGAACACCAGCCACCCGTATGCGTCTCGCCGCTCGACCGAGGAGAAGTGCGCCTGGAGGTCGGCCTCGGCGTCCTCGGCGCGAAAAACAGCGCGTACGGGCTCGCGGCCGACGAGGTCGTAGAGCTCGCGGCAATGGTCGCGGCTGTTCGTCACGGCAACGAGACGACCATCGGGAGCGAGCACTCGCGCCATCTCTGCCAGCGCACGGTGCAGCTCGCGAACGTGGTAAAGCATCCACGCGGCGACGACGCAGTCGAACCGTCCATCCTCGAACTGCAAGTCCTCAGCCTGCCCGACGCGCGCATCGACGCCGCGCGCCTGCGCGATCTCGACCATCCGCGGTGACTGGTCGATCGCAACGACCGTGGCGCCGAGCTCGCGCTGCATCCGCTCCGCGAGCTCGCCCTCGCCGCAACCGACCTCCAAGATCCGCCGTGGCCGCGCCTCCGCGATCGCGTCGAACAGGACCTCGCGCGCATCCGGCCCCTCGGCACCGGCGGCGTGTGCCGCCTTGCGGGCAGCGAGCCTACTCTCGTCCTCGTACTCGGCCTGGACGACGGCCGGATCATCCATTGTCACGGTTCGACGATCGGGCTACCCGGGAGCCCGCGGACGCCTGACCGCCCGCCGAGCCACTTGTTCACCGTCGCACCGACGTCCGCGAACTCGCCCGCATGGACATGCCCGGCGGCGTTCCGCCCCTCGACGTACGCGAGCAACAGCGCGTGCTCGCGGGAGTGATCGGTCGACGGCGTCGTGGGGTCACAGCCATGGTCCGACGTGAGGATCAGCAGATCGCCCTCGCGCAGCTCGGCAAGCAGATCCGGGAGCCGGCGATCGAAGTCCTGGAGGCAGCGGTGGAAGTTCACAGGGTCGTTGCGGTGGCCCCAGAGCATGTCCGTCTCGACCAGGTTCACGAACACGAGCCCGTCGTCGAGCTCGCGCAGCAGCTGCACCGTCTGCGTGATCCCTTCGACGTTCGACTTCGTCGGATGCGACTCGTCGATGTCGATCCCCGCGAAGATGTCCCGGATCTTCCCGACGCCGTGGACCTTGTGGCCGGCCTCGCGGACCAGCGTCAGGTAGTTCGGCTGCCGCGGCTTCAGCGACCAGTCGTGGCGGTCCGGCGTTCGCACGTAGTTCCCCGGCTCGCCCTCGAACGGCCGAGCGATCACGCGCCCGACAGCGTGCTTGCCCGTCAGGATCTCTCGCGCGATCTCACAGCCGCGGTAGAGCTCGTCCAACGGGATCGTCTCCACGTGCGCCGCGATCTGGAAGACCGAGTCGGCCGATGTGTAGACGATCCACTTGCCGGTGCGCTGGTGCTCCTCCCCCAGCTCTTCGATGATCTCCGTGCCCGACGCTGCCTTGTTCCCGAGAACGCCGCGGCCGGTCCGGTGCGAGAACGGGTCGATGACCTCGAAGGGGAAGCCGTGGGGATAGGTCGGAAAGGGTGAGGCAGTCACCACTCCCATCAGCTCCCAGTGGCCGGTGGTCGTGTCCTTTCCTTTGGAGCGCTCGAACAGCCGGCCGGCGATCGCAGGCGCGCCGGGCTGAGGCGGACAGCCCTCGAGCGGCTTGACATTGCCGAGCCCGAGCGCCTCGAGGTTGGGAAGGTCGAGCCCGCCGACGGCCTTGGCAACGTTTCCGATCGTGTCGGACCCTTCGTCGCCGAAGTCCGCCGCATCGGGCAACTCCCCCGCCCCCACGGCGTCGAGCACGATGACGCACGCGCGCGGCATGGGGCTATTCTAGGTCGGTCGTGGAGGACGTCCTGGGACTCATAGGCATGGCGATCTTCATCGTCGCGACGATCGCGCTCGCGGCCGGTGTCACCTGGGTCGTCGTCAAGATCACGCCCTCCGGCCCGAAGAAGAAGCCGGACGCGCCGCCCGCCAGCTAGACGGGCGAGAGCCTGAGGACGTCGTCGAGCGGCGTGTAGTCGAGGCCGTGCGCCTCGGCGACCGCTTCGTAGGTGATCTTCCCCTCGACCACGTTGACGCCTCGTGCCAGGGCATGATCCCGGGCGATCGCCTCACGCAGCCCGTGACTCGCGATCGCCTCGACGTACGGCAGCGTGGCGTTCGTCAGCGCCTTCGTCGACGTGATCGGGACCGCGCCGGGCATGTTGGCGACGCAGTAGTGGATGACGCCGTCGACGACGAATACCGGCTCGGAATGGGTCGTGGGACGCGAGGTCTCGACGCAGCCGCCCTGGTCGATCGCGACGTCCGCAATCACCGAGCCCTCCTTCATGCCGGCGACCATCTCGCGGGTGATCAGCTTCGGCGCCAGCGCGCCGGGGATCAGCACCGCCCCGACAACGACATCTGCTTCGGCGACCGACTCCTGGATCTGGAGACTGGACGACATGAGGAGCGTCGCCCGCGAACCGAGGATCTCCTCGAGCCGCCGCATGCGGTCGATCGAACGCTCGAGGATCGTGACGGTCGCGCCCAGCCCGAGCGCGATTACCGCGGCGTTGTAGCCGACCATCCCGCCGCCGATCACGACGACTTGACCCGGAGCGACCCCCGGCACGGCTCCGAGCAGCAGTCCCTGCCCGCCGAGGGGCTTCTCGAGGAACGTCGCGCCCGCCTGAGCGGCGAGCCGCCCGGCGATCTCGCTCATCGGCGCGAGCAGCGGCAGTGCGCGGTCGTCAGTCTCCACCGTCTCGTAGGCCACGCACGTGGCGCCGCTCTCCATCAGGGCTCGCGTCAGCTCCTCGCTCGCGGCGAGGTGAAGGTAGGTGAAGAGGATCTGGCCGTCGCGCAGGCGCGCGTACTCCTCAGGCATCGGCTCTTTGACCTTGAGCACGAGCTCCGACTCCCAGACGTCTTCGACCAAGCCGATCTGTGCTCCGACGGCCTCATAGTCCGAGTCGAGGAAAGCGCTTCCCTCCCCCGCGCCCTGCTCGACGACCACCGAATGCCCGCGGCTCGTGAGCTCGAGCGCACCGGCCGGTGTCAGCGCGACGCGGTACTCGTCCGGCTTGATCTCCCTCGCAACCCCGATCACCACGGCGGCGGAACCTTACCCCGCGAGCCGCTCTACGAAGCCGCGCTCAGCCGGCCCGAACCACGGCGGCGACCCGGCGAGTGCGTTCTGAGCCGCGTGCAGAGGGTTGCGCGTCCCCGGGATCACTACGTCGACGCGAGAGTCGGAGAGGACCCACTTGAGGAGGGCCTGCGCCCAAGTCTCGACGCCGAACTCGGCGAGCGGCTCGAGCTCCTCCGGATCGGGCGATCGTGCCAGGAGCTCGCCCTCGCCGAACGGGCGCATCACGATCACGCGGACGTCCATCTCTTCGGCCAGCGGTAGCAGGTGGCGCTCCGCTGCCCGCTCGTACGGGTTGAGCGGAAGCTGGACCGTCGTGAACCTGCGACCGGCAAGCGCCTCGGCGACGTCGCCGAACGCCAGCGGGCTGTAGTGCGTGACGCCGATGTGGTCGATTCGGCCTGCGCCCGACTCCGCCTCGAACCACTCGAGGTGGTCCGGCCAGGAGACGAGGTTGTGCACCTGCTCGACGTCGACGCGCCCGAACCACTCGACCTGACGCTCGAACTGCTCCCGGCCCTGCTCCACCGTCGGCGCCCAGATCTTCGTGGCGACCTTAGCCTCGTCTCGCCGCCCGTCGAGCGCAGCGGCGAGCGAGCTTTCCGCCTTGCCGTACATCGGGGAGGAGTCGAAGAAGCGCGTGCCACCGGCCCATGCAGCCCCGACCACGTCCCGCGCCAGCTCGATATCGCCGCCGAACGTGTTCCACGTGCCGAGGCCGACAACCGGCCCGAGCCGACGCTCCTCCATCACGCGGCGAGCAACGAGCGGGCGTACCGGCCCGCGGCGAACGCGACCATGAAGAAGCACGGGTCCTCCTCCATGCCGCGACCCATGTGCAGAAGCGGCAGGCGAGCGCAGTCCTCGTGCCACCCCTCGACGTCGACCTCCTCGCGTGGGCTCAGCCACTCGGGGGCGTCGAGCCCGTGCGGCCACGCGATGACAGCGTCCTCGCAGAGCTCGAGGATCGTCCGCGTGTGGTGGGAGACGCCGCGATGGCGCTCGCGAGGATCTGCCTCCGAGTAACGGATCGTGACGATCGCCCTGCCGCCTAGCGCCGCGGCTGTGTTCGCCGCCTCCGCTGCTGCCAGCCCGCCGTGCCCCAGCGTGCTCGCCGTCCCCACGATCCCCGGCCCGATCGAGCAGACGACGGCGTCGTGGCCGTGGCCGCGCGCCCACGCCAGCGCCGAGGCGATCGTCACCGCCTGGACGTCGCCGTCGATGCAAGGGGAGACGGCGACAGCCGCCTCGACGCCGCCGCCGCTCTTCAGCGCGCGCAGCGCGTCCGAGAGCGACACGGGGAGCGCCCCGCCGCCGATCTGCACGTACGCAACTTTGAGATTGCGGCGTCGCAACCCGGCGCACACCGGCGCGACCTGGCTGTGCAGGGAGCAGCAGACGACCGGCATGCCGTCGATCGTCGACGGGAGCTCGCCGTCCTCCTCGACGTGGCGCACCGCCGACTGGAGCGGCGTGTACGGCAGCGTCATCACATGCGCGTCTGGCCTCGGCGGCGCATCGAGGCCGCGCGTGAGGTTCAGGTAGAGGATGTCGAAGCCTCCGGAGCCAAGGCCGAGCTCGCGGGCCTGGACGTTGACGACGACCTCGTCGCCGACCTCGACGGGGCCGGTGATGCGCGGGTAAGCCAGGCACGGCTCGCCGTCGACGTCGAGGCGGATCAGCTCGTCGTTTCGGGTGCGAACGGCCGAGACCGTCCCGCGCCGAAGGCTAAGGCTCATCGCGTGCGACGTCCGCGAGGGCCAGCGTGACGTCGACCATCCGCTCGAGATCGGAGACGGCGATGTGCTCGTCAGGCGTGTGGATCGCGGTCATCCCGTTCGCGAGGTTCACGCAGGGACGGCCGCGCTCGTTGAAGACGTTCGCGTCCGCACCGCCTCCGCCGAGCCCGAGGCGCGGCTGGAACCCCTCGCGCTCCAGCGCGGCGCAGGCGAGCCGGACCGGGAGATCGCCTCGCGTGAAGCGGTAGCCGCGGTAGCTCTCGCCGACGTCCGTCTCCGCCTCGCACTGCTCCAGCGCGGCCGCGAACGTGATCGTCTCGAGCAGCTCCTGTACCAGGTCCGCGAGCTTCGTCTCGTCATGCGAGCGGACGTCGATCGAAAACGTGCAGCGGTCAGGGACGATGTTCCGAGCCGTCCCGCCCTCGATCAACCCGACGCTGGCAGTCGTCTCGTCGTCCAGCCGGCCGAGGCGGAAGTCGGAGATTGCCCGTGCCGCCGCGGCGATCGCGGAGCGCCCTTCCTCCGGTGCGATGCCTGCATGCGCCGCGCGGCCGCGCATCGTCACTTCGAGCTGGCGGGCATAGGGCGCGCCGAGCATCACCTCACCGATCGGCGCCGCGTGGTCGTAGACGAACCCGACGCGCGCGTGTAGGCGGTCGGTGTCGAACGCCTTGGCTCCCTGGAGCCCCACCTCCTCCTTCGGTGTGAAGATCAGCTCGATGCCCGCGTGCGGGCGGTTCTCGGAGAGGATCAGCCTCGCGGACTCGAGAAGCGCAGCGACGGCAGCCTTGTTGTCGGCGCCGAGGATCGTGCCGCCCGCGTTCCGGACGACTCCGTTCTCCACCACAGGCTCGAGTGGCCCGGTCGGCTGCACGGTGTCCAGGTGGGCGCAGAGGAAGATCGGGAGACCGCCGTTTGCGCTCGTCGGCTCGAGGCGGCAGAGGAGATTGCCCGCGTTCGAGCCGATCCGCGCGCCGGCCTCGTCCTCCGAGACGTCGAGGCCGAGCCCCTCGAGATAGCCGCGCACGCGGTCGGCGACCTCGCGCTCCTCGCCGGGCGGGCTCGGGATCGCGGCCAACTCGGTGAAGAGCCCCAAGACCTCCGGCGCCCAGCTCGACGACATGGCGGGAATCGTAGTGCCGCCTCTGTGCCGGCTTAGCACCAGATCTGAAACGTCGGCGGGAGTGCTTGCTCTGGCGGTCTATGTTGTCTTTATCGACAACAGAAGGAGCAAACCTCAATGAATTCATTCCGTTTCTTCGTAGCCCTGGCCGTGGCGGCTTTCGGGTTTCTCGCCGGCACGGCGCCGGCCAGCGCGTTGGTGCCCAACCCTCCCGAGTGTGCCGTTCAGATCTGCCCCGACCCGCCTCCTCCGCCCCCGCCTCCGGTCCCTCCGCCTGCACCTCCACCGGCTCCTCCGCCACCGCCACCGCCACCGCCTGCGCCGCCGCCGCCGCCGGCCGGCGACCCCTGGGCGCCTGGTGCCGTGCCCGGGGAAGGCACCGGCGATGCCCACCCGGTTCCAGGCGGCAGCTGGCAGTACTACGGCTCGACTTGCTGGGCGAGGGAGCTCATGCGCAGCGAGGGCAGCGGCCCGTGGACACGGCGGCTCTTCATGTACACGGTGTGGTGCGGCCGAAGTGGACGGATCACGTACCGCTCGAGCACCGTCAGGACCCAGCACGACGTCTTCTGCTGGAACTCATCGGGGCCGACCGCGACGAAGACATTCGGAGGCGCGAACTTCGGAGTCGTCGAGGTTCAGGCCTGGGTTGCAGTGACCTGCGCTTCCATCCCCGCGGGCTGGCCCAACTACAACGACACGCACATGATGCGCGTGCAGTACTTCCCGAACGGCTACTACCGAACGGTGGCGTTCACATGAGCCGGACAATCGCCGGAGCCGCGTTCACGGTTGGCGTTGCCCTCGTGCTCTTCTGGGGCATCTGGGTCGCGGGCCGGCTCGCCTCCGAGAGCGGCGGCGAGACGCCACCCGCCGACGGACGCGGCACCCCGACGACGGTGATGACGACCAGCTAGGCCGGAACGCCTGCGCGCTCGGGTGCGGCCTCCCGCGCCCGAGCGCGGTCGTGCGCGGCACCGACGAACTCGCGGAAGAGCGGCGCGGGCCTCGTGGGCCGGGACTTGAACTCCGGGTGGAACTGGCTCGCGACGAACCATGGGTGGTCGGCGAGCTCGATGACCTCGACTAGGCGGCCCTCCTGGTAAGTGCCGGAGACGACGAGGCCCGCCTCCTCCAGGCGAGGCCGGAAGTGGTTGTTGACCTCGTACCGGTGCCGGTGGCGTTCGTTGACGACCGACTCTTCGTAGGCCTCTTGCGTTCGCGTGCCCTCGACGAGCTCGACGGCCTGCGCGCCAAGGCGCATGGTCCCGCCGAGATCCTCGATCTCCTTCTGCTCAGGCAGCAGATCGATCACCGGGTACGGCGTCTCCGGATCCATCTCGGTCGAGTTGGCACCGGAGAGCCCGACGACATGCCTCGCGAACTCCGAAACCGCGACGTGCATGCCGAGACAGATGCCGAGGTACGGGATCTTCTGCTCGCGCGCGACGCGGCAGGCCATGATCTTGCCTTCCCACCCGCGCGAGCCGAAGCCGCCGGGGACGAGAACGCCGTCGACCTGGTCGAGCTCGGCCTGGAGCTCCTCGAGCGACGCGCCCTCAGCGTCGACCCAGCGCACGCGCACGCCGCAGCCGTGGTGGATGCCGGCGTGCTTCAGCGCCTCGTGCACCGAGAGGTAGGCGTCATGGAGCTTGACGTACTTGCCGACAAGGCCGATTTGCACGGGCTCGCCGAGCGTCTTGATTCGGTCCGTGAGCTCGTTCCACTCGCCGAGGTCGGCTTTCGCCGCGGGCAGGTTCAGCTTCTCGGCGACCAGGGAGTCGAGCCCCTCGTCCTGAAGCGCCGACGGGACGAGATAGACGTCGGGAACGTCGCGGTTGACGACGACTGCACGCGGCTCGATGTCCGCGAACATCGCAATCTTGTCGCGAAGGTCGGCGCTCAGACCTTCGGTCGAGCGCGCGACGACGATGTCCGGGTGGATACCGATCCGGCGCAACTCGTTGACCGAGTGCTGGGTCGGCTTCGTCTTCAACTCGCCGGCGGAATCGACGAACGGAACGTAGGTGACGTGGATGTAGACCACGTTCTCGGGCCCCGCCTCGCGTCGGAACTGGCGGATCGCCTCGAGGAACGGAAGCGACTCGATGTCGCCCACGGTCCCTCCGACCTCGCTGATGACCACGTCCGTGTCGGTCGCCTCGGCGACGCGGCGGATGCGCTCCTTGATCTCGTTCGTGATGTGCGGGATGACCTGGACGGTCGAGCCGAGATACTCACCCTTCCGCTCCTTCCGGAGCACCGAGTACCAGATCGACCCCGACGTGTGGTTTGCGTTCCGCGAGAGGTTCTCGTCGATGAACCGCTCGTAGTGACCGATGTCGAGGTCCGTCTCGGCGCCGTCCTCCGTCACGAACACCTCGCCGTGCTGGAAGGGGCTCATCGTGCCGGGATCGACGTTCAGGTACGGGTCGAACTTCTGCACCTGCACCTTCAGGCCGCGTGCCTTGAGCAGGCGGCCGAGCGACGCCGCAGTGATTCCCTTGCCGAGCGACGAGACGACTCCGCCCGTGACGAACACGTACTTGGGCGGGTTCGGCTTCACTCGTATCGCCCCAGACGGTCGAGCGCGGCGAGACCCGGCGTGCGTTCGATCAGCTCACCAAGGGACCGTCTCTCTCCGAGGGCCGTGAGTCCCGCCAGCGCTCCAATCGCCAGCCAACGGGCTCGACCCCCGAAACGGTTCACGGAACTCAAGCCTAGCAGCGCCCCCAGCGCGTTCGATCCGCAGTCACCCAGCATCGTCTTCTCGCGAAGATCGTAGGGGAGCAGGAGGACGGCCAAGCCACGCGGGCCGCCCACGAAGAGCGTCCCGAGGAGGTACGCCTTCAGCGCTCTTCCCGGGCGCGTGTCGAGTTGGTTGAGAAAGTTCGCCGCGAGGCCGACGAGCAGCGCTCCGGAGAGCTTGCGCGTCGTCAGGAGACCGGCGAGTGGAATCGCAACGAGTTTCAGCACGCCCGTCGTCCGCCCGGCGCGAAGGTGCGCGCGGAAGCCGCGCTCCGGTCCGCTCCAAAGGTCGTCGGCGAGGCCCGCCGCCGCGGCGACGACGACCGCCGGGCGTCGCCCGACCGCAACGGCGGCGCCGACGAGCGGGAGACGAAGGCCGCGAAAGTTCTGCGCCTGCGGACCGCACGCGAGCACCGCATCGACGAGCTGGCGGCCGCGATGGAAGAAGCCGGCGGCGTCTCGCCCCGTCGCACGGTGACGAAGCGGCAGCTCGAGCTCGATAACAGTGAGGCCCGCCCGGGCTGCGTCAATGCCGGCACCGACTTCGCAGCCGAAGCCGGCCGCAAGCGGGAAGCAGACAGCCCGCGCCTCCTCGGAGAACGCGCGCTGACCCGAAAGCGGCTCGACGGGCACGAAGCCGGAGCGCGCCTTCACGAGCGCGCGGGCAACGCGCTTGGCGATGCCGAAGCCACCGCCCTGGCGCTCGGCGAAGACGGCGATCGCGAGGTCGGCGTCCACCTCGGCGAGCGCGGCGAGCTCTCCGTCGAGGTCGGCGTCGCAGACAAGCAGCGGCCCCGCCGGGGCCTCGCGCTCGGCGAGCGTCAACGCCTGCCCCTTGCCGCGCCGCGGAAGTCGAAGAGCCCGCGCGCCCGCCGCCTCGGCCTCCGCTGCGGTCGCGTCGCGCGACCCGTCATCCGCGACGATGACCACGGCGTCGGGGAACTCGATCCGGAGTCGCCTCACCGTGCGGCCGATGCGCTTCTCCTCGTCACGCGCGGCGACGAGGATCGCGACGGGATCAGCCACCCGGGAGCGGAGCGAGCGGGAGCGGCTCGATGCGAGGAACGGACCCGTCCTCAGCCGTCGACTTCAACCCGTAGTGGCCCTCCGCGCCGCCCCGGAGCAGTTCCGCGAGCGCGACGCGCCCGAGCGGCGCGTCGACGGAGTCGACCGTCGACAGTCCACCTCCGCGGTAGATGGCGATTCGGGACGGTCGATCGTTCGTCCGCTCGATGCCCACGGCGGGCACGCCGCTTCCGGCAATCCCGGCGTAGAGCCCGGAGACGAAGCGCGCCGTCGGCGCGTGCGTGATTCGCGCGGTGTGCGCGACGACGATCCCGTCCACTTCCTCGTCCAAACCACCGAGGCGGTCCTCGACGATCATCTGGGAGAGTGCGTTCCAGGTCGGGGTCTCCCCACCCGAGACGAGCTCGGCCCCGAGTCGTCGGCCGATTTCTTCGAGCTGAACGGTCGTCCCGTCGTCGGTTTCGAGCGAGACCCTGACAGCCTCGGGGTCGACGGGGAGTTGGAGCGCGTGCATCCGCGCGAGCCCCGGTCCGCCCGCATCCTCGAGCGTCTGGGTCACCGCCTGCTGCAGGCTGGGATCGGCCTGCCCCACGAAAAGGAGCGCGACGCGGACGCCCCGAAGCCGCCCCTCCATGACCGCCGGGTATGACCGCTCGACGTACGTCGCGGACGCCTCCTGCTGGCGTCGCAGCAAGTCGGCATCCGCCGACGCCCTTTCGAGGCTGCGCTGAAGGTCGGCGATGCGTTCCTCCAGTACGCGCCGCTCGCTCTCCTCCACACTCGTCTGCGACGCGATCCCGACGCCGACCAGGATTCCGATGATCAGCGCGAGGAAGACCGCCGCCAGCGAGGCGACGTGGTAGCGGAGGTCGAACACGGCCCGGAAAGCCTAGAAGCCGAGGAAATCGCGCAGCCGGAGTCCGAGTAGCTCGAAGAACGAGCGGAGCTGCGGCGAGACCAGGATCGCGACGACGAGCGCACCGAGCCCGGTCAGGGCAAAGGCCGCGAGCGGCCACAGCCCAACTTGGCGGCTGACGAGTCGCGAGACGCCCTTCGCGTCGACGAGGATCTCTCCGACCTTCAAGCGGGTCAGGAACGTCGACGACATCCCGGACCGGTTGCGCTCGAGGAACTCGATCAGGTTGAAGTGCGTGCCGACGGCGATGATCAGCTCGGCGCCCTTCTCGTAGGCGAGCAGCAGCGCGACGTCCTCGCTCGTCGCCGGCGCCGGGACGACGTGGTGGTCGAGACCGAGCATGCGAAGGCGCGCGGCGCCCGGCGCATTTCCGTCCTCGTATGCGTGGACGACGAGCTCGGCGCCGGACCGGAGCGCCTCGTCAGTGACGGAGTCCATGTCGCCGACGATCACATCCGGCTTGTAGCCCGCCTCGAGCAACGCATCGGCACCGCCGTCCACGGCGACCAGTACCGGTCTGAAGTCGCGGACGTACGGACGGACGATGCGGAGGTCCCGCTTGTGCCCGGGCCCGCGAACGACGACGAGCGCGTGGCGGTCGCGGAAGCGGGTCTCGAGCGCCGGGAAGCCAATGCCCTCCGAGAGCAGGCGGCCCTCCTCCCGCAGGTAACGCATCGTGTTCTCGGCGAAGGTCTCGAGCGCCTCGGTGACGCGGCTTCGCTGCTCGCGGAGCGCATCGGACAACTCGTCGGCCCGCAGCTCGCGGCCCGCGGCAACCCGTGTCCCGTTCCGGAAGAGCCCAGCGCCTCGAACGGTGAGAAGCTCACCGTCGCTGACCTTCTCGAAGAGGTCGGCGCCGGGCGCGTCGATCAGCCGCACGCCGCCGCGGACGAGTAGCAGCGGGCCGGGGTTCGGAAAGCGGCCCGTCTGGGATTCGGCGACATTGACGACCACGCGGACACCGGACTCGAGCAGCTCCTCGGCGGAGACGCGGTCGAGATCGGCGTGGTCGATGATCGCGATGTCGTCGGCGGAGAGGCGGCGGACGAGCTGCTTCGTCCGCCGGTCCAGTCGCGCGTGTCCTGTGTACTCGACGAAGCTCATCGAACGGTCGAGAGGAACTCTCGACCGCCGAGCATACGTTCTAGTTCGCCGCGTCGTTCTTTTTCGCTCAGCGCCTCGATTCGCGTGTGCGTCGGGTCGCCGGACACCTTCTCGACGCTGAAGTGCCGGTCGGCGACGCTCGCGATCTGCGGCAGGTGGGTGATCGTGACGATCTGGGCGCGCTCACCGAGACGCCGGAGCGTCTGGGCGACGGCGTGCGCCGTCTGCCCGCCGATGCCGGCGTCGATCTCGTCGAAGACCAGCGTCATCTTGCCGCCGGCCGCGGCCGCAATCGCGAGCGCGATCCGCGAGAGCTCGCCGCCGGACGCCGTCTCGGCGACGGGCGCGAACGGCAGACCAGCATTGGGCCGGATGAGGAACGCGACGGTGTCCCCGCCGGTCGGCGCCGGCTCGCGCTCGCCGAGCTCGACATGGAACTCGCCGTCCCCCAGTCCGATTCCGTGCAACTCGGAAACCACCGCCTTCGCGAAACGCTTCGCACCGGAGCGCCGCTCCTTCCGCAGGTCCCCGGCGAGCTGGTCGACCGTGGCCTGCGCGCGCTCGAGCGCGACCTCGGCGTCCGCCGCCGGATCGGCTCCGCCCTCACGCGCCTCGAGCTCGGTGCGGGCTTCCACCGCCTTCGCCAAGAGCTCTTCGTAGGAATCGCAGCCGAATCGGCGCTTGGCTGCGGCGATCCGGTCGAGCTCGCCCTCGACGTGCTCGAGCCGGCCGGGCTCCGCCTCGAGCCCGGCGAGGAACGACCTCAGCTCGACGGCCGTCTCGCGGAGACGGACGCTTACCTCCCGGAGTTCGGCGCCCGCCTGGGCCAGCTCCGGCGCAATTCCCTCGAGCGGCGCGATGGCCAGCTCCGCGCGCCCCGTGAGCCCGGCTGCACCCTCGCCCTCCTCTGGGGCGAGCGCTTCGGCCGCTGTGGCCGTGGCCTCGGCAAGCTCGGTAACACGGCGACGTCGCTCGCGTTCGGCGAGGAGACCGGCCTCCGTCTCGGGCTCGAGCCCGTCAGTGTCCTCGACAAGGGCCTGGAGCTCCACAAGTCGCGCTTCGGCAGCCGCAGCGTCGCGGACGAGCTCGTCTCGGGCGCGGCGCGCCGCACTGAGCTCGCGCCAAGCGGCGCGAAGCGCGGCGCGGCGGCGCAACTGCTCCTCGCCGACGAACGAGTCGAGGACGTCGAGCTGATAGGCGGGCCGTGCGAGGCGCCGCTGTTCGAACTGGCCCGACATGCCGACCAGAAGCTCGCCCGCGGCGGCCACGTCCTCGCGGGCCGCGGCCCGGCCCCACGCGTAGGCGCGGGTCCGCCCGTCGCCGAAGATCCGGCGCGCCAGGACGAGCCCCGGCTCGCCTTCGGGGCGTAGCTCCGCGAGCGCCTCGAGCCCTTCCTCGTCGAGGAAGTCCTCGGGCACGTCGAACTCGGCTTCGACGTAGGCCTCGTCCGCGGCCGGGCCGATCGCTTTCGCGTCTCCCTTGGCGCCGAGCAGGAGCCCGACGGCCTGCGCGAGGATCGTCTTGCCCGCACCGGTCTCGCCGGTGATCGCGTTCAGGCCCGGAGAGAGCTCGAGCTCGGCCTCCCGGATCAGGACCAGGTTCTCGATGCGCAGCCGACGCAACATCCGGCCGATGCTACGGGTGGCTCAGGACGCGAAGGTCTCGCGATAGCGCCGGAAGAAGGTCGATTCCGGCAACGTCGCGAGGAGGCTCTTTGCATCTGCAAGGCGGATCGTGACGGTGTCACCCTCAGCCAGCGAGCTCACCTCGTGGCCGTCGGCGAGCACGGCCACGGGGACGTCCGCGGTCAGGTTCGTCACTTGAAGGTCGCCGCTGCGCGGCACGACGAGCGGACGCGCGTGGAGCGAGTGCGGCGCGACGAACGTGATCGCCATCGAGTCGAGCCCCCAGACCAGCACCGGCCCGCCGTTGGAGAGGTTGTATGCGGTCGATCCCGTAGGCGTCGAGCAGATCAGCCCGTCGCAGGGCACGGTCCCGAGGTCCTCGCCGGCAATCGCCCACTGGAGCTCGACCATCCGGCCGATCGACGCGCTCGCGACCACAAAGTCGTTGACGGCCGGCTCCCGGTTGCCGCCGACGACACCCTCGAGCGTCGGGAGCTCGTGCGTGACGAAATCGCCCCCGAAGGCCCGGAGGAGGCCTGGTTCGAGCTCGTCGTGCGGGATCCCGGCGAGGAACCCCACCCGGCCGAAGTTCACTCCGAGCACCGGAACACCGGCTCCCAGGAAGCGCTTGAGCGCGCGGAGCATCGTCCCGTCGCCGCCGAGGACGATTGCCAGATCGACGTCGTCCGAGTCGGACAGCTCGACCCCGGCGTCGGCGGCCAGCCGCTCGACTTGTGCCGAGGCATCCGCAACTGTCTCCGGTCGCCCGTGCGTAACGACCGTCGCGCGCTCAACCGACGGCATCGGCGATCCAGTCGTCGAGCGCGGCCGGTAGCCCGGGCCGTGGATTGTGCGTCAGGTGGAGGAAGAACTCGCGGTTCCCCTTCGGTCCGGGCAGGCCTGAGTCCGTCACGCCGCGGGTCTCGCCCTCCCACTCGAGCGCAGCCTCGGCGATCTCGCGCAAAACACGCTCCTGCACCGTTGCGTCGCGAACGACGCCGCCCTTGACGTCGGCGCGCCCGGCCTCGAACTGCGGCTTGACGAGGATGACCCCCTCCCACCCCGGCGCGGCGAGACGGAGCACGGGCGGCAGAGCCTGGCGCAGCGAGATGAACGAGACGTCGGCGACGACGAGCTCGGGCTGGAACGGCAGCTCGTCGAGGTGCCGGGCGTTGACGCTCTCCATGACGATGACGCGCGGGTCGTCGCGGAGCCGCTCGTGCAGCTGACCGCGCCCGACGTCGAGCGCAATCACGCGCGCGGCGCCTCGCCGGAGCAGCACGTCCGTGAAGCCCCCCGTCGAAGCGCCGACGTCGACGGCCGTCCGCCCCGCCGGGTCGACGCCGAAGACGTCGAGGGCGTGGTCGAGCTTCTCGCCGCCGCGCGAGACGAAGCGCGGCACCTCCGTGAGATCGAGCTCGACCGCATCGTCGACCTGCTGGCCCGCCTTGTCGAAACCGCGAACGCGACCCGCCATCACGAGCGCCTGCGCCTGCGCCCGCGACTCCGCAAGACCACGTTCGACGAGCAGCTGGTCGAGCCGTTTCTTCATCGGCACGTAGGCTAAAGGGGATGGCTCGGGGTCATGCCGTCGCCCTAATCGCTGCGTTCATCCTCGCGGGAAGTGCCCTGGAAGCGTCCGCCGGGACCGCGCCGGTCACGCTGCGCATCGTCTTTCCCGAGGGCTTCAGCGCCCGTCAGATGGCGGACCGCGTCTCCGAGGTGCGGAAGATCGCGATTCGGAAGCGGCACGTCACGCCTCGGCTGACCGGGGTCGCCTACAAGGCGGCGACGGCACGGGCGCTGGCGCCGCGCGAGTTCCGCCCCTATCTCAAGCGGCGAAGCATCGAGGGCTTCCTCTTCCCGTCGCTGTACGAGTTCACGAAGGCAACGCGCGCCGTGGAGCTCGTCGAGCGGCAGATCGCCGTCTTCGAAGAGCAGTGGCTGGGGATCGACCTGAGCCGCGCGCGAGCCCGAGGGCGAAACCCGTACGACGTGCTGATCATCGCGTCGATGATCGAGCGCGAGACGGTCGTGCCGTCGGAGCGGCGACTCGTATCGGCGGTCATCTACAACCGCCTGGAGCGAAACATGACGCTCGGCATCGACGCGACGCTCCGGTACGGCCTCGGGATTCCGGGCACCCGGCCGTTGACGCGCGCTCAGCTCCGCAGCAACACGCCCTACAACACGCGGCGCTTCAAGGGCCTACCGCCGACACCGATCGGCAATCCGGGCGTCCCTTCCATGCGCGCTGCCGCCCGCCCGGCCCCGCGCAACTACCTCTACTACCTGCGGCGGCCGAACACCGTTCGCCACTTCTTCACGGCCAGCGAGGAAGAGTTCTGCCGGAAGGCCCGGGAGTGGGGCTACACCGAGACGTGTTAGACGCGCGCGACGAGCTCGTCGACGAGCTGATCAAGCGCGGACGTCTCCGCGTCGATCGCGCGTAGTCGCTCGCGGGCGGAGGCCTCGGTCTCGGCGGCGAGCGCCCTCGCCCCGTCGCGGCCCAGTTCGCGGACGAGCCCGTCGTCGTCGAGCAGGTCGTCGACGGCCTGGAACAGGAAGCCGAAGTCGGATCCGAATGCCCGCCACGGCTCCTGCTCGTCGACTGGGACGCCGACCGACCAGAGCCCGCAACCGACCGACGCCTCGAACAGCCGTCCCGTCTTCAGGCGGTTGAGCGCGGCGCGGTCCGGCCGGCCGCCGTCCACGTCGAGGTACTGGCCGGCGATCATCCCGGACGTCGCGAAGGCGAGCTCCCTCGCGATCTCGGTCGTCGGGTAGCGGAGCGCGAGCGCGAACGCTTCGGTCAGCAGCGCGTCGCCGGCGAGGATCGCATGCGCCTCGCCGAAGCGGACGTGCGCCGTCGGGCGTCCCCGCCGCTCCTGGTCGTCATCGAGCGCCGGAAGGTCGTCGTGGACGAGCGAGAAGGAGTGGACGAGCTCGATCGCCGCGGCAGCCGGAAGCGCCGCCTCGGGGTCGCCGCCGGCGGCCTGGGCCGTCGCGAGGCAGAGAACGGGCCTGATCCGCTTTCCGCCGCCCTCGAGCGCGTAGCGCACAGGCTCTTCGAGCCCGCCGAGCTCAGGTGAGAGCTCGAGCTCGGCGAGCCAGCCCTCGACGAGGGCACGCAGCTCGTCAGGGCTCCGCATCGGCCTCACGCTTCGCCTGAGAGAGCGCCGCCTCCACCTCGCGGGCGATCTCCGCGAGCTCGCTGAGCACCTCGATCGCCTTTTCAGGATCGGTTGTGGCCTCGAGGCGCGCGCGCGTTTCCTCGAGCCGCTCCATCAGCTCCTCCGCGCGGCGAAGCGAGTCCTCGACGCTCATTTGGCCGCCGTCTCCCGCGCGATGCGGCCGAGGATGCCGTTGACGAGCTTGCCGGCCTCGTCCGAGGAGTACCGCTTCGCAAGCCGCACGGCCTCGTCGATCGCAACTTCCGGCGGCACGTCAGCTTTCTCCAGCTCATGGATGCCGATCCGGAGAACGTTGCGCTCCAGGGCGCCGAGTCGATCCGCCGGCCACTCGTCGGTCGCCTCGTCGATCCGACGGTCGAGCTCGCTCGCCCGCTCCGCGACGGCCTCGGCCGTCTCGCGAGCGAACTCGTCCACCTCGCCCTCGTAGGTCGAGCCGAGCGGCTTTCCGGTCAAGTCCCACTGGAAGAGCATGAAGAGCGCCGCGCGGCGCCCCTCGCGTCGGCTCAGCGTCATGCCTCGACCTCCGCAAACGCGGGGAGCCCGGCGGCGACGTCCTCGAGGTAGCTCGTCGAGTAGTCGCCCCGCGCGAAGCCCTCGCTTCGAATCACTTGAGCCGCCGCGCCGATCGTCGTCGGGATGCCGGTGATCTCGAACTCGTTCAGCGCCCGAAGCGAGCGGGCGAGCGCGCGTTCGCGATCTGGGGCCCACACGATCACCTTGGCGATCAGCGAGTCGTAATGCGGCGGGACGACGGCCCCCTCCTCCATGTGCGTGTCGACCCGGACGCCGGGCCCGAGCGGCGGACGGAAATGCTCGACGGCGCCCGGAGCCGGCAGAAAGCCACGCGCCGGGTCCTCCGCATTCACACGCACCTCGAGTGCATGCCCGCGGCGCGGCGCTCGGCCGGTCAGCTCGAGCCGCTCGCCGGCGGCGACGCGGAGCTGCTCGTGGACGAGGTCGATGCCGGTGACGAGCTCGCTGACCGGATGCTCGACCTGAAGCCGGGCATTCAGCTCGATGAAGTAGAACGAGCCGTTGGGGCCGAGCAGAAACTCGAACGTGCCGGCGTTCGTGTAGCCGATCGTCCGCGAAGCCCGCTCGACCGTCGCCTCCATCTCCTCGCGGAGCTCCGGCGTCAGTGCCGGCGACGGCGATTCCTCGATCAGCTTCTGGTGTCGGCGCTGGATCGAGCACTCGCGTTCGCCGAGCGTGAGGACACCGTCGTGCGTGTCGGCGATCACCTGAATCTCGACGTGCCGCGCGGGCACGATCGCCTTCTCCAGGTAGAGCCGGCCGTCGCCGAAAGATGCCTCGGCCTCAGCCGCTGCAGTCGCAAAGGCGCCGGTGAGCTCTTCCGGGGCGTGGACGAGGCGCATCCCCTTTCCGCCGCCGCCCGCGGCGGCCTTCAGCAGGACGGGGAAGCCGAGCTCTTCGGCGGCTTTCGCGGCCTCTGTGGTGTCGACCGGCGGCGTCCCGGGGACGAGCGGCACGCCCGCCGCGCCCATCTCCTCGCGGGCGGAGGCCTTGTCGCCCATCTTCGCCATGACCTCCGAAGTCGGGCCGATGAAGACCAGGTCGTTGTCGGCGCAGGCCTCCGCGAAGGCGGGATTCTCGGCCAGGAAGCCCCAGCCGGGATGGACGGCCTGGCATCCGGTCGTGTTCGCTGCGGCGATGATCGACGGGATCCGCAGGTAGCTCTCGGTCGCCGGCGCCGGGCCGACGCAGACGGCGCGGTCGGCGAGCCGGACGTGAAGCGAATCTTTGTCGACCGTCGAGTAGACCGCGACGGCCTCGATATCCAGCTCGTGCAGCGCGCGGATCACGCGGACCGCGACCTCGCCGCGGTTCGCGATCAGAACGCGATTAAACGGCATCGAGCGGCCGCCCCAGGGCCGGCTCGATCTCGAACAGGAGCTGACCGAACTCGACGGGGTCGCCGTTCGAGACGTGGATCTTCCGGACGATGCCGTCGAGGTCCGACTTGATCTCGTTCATGAGCTTCATCGCCTCGAGGATGCAGAGCGTCTGCCCGCTCGCCACCGAACCGCCCTCCTCCACAAAGGGTGGCGCGCCCGGTGAGGGGGCGCGGTAGAAGGTGCCGACCATGGGCGCCTCCACTCGGGTATAGCCGTCGGTCGTCGGCTCGGCTGCCGGCTGGAGCGCGGCGATGTCGGTCTCGGTGGGCGCGGAGGGAGCGGGTGTCGAGGCCGGAACCGCCTCCCCTTCCTCCCTCCGGCGGACCGACACTCGCATGCCGGCCTCCTCCACGGCGATCTCGGCGACGCCGCTCTCTTGGACGATCCGCACGATCTCGCGGATCCGCTCGGCGTGTCCGCGGTCGACTCCTCCGGCGCTCAGGCCCTCGTCGCCGCGCGCCCGTCCCCGGACGGCGTGCAGGAGCGCCTCGGCCTCCTCGCCGAAGAGCGCGAGCAGCAGAAGCTCCTCGTCGCTTGCGGCGAGGCCTCGCGCCTCGTCCCTGATCTGGTCGAGGTCGGCGACGGGTTGGGGCTCGGCTCCGTCACCCGAGAGCAGCTCGATCGCCCGGCTCGCTGTCGGGTCGAACTCCGCCGGCGGCGTTCCGAAGTTCCCCTGGTACAGCGCGCGCAGCTCGTCGACGACGACCTCGTAGCGGCTCGCCGACAGAACGTGGATCAGCGCTTGGCTCCCAAGGATCTGTCCGATCGGCGCGGCCAGCGGCGGCCAGCCGGATTCGGCGCGGATGCGCTCGAGCTCGCCGAGCACCTCGTCGAGCCGGTCGCCGGCCGACTGGGCGCGCAGATGGGCGTCCAGCGCGGCGACGAGACCTGCGGGGAGGTTGTGGGCCGCCGCGCGCACGGCGACACGCGGTGCGAGGGGCGTGACCGGCTCGTCCCCGATCTGCTCATCCACGAGTCCGGCTGCCTTCCAGAGCACGGAGACGTCGACGCCGGAGTCGAGGCCGAGGCCCTTCAGTGCTTCCGCGAGCCCCTCGCCGGCGACGCGGTGGAGGACGAGTGCGACGGGGTACGTCGCGCAGGCGATCCGGTCCGCTCCGGCGCGCGCGGCTTCGAGTGCGGCCGCGAGCGCGCTCCCCCCGGAGCCCTGGCAGTAGATCCCGACGGGCAAGCCGCTCGTCTCCGACAGCGCCGCGACGAGCTCGCCGGACCGGTGCGGCTCGAGCGAGCCGGACGGGTCGTGGAGCAGGATTCGCGCTGCCCCGAGGTCGGGCAGCTTCTTCGCCTGCTCGACGAGCGTCCCGGTCTCACCGGTTGGCCCGGGGCTGTAGATCAGCCCGGCGTCGAACTCGCGATCGGCGGAGGTGATCGCCTCACCGGCCTCGCGCAGGTTGGAGACGTCGTTCAGCGGATCGTGGAGGCGGAAGACGCTGATCCCGTTCTCGGCCGCAGTCATCACGAAGCGGCGGACGAAGTCGCCTCCAACCGGCTGCGAGCCGACGAGGAATCGGCCGCGGAGCGCCATGCCGAGTGGCGTGGACGTGCGGGCGTCGATTGCGCGGATCCGCTCCCACGGCGACTCGACGCCGCGGCGCACCGCGCTGTCGAAGACGCCTCCCCCGGAGACCTCGAGGGCCGCGAAGCCACCCCCGTCGAGAACCTCCGCCAGCTCGAGGATGGAGGCGGTCGGAACCCGCCCGGCGAGCGGTTCCTGGCTCAGCAGGCGGACGGTGGTGTCGATGAGCGCCGGCACGACCCGAGCCTAACGTTCCCGCTCGGTCGGGCCGAGCTGCGCGAAGGCGTACAGCGTCAAGTAGCCCATCGTGAGAACGGCGGTCAGGGCCAGCGTCATGCCGACTCCGCGCGGGTACGCCAGCGGATCGGTGAGGCGGTCCCAGATGTCCTGCAGCAGCGCGCCGGGACGCACGACGAAATCCCAGCTGTTCCAGCCGAGCGACCGGCCGAGGTAGATGCCGAACGAGCTCGCGGCGAGGCTCACGCCGACGAGCACCCAGCTCCAAAGCGGGCCGGCGACCGCGCGGACGATCGCCTGCATGACGAAGATCGAAAGGAAGCCGAGCAGCATTCCCGTCCACGCGAACGAC
>Ga0081538_10000717_pt1 | contig 36174 bp, 36 predicted proteins | sample TabmetS5T2R1_FD_71022 | JGI IMG/M metagenome (GOLD analysis project Ga0081538, IMG submission 71022) | Tabebuia heterophylla rhizosphere microbial communities from the University of Puerto Rico - S5T2R1 | ecosystem: Host-associated > Plants > Roots > Rhizosphere ...
CCGAAGACCGTCGAGGCCAACCTCACCCGCGCCTATCGCAAGCTGGGGATCAACTCGCGCGCCGAGCTCGGCCAGTGGCTCGCGGCGACCCGCCCAGGCGCCGACGGAGACGCCTAGCTCGACGACCCACGGGTATCAGCGACCTGACCAGGAGGAGATACCCATGGACGTCACGATCATCGGCACCGGCAACATGGCGCGCGGAATCGGCAGCAGAGTGCTCGCCGGGGGGCACGAGCTCACCGTGGTCGGCAAGGACTCGGAGCGGGCCGAGGCGGTGGTGAGCGACCTCGGGGGTGGTGGAGCCGCGGTCGCCGGCGACCCGGTCGAGGGGGACATCGTGGTCCTGGCCGTCTACTACCCCGACGCGCGCGAGGCCGTCGAGCGCTACGCCGACCAGCTGGCCGGGAAGGTCGTCGTCGACATCACCAATCCCGTGAACGAGACCTTCGACGGACTCGTCGTCCCGCCCGAGGGGTCAGCCACCGACGAGCTCGCCGGCCTCGGCAGCGGCGCCAGGTTCGTGAAGGCGTTCAACATCAACTTCGCCGGCACCCTCACCGAGGGCGAAGTGGCGGGCCAGCCGCTCGACATCCTGCTCGCCGGCGACGACGAGGAGGCCAAGGGCGCAGTCGCCACGCTGGCGCGCGACGGAGGGCTCAACCCGATCGACGTGGGCGGGCAGCGGCGGGCGCGCGAGCTCGAGGCCCTGGGCCTGCTCCACATGGGCCTGCAGAACACGCTCGGCACCGGCTTCAAGAGCGCCGTCAAGATCCTCGCCTGAGGACTCAAGCCGCCGTGAAGGCGGGCCGAGACCAGTCGTATGAGGCTGAGGCGTGGCGCCGGTACGGACAACCTCCGGATCGTTGCCGCGCTTGTGGACACGTTGCTGGCGCTCGCGGCCGGCTTGCTGGCCTACTTCGCGGTCGCTCTCTGGAGCCTGCTTCTGGTCGATCGACTCGCTCAACAGGCCCCGCCCGTAGTAGGCGGCATGCTGATGTACTACTTCGCCTTCGAGGCGTACGTCGGCTGGACGCCGGGCAAGTGGCTCCTCGGCCTGCGGGTGGTGCGCCGAGATGGGAGCCAGCCGGGAACCGTGGCGGTCGCGGCACGCAACCTGGCGCGCCCGCTCGACTACCTCCCCGCCCTGTATCTGCTCGGGATGTGTTCGATGCTGGCAACCGGCCGGCGACGCCAGCGGCTCGGTGACCTGATTGCAGGGACGTACATCGTGCCGGTGGCCGCGGTGTCAGCCCGGCCCCCGAGGGCGTCGCGGCTCGAGATCGCGATCGGGGCGGTCGGCATCGGCGTTTTCGCAGCCCTCGCCGTCCTCGTCATACGCCAGGCCGCGGGCGTGTAGCTCCGTTAGGCGCTGCCCGGCAGGCCTTCGGCCTGCTTGCGCACCGCCGCAAGGAGGGCCTGAGTGGACGGGCGAGTCCTGTCCGCGGCGCGGGTGGCGGCGAAGATCGCCCGGGTCACGGGCGCCTCGGCGATCGGGCGCACCTCTATACCGGCGGGTGCCATGGGCAGCGGAAGCTCAGGCAGCATCGTCACCGCCAACCCGCGGGCCACCAGCGCGAGGCTGATCGTCGCGTCGTTGGCGCGGTGGCGTATGTCGGGGTCGAAGCCTCCGAGCTCACGGCAGGTGCGCTGGATCATCTCCTCCCAGCCCATCTCCATGTGACCGGTCGCCCAGGCCTCGCCGGCGAGCTCCGCCAGCGGCACGGCGTCGTCGTGCCGGCGCGTGGCCGGATGGCCGGCGGGGAGCACGATCTGCACGGGGTCGCTCAGCAGCTCGTGGCGCTCGACCCCCGGGGGGAGGCGTCGGGGCTGGTGCTGCCACTCGTCGCCGATCACGAGGTCGATGTCCCCCAGCGCCAGGGCGGGCAGGGCGTCCTCGGGCTCGGCCTCGATCACCTCGCAGCGCAGCCGCGGCGCCTCGCGCGCGAGCGCCTCCATGGCCGGGATGGCGAGCCTGAGCATCACGGACTGGAACCCGGCGATCCGGCCGCGGCCCGTGACGATGCCGGCGGCGGCCGCCAGGTCGGCCTCGGCGAGCGCGGCGCGCTCGAGCAGGGCATCGGCGTGATCGACCAGCACGAGCGCCGCGTCAGTGAGACGGACGCCGCGGCCCGCCCGCTCGAGCAGCGGTACGCCGGCCTCCCGCTCGAGCATCGCGAGCTGCTGCGAGACGGCCGACGGCGTGAACTGGAGGGCATCGGCGACGGCGGCGATCGTGCCCCGCCCCTTGAGCTCGCGCAGGAGACGCAGACGGCGGAGGTCGAGCATCGTGCAGGAACGCTACCGAATCGTGTTCAGCAATCGGAATCGCTCCTGACGCTTCCATGGAGCACGATGCCGCCGTGCGCTCCTCCGGAACCCTGATGTGCCTCGGCTCCGGCGCCGCGTTCGGCGCGATGGCCGTCTTCGGCAAGCTCGCCTACGATGAGGGCGCGACGGTCGGCACCCTTCTCGCCGTCCGCTTCGCGCTCGCCGCCGCCCTGTTCTGGGCGCTGGTGCTCGCGGGCGGCGCCGCGCGCGAGATCAGGGCCCTCGGCCGTCGTGACGTCGGCATCGGCCTTGCGCTCGGCCTGTGCGGCTACGCCCTGCAGTCCGGGTGCTTCTTCGCCGCGCTCGAGCGGATCGACGCCTCGCTCCTGTCGCTGGTGCTCTACACGTTCCCTGCGATCGTCGCCGTCGCCGCGGTCGCGCTCGGCCGCGAGCGCATGAACGGGCGCCGCGCCGCCGCACTGGGGCTTGCGCTCGGCGGGCTCGTGCTCGTGCTGGCGGGCGCCGGAACCGGTGCGCTCGATCCGCTCGGCGCCGCGCTCGGACTCGGGGCCGCGGTCGTGTACAGCACCTACATCCTCGTCAGCGACGGCGTCGCCGGCCGTATGCGGCCGCTCCTGCTGTCCGCTCTGGTCTGCACGGGCGCGGCGGCGTCGCTGACCACCGGCTCGGCCATGCTCGGCGAGCTTCGCCCCGGCGAAGTGACGGCTGCCGGCTGGGGCTGGCTGGCCTGCCTCGCGGTGGTGTCGACGGTCGTAGCGATCAGCCTCTTCTTCGCCGGCCTGCGCCGCGTCGGGCCGACAACGGCGTCGATCCTGTCTACGGTCGAACCGGTCGTGACCGTGCTGCTTGCTTTTCTCGCCTTCGGCGAGACGCTCGGACCGGTCCAGGTCCTGGGCGGGGCGCTCGTGCTCGCCGCGGTGCCGGTGCTGGAGCTACGGACAACCAAGATCACATGGAGGAGGGCCGCATGGGCGGAGAGCTAGCGGGGAAGGTGGCGCTGGTCGCCGGCGCGACCAGGGGCGGCGGGCGCGGCACGGCGATCGCGCTCGGCGAGGCGGGCGCGACGGTGTACTGCACCGGACGCAGCACGCGCGAACGGCGCTCCGAGATCGACCGGCCGGAGACGATCGAGGAGACCGCAGAGCTGGTGACCGACGCCGGCGGCGAGGGCATCGCGGTCCGTGCCGACCACCTCGACCCGCAGCAGGTGGCCGCCCTGGTCGAGCGCATCGACGCGGAGCACGGCCGTCTCGACGTGCTCGTGAACGACATCTGGGGCGCGGAGCACCTGTTCGAGTGGAACAAGCCGCTCTGGGAGCACGACCTCGAGCGCGGCCTGCGGCTGCTTCGCCTGGCGATCGACACCCATCTGATCACGAGCCATCACGCGCTGCCGCTGTTGGTGCGCGAGCCGGGCGGGCTGGTCGTGGAGATGACGGACGGCACCGCGGAGTACAACGCCGACCACTACCGGGTGAACGCGTTCTACGATCTCGCCAAGAGCTCGGTGATCCGGCTGGCCTGGGCGCAGGCGGAGGAGCTCGCCCCGCACGGCTGCACCGCGGTGGCGCTGACGCCCGGGTGGATGCGCTCGGAGCTGATGCTGGAGCACTACGGCGTGAGCGAGTCGAACTGGCGCGACGGGACCGAGCGCACGCCGCACTTCTGCATCTCCGAGAGCCCGCGGTACGTGGGCCGCGGGGTGGCCGCGCTCGCCGCCGATCCCGACCGGTCGCGCTGGAACGGGCAGTCGCTGTCGAGCGGCGGGCTCGCCCAGGTCTACGGCTTCACCGACCTCGACGGGACGCAGCCCGACTGCTGGCGCTACATGGTCGAAGTGGTCGACGTCGAGGGAGCGCCGGCGGGCGACAGCGGATATCGCTGAGCGAGGGCGACGAGCCCGAACGATCCCGCCACGCCCGCCACGAGGACGGTTGCGAACTTGAGCTCCGCGGGAAGCGGGAGCGGCTGAACGGCGAGCGCCAGCGCGACGATCACCGGCGCATGCACGACGAAGGCGCCGTACGCGCGTGGCGCCATGAGGCGCCCGAGCCGGGGCAGCCGGTTGAGGTGCCGCCTGAAGTAGCCGATCGCCCACAGCGAGACACAGGTGGCGACGACGCCCTCGGCGAGCGGGAAGAGGGCCGCCTCCCAATGCAGGCCGCCCGCGAAGCGGTCCTCGTCGGCGCCGTCCGCGAAGAACCCGGCCGCGAGGAGCGAGGCGAGCAGCGCCAGTGCCGCGGCCGCGCCGGCGATCCCGCAGCGGCGCTCGAGCTGCGGGCTCAGGGTGTCGAGCCAGCCGCGCCGGCTGGCGGCCACGCCCAGCGCGAACAGGATCACGTACTGCGGGAACATCCCGAGCTGCACGTGGAACTGCTCGGAGCCGATCGGGAAGGCCAGGTGCGCCGTGAACGACGCGACGGAGATGCCGGCCGCGACGGCCGCCACCTGGCGCCCGGTCAACGGCTCGCGTGACGGCGGCGCGACGGCCGGGCGCAGCGCCCGCCAGAGCACGTAGCCGAGCGAGAAGACGAGCAGCGCCTCGAGGAACCAGGTCGGCCCGGGCGCGAGCGACCAGACCTGCTCGCTGACGAACGGCCAGAGCGCCTCGGTGCCCTCGTCGTTCTGCCGGTAGGCGATGTACTCGAGGAAGGGGCTGACCAGGAGCGTGTAGGCGACCAGCGGCACGCCGAGCCTCACGAGCCGGTCCTCCACGAAGCGGCGCGTGCCCTTGCGATCGAGGGACGGCCCGGTGAGCTGCCCGGCGATCAGGAAGAAGAGCCCGAGGCCGAAGAGCCAGCCGGTGCCGAGGAGGACGGTCACAACGTCGACGACCGGGCCCGACATCTCGTCGTAGGACTCCAGGTACCAGGAGCCATCGAACCCGTAGGTGATCGCCGCGTGGAGCGCGATCACGCCGACGACCAGCAGGATCTTCAGGTTGTCCAGGTAGGCGAGCCTCTCCATGCGACGTAGGCTCGCCCGACAGTGGCGGCGTGGGAATACGGCTCCCCGGCATCGTCGCCGGGAGGTAGCCGCACCCCCACGCCGCCGCTCCCCTACGCCGCCGCCAGCTCGACCGCCTCCGCAGGCGGAGCCTCGGCGGCCGGGCGGTCGTTCGGCAGGAACCGCTTGACCGCGACGGCGGCGGCCACGGCAAACGCCGCGGCGACCGCGAACCCGATCCCGAGGGCGTCGGTGAACGCGGTGCTCGCCGCGTCCGCCAGCCGCGCGCCCTCGGCCACAGGCAGCTCGGCCGCGAACGCCTGGGCCTTGCCGATCGAGTCCTCGCTGGCGGCCTGCGCCGCCTCGGGCAGCGAACCGGTCGAGTCACCGATGCGTGACCCGTACAGCGAGGTGATCAGCGACCCGATCACCGCGGTGCCGAGCGCGCCTGCCACTTGGCGGGTCACGTCGTTCATCGCCGAGGCGACGCCCGACTTCTCCTCCGGCACGGCACCCATCACTGAGCCTGTCGCGGGACCCATGATCCAGCCCATGAACAGCGACAGGAAGAAGAACCAGATCCCGAGCGGCCAGTAGGGCATCTCGTGGGTCCACAAAAGGCTCATCGCCAGCGTCGTGCCAAGTCCAAGCAGGCCCGCGGACACCACGGGGGTCGTGCCGATCCGGCCCTGGAGCTTCACGCTGGATCCGGCGCCCGCAACGAGCCCGATCGCGATCGGCGACATCGCCGCTCCGGCCTCGAGCGCCGAGTAGCCGTGCGCGTCCTGCAGGAACTGCGTGAGGGCGAAGATCGCCCCGAACATCGCGAACGAGGAGAGACTGATCCCGAGCGACGCCACGCTGAAGCGCGGGTCGCGGAAGAACGACAGGTTCAGCATCGGGTCCTTCGTGCGGAGCTCCCAGGCCACGAACGCGGCGCCGGTCGCCAGCGCGAGGCCGAGGCAGCCCAGCACCGTCGAGCTCGTCCAGCCCGCCTCCGGCGCCTCGATGATCCCGTAGACCAGCGACACGAGCGCCACGATCGAGAGACCGACGCCAACGAGGTCGAACGCCCCCGGCTTCGGGTCACGGCTCTCGGGGACGAGCCAGAAGCCGAGCACCAGCGCGACCCCTGCGACCGGAACGTTGAGCAGGAACACCGAGGTCCAGTCGAACCACTCGAGCAGCACCCCGCCGAACAGGGGCCCGAGGCCGACGCCGATCGAGGCCATGGCGGCCCAGATGCTGATCGCCTTGGCCCGCTCCTCGCGGGGGAACACGTTCGAGATGATCGACAGGGTCGCGGGCATGATCAGCGCGCCGCCCACGCCCATCACCGCCCGCACGGCGATCAGCTGGCCGGACGTCTCCACGAACAGCACGCAGAGACTGGCCCCGCCGAAAAGGGCAAGCCCGGTCTGGAGCGCGAGCTTGCGCCCGCGCCGGTCGCCCAGCGTCCCCATGGTGAGGAGCAGCCCGGCGAAGACGAGCATGTAGGCGTCGACCATCCACTGCAGGGTCGAGCTCGAGGCGTCGAACTCCTCCTGCAGGCTGGGCAGGGCGACGTTCAGGATGGTGTTGTCGAGCCCGATGATCGCCAGGCTCACGGCGAGGACGGCAAGCGTCTTCCAGCGCCGTGCGTAGTGGACAGGATCGATTGACACGGAACCTCCTTATGCGGCGGTCGGGACCGGCACGTGCACGCGCCGGCGGGCATGGACGAGGTGGAGAGCGAGCAGCACGAGGAGACCGCCCGCGGCGTAGACGCCGAGGACTGCGAGCGGCCGGCCGGTAGACGCCTCGGGGAAGTAGAAGACGTCGCGGAGCAGCGACACCCCCGCGCCTCCCGGCAGGTGCTCGCCGAGCTCCTTCCAGAACGGCGGCAGGAACTCGGGCGCCGTGCTGCCGCCGTTGATCTGCCCGCCGAGGACGAAGTAGAGGAGTGACGTGACGGCGGAGCCCGCGGGCCCGATCAGCGCAATGAGCGCGGCGGTCGAAGCAGTCACGGCCAAGCTGATCAGCGACAGCGCCAGCACGCGGTCGATCACGGCGGCATCGGTTCCGACTCCGAACACGGCGGAGATCGCGGTCAGCCCGAGGCCGAAGACCAACGCGTAGACGAGGAGGAACGTCAGCGGCAGGACGCCCTGGCTCGGACGCGCCTCGAACCGGGGCAGCACCTTGGCCATCCCGACCACGCCGACGCTCCCGCCCAGGATCAGGACCGTGACGAGCAGAGGGATGCTCGATCCGCCGGAGTCGTCCTCCGGCAGCGGCGCGGCGTCCACGACCTCCGGGACGTTCTCTGGTGTCGCCTGGCCGGCGGTGCGGCGAAGGAAGTTGGCGACCTGGTTACTCGCGGCCGACGCGATCAGCACCTCGCGGGCGCCCTCCGGCCCCGGGACCACCGCCCCGTACACGTCGCGTTCGCCGATCGCCTCGCGGGCGGCTGCGAGGTCGGGTACAGCTCGTGCCGAGAGCTCGTCGGGCGCCTCTGCCTCGAGTGCCTCCGCAGCGGCTGGAGGTCCGACCACGGCGATTGGCAGATCGCGCGGTTGCGGGTCGTGCCCGATGCTCAGATAGGCCGCTCCGAGCCCGAACGCGATGATCGCGCCAAGCCCCGCGAGCAGCCCCGTGTGGCGCCAGAACCGCTTGGCGCCGGTGTCGGGTGTCGTGGAGTTCGTCATGCAGGCGAGAATCCACGAGCGCAGGCCCCCCGACATCGGGTGGCCACCCTTAACTGGGCTGCCTCAGGGTGCGGGCGTCTGCTCGACGATGTGCGCCACGTCCACGCGCGAGTCGACGTCGAGCTTGCGGAAGATGTTGCGCATGTGCGACTCGACCGTCTTGATGCTGAGGAAGAGCTCGGCGGCGATCTGAGGGTTCGTGCGCCGCGCCACGACGAGGCGCGCGATCTCGAGCTCGCGCCCCGTCAGCGACTCCACGCCGGCGCCGTCCGTCTTCCCCGGCCGCGTGCGCCGGTGGACGGCGCGCCCGAGCTTGCGCAGCTCGTGCTCAGCCTCGTCGCGGTGTCGAAGCGCCCCGCAAGCCTCGAGCTCCGCCGCGGCGCGCTCCAGCTCAGCCGCGGCCTCGTCGTCACGGCCGGCGGCGGCCAGGGCACGTCCGGCGAGCGTACGCGAGAGGGCGGCGTCGACGCGCGCGCTGACCTCCTCCGCGCGGGCCGCCGAGGCGAGCGCCAGGTCCGCGGCAGTCGCCGCGTCTCCCGAGGCGAGGACCACGGCCGCGACCGCGCGGTCGCCGAGCGCCGAGCTGTAGGGCAGGTCGAACTCCGCGGCCAGCTCGCGTGCCAGCGCGGCTGCGCGCTCGGCGTCGTCCCTCCGATCGAGTTGCAGAAGGCAGCGGGTGAGCAGCTCGAGCGCATAGACGCGCCAGAGGCGCGGAAGCCTGGGCATGCCCTCGCCCCCGCCTCCCTGCGCGAGCACCTCGCGGGCGCGCTCCAGCCGTCCCGCCTGGAGCAGCGCGGTGCTGAAGGACAGATGGACCCGGGCGTTGAACAGCCGACCCTGAAGGTCGCGGGTCAGCGTCATGGCCTCCTCGCCGGTATCGAGCGCTGTCTCGACGTCGCCCTCCATCGCCGCCGCCCAACACCGAGTGCCGAGCGACCAGCTCAGGGCCCATCCGTTGTCCGTAAGACGGGCGCCATCGACCGCGTCGTCAAGCAGCGACGCCGCCTCGGCGAGCCGGCCCGTGATGATCAGTGAACCGGCAAGCGACTGGGTGAGCGCGGGCAGGAGCCGCCCCTGCCCGGTGGCCCGCACGATCTCGAGCCCGCGCAGGGCGTGCGTGATCCCGTCGCCGAAGCGGTTGAGGAAGAGCTCGGCCGAGCTCAGCCACTGCAGCGCACGCGGGCTCTGGGCGAGCACGTCGTCGGGCAGCGCATCGACCAGGGCCACCGCCTCCGCGCGATAGGTCTCCGCGCGGTCTGGCGCCGTCCACGAGGCCGCCAACGCCACGATCGCCGCCGCCGTCGCCGTCAGCGCCTGGTCGCCGAGCGGTCGCGCGGTATCGAGGGCCTCCAGCGCCCACTCCAGCATCTGCTCGTGCCGCTCGTCGAGGCCGGCATCCCAAGCGAGGTCGATCATCAGCGACGCGCCCTCGACCGAGTCGCGATCCGGCAGCTCGTCGAGCGCGCCGAGCAGCCGGGCGTGGGCGTCGCTCTGGCGACCGAGCAGCTGCTCGACCGTCGCGCAGGCCGAAATGAGCTTCAGCCGCTGAGCCTGCCGGCCGGAGGGAATGAGCTCGAGCGTCTCGAGCAGCGCCGTGCGGCTCGCCTCGAGGCGACCGATCGCGGCCTGCGCCTCGGCCAGCGCGATCAGGAGCTCCGCGCGCTCCGCGGGGTCCGTCGAGCTCGGCAGGATCCGGAGCGCGGCCTCGAACCAGCCCGCCGCGCTCGAGGGGGCGCGCTGCGCGGCGGAACGTCCCGCCTCGTGCAGCACGGCTACAGCGTCCGGGTCGCCGTGGTGCGCGGACTGCTCGACGTGGTGGGCGCGGGACGCCGCGGGCGCGCCCCGCGCCGCCAGCGCTGCTGCGATGCGCTCGTGCGTGGTCAGCCGGACCCCGGGCGAGCAGGACGCGTAGACCGCGCTGCGCACGAGCGGGTGGCGGAAGCGGAACCGGCGCGGGACGTCCCCGGCCCGCAGGAGGTCGCGAGCTGCGAGCTCGTCGAGGGCGCCGAGCGCGTCCTCCTCGGGGACGGCAGCCGCCGCGACGGCGAGGTCCAGCTCGAACGGATCGCCCGCCACAGCCGCCGCCTCCGCGAAGCGGCGTACGGGCTCGGGCAGCGCGGCCAGCTCGGTGGCGATCGCCGCCGTCACCGCGTGCGGGACGCCTTCGGAGCCCCAGCCGTCCGTATCCGCCGCGCCGGCCTCGGGGCGGTCGTCGGCGCGCGCGAGCTGCAGCAGGTAGAAGGGGTTCCCGCCGCTGTCGCGGTAGAGCCGCTCGCGCTCGGCGGAGCCGTCGACCGCCACGAGCGTGCCTGCCGCGTCTGGCCCGAGCGGGCCGAGCACCACCCGATCGATGTCGCCGTGGCGGACCGCCGCCTCCACTGTCGCGGCGAGGGCCGGGGGGACCTGCCCCGACCGGAACGCCGCGGCGACCATCACGGCCGCCTCGGGCCGGCGCCTCAACAGGTGCGTGAGCAGCTCGAGCGAGGCTCCGTCGCTCCAGTGGACGTCGTCGAAGGCCAGCAGGAGCGGCTGCCTCGCGGCGAGCCGCTCGATCAGCTCCCGCACCGCATGATGGGCGCGGAAGCGCTCGGAGACCGTGGTCTCGAGCGTGGTGCCGGAGCCGAGCGAGCGCAGCGACGGAAATACCGACGCCAGCTCACCGAGGTCGTCGGCGGCCAGCCGGTCATAGCTGCGCGCGTCGAGCGATTCCAGGTAGGCGTCGAAGGCGTCCACCACCAGGCCGAAGGGCAAGTCGCGCTCGAGCTCGGCGGCCGAGCCCTCGAGCACGAGGCAGCCGCGCTCCTGGGCGCGGTGGACGAGCTCCGCCAGCAGCGAGGTCTTGCCAATCCCCGGTTCGCCCGCCAGCACCACGAATCGGGACGAGCCCGAGCAGGCCTCGTCAAGCAGGCGATCGAGCAGCTCGAGCTCGGAATCGCGTCCGACGAGCGATTGGGCCAGCGGGGTCACGCCTCGACTCCCATGCGCAGCATACGCCGAGGCCATAGCCGGCGACCGTCACGAGCAGGCCGGCGGCGATGTCGAAGACGAAGTGGTTCCCGGTGGCCACCACCGAGAGCGCGACCGCAGGTCCCCACGAGAGGGCCACCAGCTTCGCCCAGCGCCGCTCGAGCGCGACCGCCAGCGCGACGCTCACGGCCGCGGCGAAGCCGGCGTGCAGGCTCGGGACCGCGGCGAGCTCGTTGTAGAAGGAGGTCGTGAGGCTCGAGTCGAGCGCCACCCCGGTCTGCTCGGTGATCGTGTCGACCATGCCGACGCCGGCCAGTCGCGGTGGGGCCACCGGGAAGAGCGCGTAGATCGGCACCGAGATCAGCCAGGTGGCGAGGACGGTGTTGCGCAGCCGGCGGTAGATCCCGAGGTTGTGCCGGTACAGCCAGATCAGCGCGCCCGGCACCACCACGAGCTGAGCGAGCAGGTACAGGTGGTTGAGCAGCCCAAGCAGCGGCGTGCCGGTGAGGCCCTCCTGCACGGCCTCCTCGACGTCCAGGCCGGCCGTCCGCTCGACGTCGAGGATCCAGCCGGCGTGGTCCTGGGCGGTGGGGAGGTCGCCGATGCAGATCCAGCGCGCGGCGCTGTAGGCGAGATACGCGGCGGCGAAGAGCCCAACCTGCATCTTCCAGCCCGCCCAACGTCCGATCGTCATGGGATCGCCACGTCCCCGACGCGGATTGCGGTGGTCCGCGCGGCCACGTACCAGGGGAGGTAGCCGAGCGCCGCGTGCTCAGTGGGCGCCTCGACCTCCCACCAGATCTGGTGGTCGCCGAAGAGGCACGAGGCGACGGCGGTCCTTCCCCGCAGCGGGCTCGTGAAGCCGCTCCAGGCTGCGAATACGGCGGGACATTCACCCGGCTCGTGTCGGTGGTGGAGGATGAACTGCGACATGCTCCGAGGATCCCGTCGCGGCGCTCCCCCGACATCGGTTGAGAACCCTGATTCCGACCCCTGAACTCGCGCGATATAAGGAGGTGCATGGACGAAGAGGCCTTCAATCTGTCGGTACGGCGGTTCCTCAAGAAGCTGGGTGTCACCGCCCAGCGCGAGATCGAGCTGGGGGTGCGAGAGCGGCTCGACGCGGGTGATCTGAAGGGGGAGGAGAAGCTGCCCGCAAGGGCCACGGTGACGGTGCAAGGGGTCGAGCGCGAGATCGTCATCACCGGCGACATCGAGCTGACCTGAGTGGCCGGCCCGCCGATCGTCTTCGCGGGCGCGCCGCTCGACCGCGCCCCGGTCGAGAGACGACGGCCGGAGTGGCTGGCGGCGCGGCGGGCCGATCCGGAGGCACGGTCACTCCTGCTCTCGGAGCGCGGGCTGTGGGTAGAGGACGGGCGGCTGGTCCTCGTTTCGCCCGGCGACGACGCGCTGTTTCTCGGGTTGAAGGGCGGGCAGGCGTTCTTCGCCCAGGCCGTCCGGGACGGCGACCCCGAGCGGGGCCGGCCGGTCGGCCTGCGCGAGGCCGCAAGCGATCTGCCTGCGCACGAGGCGGCGCTGGCCGCCTATGCGGCGTCGCTCCTGTCATGGCACCAGCGGCACCGGTTCTGCGCCAACTGTGGGGCGCCCACTTCGGTCGCCGACGCCGGCCACCAGCGGCGCTGTCCGGAATGCGGGGCCGAGCACTTTCCGCGCACCGACCCCGTCGTGATCGTCCGGGTGGTCGACGGCGATCGCCTGCTGCTGGGGCGCCAGGACCGCTGGGAGGATGGCCGCTTCTCGGTCCTCGCCGGGTTCGTCGAGCCGGGTGAGACGCTCGAGGAGGCGGTCCGGCGTGAGGTCAGCGAGGAGTCGGGCGTGGAGGTCGGCGAGGTCGAGTACGTCGCGTCCCAGCCCTGGCCCTTTCCGAGCTCCCTGATGGTCGGCTTCCACGCGGTGGCCGCCGGAGGCCGGCCCCGCCCCGGCGACGGCGAGCTGAGCGCGGTCCGCTGGTTCGACCGGACCGAGGTGGAGGCCGCCGTGGCCGGCACGAGCGACCTGCATCTGCCACAGCCGTATTCGATCTCGCGGCGCCTGATCGACGGCTGGCTGGCAATGCGTGCAACAGCGACCGCCAAAAGTCACGATTCCGCGCGCGACTGCCGATAGCTAGCGCAAATGGGGTCGCTGATCCGACTCGCGGCAATAGTCATGTCGGGGTTCGTCCTGCTCGGCTTCGCGTTCTTCGCGACCGACGAGCTCGACCGCGGGTCGAAGACCCAGCAGCAGGCGCTCGCCGACGAGCTCGGCCACCTGGAGGGCGAACCCAGTCCGATCGCGCGCACCTCCGCGGACGAGGCGGCGCGTGAGGCAGCCCACTCCTCCGCCCGCGAGCTCGTCGACGACGTGAACGACGTGCTGCTGGGCCCGTTCGTCGACGTCGTCGAATCCGAGGACGTCTGGGTCCGGCGCGGCGTTCCGACTCTGCTGGCCCTGCTCCTCTATGGCGTCGGGCTGGGCTTCCTCGCGAACATGCTGCCCAAGCAGCGTTCGCACGCCGGAGACTGGCGCGGCGCCGAGTCCTAGCCCGGGCAGCGGGCGGATCCGCTACGCTGGCGACCGCAACTTCCCCTGCCCGGGGCTGTTGCGGAGTTGAAGTCAAGCGCCGAGTCCGCGCGTCGCCCTGGCGCGCGGAACGGGGGAACCAGAGGCGGCCCGTCGGGTCGCCGGGGGCGAATCGCGGGCCCCACAGCCGCGTAGCGCATCTTCCAGCGCGAGTCCGTCAGCTAACCCCGTAGGCCCGAAAGGAAGGGGACATGACGGATGACGCCTGCCCACCGGGACCTTTCAACACCTGAGCACTGGGAGCGCTCGCTCGCGCGCTCGCGGCTCCGCCGTGCTCTCGCGCCCCGCGTCCGGCGCGAGCACAAACGGCGCAAGAGGCTGTCGGCCGCGGCGGCGGCCGCCACGATGGCCGGACCGGGCGCGCCGATGGCGATGGCGCAGCTGTCCGGTGACGCCCAGGTGGACGTGGCTGCCGAGACCTCGTCCAAGCGGGCGATCGAGGTCCGCGAGGGCGGACTCCCGCTTCAGCTGGGCAGCCAGGGACCGCTCGTCGCGCATGTCCAGAAGGCCCTCGGTGTGCCCGCTGACGGCGTCTTCGGACCGCAGACCGATACCGCCGTGCGGCAGTACCAGGCCCGGGCGGGGCTGCAGGTGGACGGCATCGTCGGCCCGGTGACGTGGGGTTCGCTGTTCGAGGGCGGGTCGGCGGTGGGCGCGTCGTTCGTGGCGCCGCAGGTGAAGGAGCGCCTCGAACAGGAGCTCCAGGCGGCCGGGAGGCAGCTCGAGGTCCAGGCGCAGAGCGCGACGAGCACGCAGGGCTCGGCCGACGAGGGCTCGTCACAGGGCGGGCTGTTCGGCGGCTCGGACCAGGCCGACGCGGAGATGCCCGCTCCGGTGAGCGGCGGGGATGCCGACGAGGTGCCGGCCGGTGGCCAGACCGAGACGACCACGGAGACCACCACGACGCCGGTCAGCGGCTCGTGCGGGTCCACCGTGTCCACGCCCGTGTCGGGGACCGTGACGTCCGAGTTCGGTCCGCGCTGGGGACGCAACCACGACGGCGTGGACATCGCCGCGCCGACGGGTACCGCGGTCCGCGCGGCCGCGTGCGGAAGCGTGTCGCTGGCTGGGACGCAGGACGGCTACGGCAACATCGTCTGCATCACCCACACGAGCTCGTTCTCGACCTGTTACGCGCACCTCTCGCGGTTCGCGACGAGCCAGGGCGCCCAGGTCCGGCAGGGCCAGGTGATCGGCTACGTGGGGTGCACCGGAAGCTGCACCGGGCCGCACCTGCACTTCGAGACGCGCGTGAACGGGCAGGCACAGAACCCGAGCGGCTACCTGGGTGGCGCGACGATCCCGGGAGCGTCGACGACCACGGCCAAGGCGACCACGAGGACGAGCAGCAACGCCGCAGAGAACGACGCGCTCGTCGCAGGCCAGGCCCCGACGGCGCAGGCGGCGGTCGGACCGACGACGCCGACAGCGCCTCCCGGAACGCCCGACGCGATGACGGGTCAGGCGCCGGCTCCGACCGGCGGGGCGCTCGCTCCGACTGCGGCAACGCCCGCCCCGGCGGCCCCCGCTCCGACCACGGCCCCGGTGCCCACGGAGGCGGCGCCCGCCCCGACCACGGCCCCGGTGCCCACCGAGACGGCGCCCGCCCCGGTGCCCACGGAGGCCGCGCCTGCCCCGGTCCCGACCGAAGCGGCGCCCGCACCGGTTCCGGCCCCCGTCGAGGCGGCCCCCGCGCCGGCCCCCGTCGAGGCCGCTCCGGTCGCGCCCGCCCCGGCTCCGGTCGAGGTGGCACCCGCGCCCGCTCCGGCCCCCGTCGAAGCCGCTCCGGCTCCGGTTCCGGCCGCTCCGGCTCCGGTCGAGGTGGCACCCGCGCCCGCTCCGGCTCCCGCTCCGGCCCCCGTCGAGGCGGCCCCTGCGCCCGCTCCGGCTCCGGCCCCGGTCGAGGCGGCTCCGGCCCCCGCCGAGCCCGCTCCGGTCGAGCCCGCTCCGGCTGAGGCCGATGCCTCCGTCGCGGCGCCCGCGACCGCTTCCACCACGGGCGGCGCGCCCGCTGAGTAAGACCGCCGAGGCAGGCCCGCGTTCGCCGCGGGCCTCGGCGAGAGGGGGAACCAGCGGAGGCCCCGTCCAACTCGGGCGGGGCCTTCGCGCCCCTTTAATACATGGCGCGACATCACCGAACCAGAGGAGGGCGCCAGATGGCCGAGTTCCCTGCACCAACCGAGGGGATCGTGCTCACGCACTTCATCGTTTCCGACGACGTCGAGCGCTCACGCCGGTTCTACACCGACGTGCTCGGCGGCGAGACCCTCAGGGCCGGCGAGCCGTCGTTCGTCGCGCTCGCCAACGGCTGGATCATCATCAACGTCGGCGGCGGGCCCACCGAGGACAAGCCGACCGTCACGCTCGAGACACCCCCCGACCCGAACCGCACGAGCAGCTTCCTCAATATCCGCGTGGCCGACATCCAGGCGGTCTACGAGGAATGGAGCGCGCGGGGAGCCGAGTTCCTCACGCCACCGCAGGACCGCGGTGCCGAGATCCGCTGCTACATCCGCGATCCGGACGGGCATCTGATCGAGGTCGGCCAGACGAACCCGTCGTTTCTGGAGCAGTCGGCGGACTAGCGGTACGTATAGATCGGGTCGCCGATGTCGATCCAGTTGAAGATCGACAGCGCGTTCGGGATCGGCACCCTCAGGCAGCCGTGGCTTGCCGGGTAGGTCGGCACCGACGCGTATCCGTGGATCGCATACCCGCCGATGAAGTACGACGAGTGCACCATCCCCTTCGAGTTGGTGCCGGGCGTCTGCAGATAGAAGCGGTAGCTGCCGAACACGGTCGGCGTCGCGGGCGCGCCTGACGAGGTGTGGTAGGTCCGGTAGGGCTTGCCGCCGCGCGCCAGCACCAAAACCTGGCGCGACCAGTCGAACTCCACGTGCTTGCCCGCCTTCGGGTGGCGCAGCCGGTACGCGCCCTGGCCGCGCAGGAGCATCGCGAAGACGTCCTTGCTCGCGTAGCCGTCGCGGCCGAGCCCGTTCGTCTTGCGGAAGGCCAGCACGCCGCGCGCGGTGCCGTCGTCGTAGTAGCCGGTCACGGGCGTGGCGAACCCCTCGCGAACCAGCGCGCGCTGGAGCAGCAGGACCTTCAGCCCGCGTTCGCCCCCGCCGGCCTGCCAGTCGACCACCGTGATCCGGCGGCTCTTCGTCCGGAACGCCACCTGGGCCGGGCTCGCCTTGTGCTTGATCGCCAGGCGCAGCACACCGGGGCCACCGACCTTGAACCGGAACACGAACCGCCCGTCGGAGCGCACCCGGCGCCGCACCTTCTTGCTCGCCTTCTTGCCCCGGATCGCGTACAGGGTGAGAACCTCGCCCTGTACGGCCGGCGTGACCCGCCCGCGCACCACGACCTCCTGGGAGGGTGCGTAGTAGCGCATCTTCTGGGTGGCGATCCCACCCTTCAGCCCGGCGGAAGCGGCGCCGGCGGCGGGAGCGGGGGGATTCTGGGCGTAGGCCGGGCCGGCTCCCAGCGCCAGCAGGCCGGCGCCAATCAGAGCGACCAGGCGAGCGTTCATCTGACCATCACTATGCCACGGGCGCCGGAGCCGGTCGTGTGAACCGGGGTACGAGGGCGCACGCCACCAGCATGAGCGGGCCGAACACGAGCGACACCGCGCCGCCGTCCGCCTGGGCCGCGTAGGCGATCGAGTTGTTGATCGAGTGCAGCGCCACGACCGGATAGAGCGAGCGGGTCTGCTCGTAGACCAGGCAGAAGATGACCCCCAGCAGAGCGAGCGGCGGCACGATCAGAAGCCCGTCCGAGCCGCCCTCGAAGTGGATCAGCCCGAACAGCAGGCCGTCGATGATCGCGGCCGCCGCGACGGAGAACCTCGTCCGCAGCGCCCCGTAGAAGAACCCACGGAAGAAGAACTCCTCGGCGAACGGCGCGACGCAGATGATCATGAAACCGGCGGCGACGAGGCCGAAGGTGCTCTCGTCGGCGCCGAGGTCCTCGGCGACGTTCTGCTCCACGTCGGGCTGGACCGCGACCGAGTAGATCGCGGCGAGCAGGTAGAAGGTGAAGAGCCCGAGCGCGGCCCAGCCGACGGCCGGCCAGAACGGCGTGCGCCGAAGCCCGAAGTGCCACGGGCGGGGTCGCCGCACGAACGAGGCGAACAACAGCGCGACCGCCACCAGCGCGCCGTCGAGCAGGAGCGTCCCGACGATGATGGCCGCGGGCGACTCGCCCGGATCGTCCACCCCGAGCGCCGCCCACGCGATCCCGGCGGCGAGCAGCCCGCTCACGGCGCCCGCGAGGAAGCCCACCGGCCCGTACCACCAGGGCCAGCGCGGACGGGCGTCCTCGGGCAGCTCCGGGGGATGCGGGGGTGGCGAGACGGCGCTCTCCATGACCCTCAGAGTAGGGCGGGGAGCTCGGTGAGCATCCGGATCGCCTCGACACCCGCCGGCGGCTCTCCGTTCCGCTGGACCAGCACGGCGCGGATCCCGACTGCGCGGGCGCCCTCGACGTCGTTGTCGAGCGAGTCGCCCGCATGCACGGCCTCCGAGGCCTCCACCCCGGCCAGCGAGAGCGCCCGGCGGAAGATCTCCGGGTCCGGCTTGGCGGCGGCGGCGTCGGCCGACGTGACCACCCCGTCCACGAGCTCGAGCAGTCCCGTGGGGCCGAGCCAGTCCGGGAGCGAGCAGTCCCAATTGCTCACGACGACCATCGCATGGCCCCGCTTCCGCAGCCTGGGCAGCGCCTCGAGCGCATCAACATAGGGGGTGAACTCGAGCGAGCCGAGCATCGCGCGCCGAGCAGTGGCGTGGTCGAGGCCCGGCAGCTCGAGCGCCTCCATCATCGCGGTGGCGCAGCGGTCGCGGAGATCGTCGAGCCGCTCACGGTCCGAGCCCTCCAGGTGGTGGGCGAGGTAGTAGGAGATCTCCGCGCCGAAGCCGGCCGCCGCCCGCTCCTCCGAGACCTCGAAGCCGTCGGAGGCGAGCAGAGACCGAAGCCGCGGGGCCGGCGGCTGCAGCTCGACGAGGGTGCCGAGCGCGTCGAGGAAGACGGCACGCTTCACGAAACCCAGTGCCAGCTCGCGAACTGCGCCGTGAACAGCCCGAGCCCGAGGGCCGACACCGCCGCCACCCGTGCGGTCGCACGCCGCTCCTCGGACCAGACGGCGAGCCACATGAAGATCGGGAACAGCACGGCGAGGAAGCGCGGCAGCGACATGAGGGGCTGCGGCTTCACCGGGAAGGTCAGAGGGAGCACGAGCGAGGCCGCCACCCATGTCCCGTAGGCCCGCGGGAGGCGCCGGAACACTCCCGCGCACGCGGCCACGGCGAACACGAGCGACCCGAACAGCATCAGGTTGATCGCGGCGATCCGGTACGGGTCGCCCGCCGCCTCCGCGAAGTACACGACCTCCGTCTGCCCCGAGGCGAGCTGCCGAGCCCCGTCGATCGCCGCCGTGAACCCGTCCCACGCCCCGGCGAGCGGAACGGTGAGCTCGCGGGACCACGCGTCCTGCACGTCGAGGAAGCGCAAGGCGTCGCCCTCGGCCAGCCCCAGGTAGAGCGCGTACGCCCCCAGGCCGACAGGCGCGAGCAGGAGCCAGGCCGCGTCCGAGAGGCGACGGTCGCGTGAACCCCACCAGAGCATCGCGAGCGGCAGCACCAGCAGGATGCCGGCGCTGCGGGTGGCGGCCGCCCCGCAGGCGGCGGCGCCTGCCCAGGCCCAGCGCCCGGTGCGGGCGGCGTAGAAGGCGCCCACGGCTAGCAGCAGGAAGAGGCTCTCGGAGTACGGCGCCCCGAAGTACAGGGCGGCGGGAAAGACGGCGAGCAACAGCAGGGCCGGGCGGGCGAGCGGACGGCCGAGCTCGAGCGACACGAGCCGGTACAGCAGCACGAGCGCCCCCAGGAACGCAGCGAGCGCCACCGCATAGGCGGCCACGAGCAGCGCACCCGGCGACGCGCCGAACGGGGAGGCCACGGCCCGCACCAACAGCGGATAGAGCGGGAAGAAGGCGGCGCGCGCCTCGCTGCCGGCGTAGCCCGAGTCGGCGATCCGCAGGTACCAGGCGGCGTCCCAGCGCGCCAAGGGCGCCAGCACCGGATCCGCCAGCGCGTGCGTGAGGGCCGGCTCGTCGAAGGCCGCCGCGTTCCGCTCGGCGAGCCCGCCCGCCGCAGGACCGAAAGAGAGCGCGGCGAAGATCGCAACCACGAGCACGGCCGCTCGCGTGCTCCACAGGATGCTCCAGGCTGTACGCAGCGCCTCGGAGCGGCGCGCGACCGAGAGTGCGCGCGCGGCCGTGGGGGTAGCTTCATAGGCCATGCCGCGAGTCGAGTTCTACACAGCCGCCGTCGAGACCAGGGACTGGGTCACCGCGGCCGTCACGGTGGTCATCGCGATCGGCATCGCGGAGCTCGTGGACCGCGCCCTGTCGCGGCGGGGCCAGAGGCTGAGCATGGCGGTGGCGGGCGGGGACCTCTCGCCGGTCGCCACGACGCGCCTGCGGCTCATCCGCCGGCTCGTCTTCGCCACGATCATCCTGATCGGGCTCGCGCTCGCCGCCGCGCAGTTCCCGTCGGTGAAGCGGCTCGCCACCGGGATCCTCGCCTCGTCCGCCGTGATCGGCATCGTCGTCGGCTTCGCCGCCCGCCAGACGCTCGCAAACGGGATCGCCGGCATCCTGCTGGCGATCACGCAGCCGATCCGGATCGGCGACCTCGTCACCTTCGAGGAGGAGACCGGCGAGGTCGAGGACGTCAGGCTCACCTACACGTACATCCGCCTCGACGACGGCCGCCGCCTGATCGTCCCCAACGAGCGGCTCGCCCAGAGCTCGATCCAGAACCACACGATCCTCGACCCGCGCGTGCAGGTGGAGGTGTCGGTCTGGCTCCCGCCCGACGCCGACCTCGACCAGGCGATCGCGTTGATCGCAGACGAGGACGAGGAGATCGCGGCCACGGTGGCTGAGACCGACAAGGAGGGGGTGCGCCTCAGCGCGACAACCTGGGCCGCCACCCCGTCCGAGCGCGGCAAGGCGGCCGCCGAGCTGCGCCGCCGCTGGTTGCGTCTGCTGCGCGAGCACGGTCTATCCTCAGTCGAGGCCTCCTCAGCCGCAAGCACCCGGCTCGGCCGGGTGCGCGCGGAAAGCTGACTCCCCCCTTCGATTTGAGCCATCGGCAGCGAAAGACCAGGAGGCGTAAGCGCCACGGCGCCGGCAGCAAGGTGATGCTGGCCTTCGGCGTGATCGCCACCGTATGCGTGATCGCCGTTCTCTCGGCGGTCGGCTACGTGCTCGCGATCGCCTCCACGGCGCCCGAGCTGGGCGAGCTCAAGCCGGACGACAAGGGCGAGCTGTCCCTCGTGTTTGCGGCCGACGGCAGCAAGCTCGGCTTCATCCAGTCGGACATCCTGCGCCGGGTCGTGCCGTGGAAGGACATCCCGGTGGACCTGCGGCGCGCGACCGTGGCGATCGAGGACGAGCGCTTCTACAAGCACGAGGGCGTCGACCTGAACGCCATCGTCCGCGCCGGCATCAAGAACCTCGAGTCAGGCGACACCGTGCAGGGCGGCTCGACCATCACTCAGCAGCTGGTCCGGGCGCTCTACATCAAGGATCCCGAGCGCAACTTCGAGCGCAAGATCCGCGAGGCCAAGCTCGCCTCTGAGCTCGAGAAGGAGCACTCCAAGACCTGGATCCTCCACAACTACCTGAACTCGGTCCCCTACGGCACGGTTCAGGGCCGAACCTCGATCGGGGTCCAAGCGGCCGCCGTGACGTACTTCGACAAGCACGCCAAGGACCTCAACCTGCACGAGTCGGCGCTGCTGGCGGGCCTTCCCCAGGCCCCCTCGCAGTACAACCCGTTCCGCAATCCGCAGGCGGCCATCGAGCGGCGCAACGACGTGCTCGAGCAGATGCTCGACAACGGCTACATCGACCAGGCCGAGTACGAGGAGGCGCGGCAGAAGGACCTCGGGCTGAAGCGCGGCTTCCGCTACGTCCACCGGCGCGAGCCCTACTTCTTCGACTACGTCCAGGAGAAGCTGATCGAGCGCTACGGCGTGGGCGTGGCCCGCCGCGGCGGCCTGCGCATCCACACGACGATCTTCCCGAAGATGCAGGACATGGCCCGGGACGCGATCGCCCAGTACTACGCCGACCCGGCGGGGCCGGCGTCCGCGATCGTGGCCATCGACCCGAACAACGGGAAGATCCGCGCGATGGCGTCGAGCGGCACCTACGGCGAGCGCCGCTTCAACCTCGCCGCCCAGGGCCACCGCCAGCCCGGCTCCGCCTTCAAGACGTTCGTGCTGACGGCGGCGATCCTGAAGGGCGTCGACCCCGACTCGACGTCGTACACCTCGAAGCCGCTTGCGCTCGACATGGGCGAGGGGGCGCCGCCCTGGGAGGTCAAGACGTTCGGCAACACCTACTCCGGGTCGATGAGCCTCACGCGCGCGACACTCTCCTCGGACAACACCGTCTACGCGCAGCTGATCATGGACCTCGGCCCGGAGGCGGTCTGCAAGGCGGCGAAGCTGCTCGGCATCCAGACCAAGCTCGACTGCTATCCGGCCGAGGGCCTGGGCGGGCTCACGCGCGGGGTCACCTCGCTCGAGATGGCGGCCGCGTACGGCACGCTCGCGAGCGGAGGCGTGCGCCACCGGCCGACGGGCATCGAGCGCGTCGTGTTCCCGGACGGCACCACGGAGAAGCTTGGCAAGCCCGAGGGCAGGCGCGTGATGACCGACGGGCAGGCCTACGAGGTGACCAAGATCCTCGAGATGAACATCCAGTCCGGCACCGGCACGAACGCGAACTACGGCTGCCCGGCGGCCGGGAAGACCGGCACCACCGACGAGGCCACCGACGCCTGGTTCGTCGGCTACACCCCGCATCTCTCGACCGCGGTGTGGGTGGGCTATCCCGACTCGCGGGTCGCGATGCCCGGCGCGCAGGGCGGCACGCACGCGGCGCCGGTCTGGAACGCGTTCATGACGCCCGCCCACGGCGAGTTCTGCGACGACTTCCCGCTGCCCGAGGAGCCCTTCCAGTCCTCGCCGTTCTTCGGCAAGTACGCGAGCACGGGCGGCGCCGGGACGAGCAGCTACGACTACGACAGCTACTCCGACCAGACGTACGATCCGCAGTACTACGAGGCCCCGCCGCAGGAGGCGCCCGAGCCCGTGCAGCCCGAGCAGGAGCAGCTCGCGCCGCCGGCGGACGGGGCGCCGCCGTCAGGCGACGGGGGCGAGGGCGGCGGCGTCGCGCCGGACGGTTAAGACCGCCGCGCCAGCCAACTGACCAGGCCGACGTAGAGCAACTCGATCACGGTCTGGAAGATGCGGAAGGCCACGGCGATCGCGGTCGCCACCGTGGATCCCATCACCGCCTTGAGCGCGATAGCGAGCGCGGCGTCGCGCGTGCCGAGCCCGCTCGGCACCACGAACGTGAGCACGGCCACGCAGAACGCGACCGGGTAGGCCGCGGCGACGTACGGGTAGTCGCTCGCGTCGAGCGACGTGAGCGCGGAGGCGAAGGCGTACACGCCGGTGCCGATGACCGCCCAGCAGCCGATGTACAGCAGCGCCAGCTGGAGGACCCGCCCGAACGGCAGCGCCCGCGGCAGGGGCTCGCGGCCCAGCTTCCTCAGCACGTAGTTGGCGAGCGGGAAGAAGACGCGCGGGTGGAGGCCGGCCAGGACGACGGGGATGATCAACAGCACGGCGTAGCGCGCCGCCTGGTCCTGCAGGTCGGGCAGCTCGATCACGAAGTACGCCCCCACCATCACGGCCGTGCCGAACCCGAGGCCGAGCTCGTAGACGATGCTCGCCAGGCAGATCCGCTTCGGCACGCCCACCCGCTCGGCCATCACCATGCGGCCCAGCACCATCAGCGCGTTGGTCGGCACGTAGCGCGCGAGCAGCGACTTTCCCCAGATCGCCCGCGCGGGGCGCGCCTCGAGGTGGTCCTCGCCGAGGGCGTGGACGATCATGCGCCAGAGCTCGGCCTGGGCGGCATAGAAGACGAACACGGCCACGCCGGAGAGGGCGAGCCAACCGGCCCGGAAGTGCCAGTCGAAGTCCGGCAGGTCGCTCCACTGCCGGACGACGAAGAAGACCAGCGACCCGAAGATGAGGGCCGCGATGCCCCACTGGAGCGCGAGCCGGGCAGCCCGGTGCTTGGGGACGAACGACGTGATGTCGGCCGCCGCCGATCCGGCCCGCTCGAGCATGGTCCGCGAGTCGCGGGCCCCATGACCTTCCATGCGGGCAGACTGTAGCCGTGGCGGAGCGCCAGCTGATCGAGGCGATCCAGGCGGCGATCGCGGACCGGAGCGGGCGGCTCGTCCGCTGGTCGGGCGACGACGCGGCCGTGGTGCGGGCGCGTCCGCTCGCGGTCACGTCGATCGACACGATCGTCGACGGGGTCCACTTCTCGCTCGACACGCACGCCCCGGCGGACGTCGGCTGGAAGGCGCTCGCCACCGCGCTGTCCGACCTGGCCGCCATGGGCGCGCAGGCAGGCGAGGCCTACGTCTCGCTGGTCCTGCCCGCCGGGTTCGAGGACGCGCTCGAGCTGGTCGGCGGAATGGAGGAGCTCGCGGGGCGGCACGGGACCACCATCGCCGGCGGCGACGTGGTCGCCGGGCCCGTGCTGACCGTGGCGGTATCCGTCACCGGCTGGGCCGAGCGCGAGGACGAGCTCGTGGGACGGGACGGCGCGCGGCCGGGCGACCTCGTGGGCGTGACCGGCGAGCTGGGCGGTTCGGAGGCCGGCCGGCTGGCGCTCGAGCGCGGGGAGCGCAACGGCGCGCTCGTCCGCCGCCACCTGCGCCCGGAGCCGAGGCTCGCCGAGGGGCGCGCGCTCGCGCTCGCCGGGGCCACGGCGATGATCGACGTGAGCGACGGGCTCGCCACCGACGCCGGTCACGTAGCCGCCCGGAGCGGTGTCGAGCTGCGGATCGAGCTGGCGGCGGTGCCCTGCGCCCCGGGCATCGGCCCGGAGGACGCCGTGTCCGGCGGGGACGACTACGAGCTGCTCTTCACGATCCCGCCGGCGCGCCGCGCCGACGCGGACGCGGCGGCCGAGGTCACCTGGCTAGGTCAGGTCGGCGCCGGCAGCGGTCTCGTGCTCGTCGACCTCGACGGCCGGCCCGTCACCGGCCTCAGGGGGTATGAACACGAGTGACCACCCGCTCTGCCAGCGTCGAATGATCGCCTCGGCGACCGCCTCCGGGTCGACCACGTAGCCGCCGCGCTTGATGCGCTCGGCAAGCCCGGCCTGTTCGCCCTGATCCACCACCTAGAAGGTACCCCCTGCCCGCCCTGCGCGCTCTATATCGGCACGACGAGGCATGGCGCGGAGGGTCAGCGACGGGAGCTGGACGGGCCTCTGAGAGCGGACTCGGTGCCGCCGAGCGAGCCCGGGCCGGCGTAGGCGCCCGGCCCGTAGACGGTCGGGCCCTGGGGTCCCGGCGCCTCGGCGGGCGGCGCCGGCGAGCGGAGCACGAGCTCGGCCGCCGCGCACAACGCGCCGAGCATCACGCAGCTCACGAAGGCCGCGACCGGGCCCACGGTGTCCCCCGTCACGAGCATCAGCAGGTACCAGGCGCCGGCGAGCGGGTCGATCGAGAGGGCGATCAGGTAGTAGAGGGCCACGAGCGCAGCGGGCAGGGCCCCCAGCACCAGCAGCAGCGCTCGCACCCGGCGCGGCGGCGTGCCGCGCATGAGCAGCGCGATCAGCCACAGGTGCGCGGCGGGCACCGTCAGCAGGCCGGCGTACGGGTTCGTCACCCACAGGAGCAGCGCGCCGACCGTGACGACGAGCGCCACCGCCACCCCCGCCCCGGGGCCCTCGGGGTGCACCAGGGCCGCGTCGGGCCGGGCCGCGAGAAGCCGCGCCAGCAGCAGGGCGAGCGCCATCGCCGCGGCCACCCCGCCCAGCACCGCGAGCGCGGGGCCGTCGACGGGGAGCACCTCCGGCGGCACCGGCGCGGGCGGCGGTGCCGGAGTGGCACCGGCGAGCGCGAGCACCTCGGCGAGTGCGAGCCCGGCCAGGAACGGCGCCACCCAGGCTCCCAGCCAACGGAGCCAGGGCAGGACGTCGATCCGGCGCCGGCGCGCGCGGGCGAACGCGTCGATCGCCGCGACGAGCGCGGGCAGCAGGAGCGTGACGGCGAGGAGCGACAGCACCCAGCCCGGCATCACCTGGCTGACCGCGGTGATGTAGCTGTCGGGCCCGTGGGCCGGCCGGCCTCCCTCCTCGAGCGCGGTGACCGTGCGCAGCGTCGCGCGGCCGAGCGCGCCGATCGTGTCCTCGTCGATCGCCTCGACCGGGCCGTTCCCCTCCGGCGGCAGCTCGCCGCTGCCCGAGATGCGGACGGCGTCGTAGCCCGCCTCGATCAGCACGCCTTGCGAGCCGATGCCGACCGGGAAGGAGAGCCGCGCCAGCTGGCCGAACGGCCCGGACCCGCCCGGCTCGAAGTCAAGCTCCTGGCGGATCGACTCCGCCACCGTGCGCTGCAGGCCGATGCCGGCACGGCGGTCGTCGGTCGACCAGGCTTGCACGAACGGCCCGTCGCGCGTGGGCGACGCCAGGTCGGACATCACGAGCACGCCGTCGACGAGCCCCGGCGGCCCGAGCTCGCCGACCAGCTCGGAGGCGCCCACCTCGCCCAGGTTCGATCCATCGAGCGACACGAGCACGAGCGTCTTGCGCGACGGCCTGCCCTCGAAGACGCGCGCGAGCTCGAGCAGGGCGGCGGTGTCCGCCGCGCTTCCCGTGGCCTCGGGAACGACTGCGGCATCGCGAGCGGCCACCAACACGATCTGCCGCCGCGAGCGCCCGGCGCGCCGCCCGATCACGTTCTCGAGCCGGCGGCCGTCGTGGGTGAAGCGATGCCGCTCCACCCGGAATCCACGCGCGCTCAGCTGCTCGGCCACGACCGCGGCCGTGCGCAGGTTGCCCGCGCGCCCGGGGCGCCGATCCGGCTCGCGCTCGGCGATCCGGGCCGATTCGATGGCGGCAAGGCGCCCGTCGAAGAGCACGTCCGCGGCCAGTCCCTGTTCCAGCGGCCGGGGCCGGCTCTGCAGCGAGAACATCGTCAACACCAGCGCAAGGAGCGCCGGCACGAAGGCGGCTCTGTACACGCGCGGCTCGATCATGAGGGGAGGGCCACGGAAGCAACCTACAATTCCGAAGGTGACGGCCTCTGCACCCAGGATCCTGCTCGTGGACGACGAGCTCTCGGTTCAGAAGCTCCTGACGTACCCGCTGCGGAAGGAGGGCTACGACGTCGTGCCCGCGCTGGACGGTCGCGAGGCGCTCGACCGCTTGCGGGAGGACAACTTCGACCTCGTGGTGCTCGACCTGATGATGCCGAAGCTCGACGGCTTCGACGTCTGCCGCCAGATCCGGGCCCGCAGCACGGTCCCGATCATCATGCTGACGGCGAAGACCGAGGAGATCGACAAGGTGCTGGGCCTCGAGCTGGGCGCTGACGACTACATCACGAAGCCCTTCTCGGTGCGTGAGTTCCGCAGCCGCGTGAAGGCCGTGCTGCGCCGCGCCGCGCTGGCGGCGCCCGACGATCAGTTCGAGGAGCCGATCCGCCAGCAGGACCTCCTGATCGACTTCGAGCGGCGCCAGGTCGAGGTGCGCGGCGAGCCGGTCCGGCTCACCTATGTCGAGTTCGAGGTGCTCGCCGCACTCGCCCGCAACCCGGGCCGGGTGTTCAGCAGGACGATGCTGCTCGAGCGCGTCTGGGGCGACTCCTCCTACCGCGACCCGCGCACGATCGACGTGCACATCCGCCACCTGCGCGAGAAGCTCGAGCAGGAGCCCAAGCACCCCGAGATGATCCTGACGGTCCGCGGCGTGGGCTACCGCTTCCGCGATTCATGAACCGCAGGCCGCGCCTCCGCTCCCTCCGCAACAAGCTCGCCCTCGTCTTCTTCGCCATCACCGCGGTGGCGTTCTCCGTCATCTACTTCTCGGTGGCCACCCAGCCCGAGTCGAACCTCCAGGAGCGGCGCCTGCGCGACCTGGAGCTGCTGGCGGGCCTCTACAAGTCGTCCCTCACGGATCTGGCCGTCGGCAATCCACGCAATGCCGTACTCGAGCGCGGGGTGCGGAGCGTCGCCGAGAACACCGACTCGCAGGTCACGCTGTTCTTCTGGGAGGAGAACCCGAAGGGGCGTCAGAACGATCTGCGCGGACTCGAGTTCTACGTGCGGTTCGACTCGAGCGAACAGGCCGCGTACCCGCGCAACGACACGCTGCTGCTGCGCGCCCTGAGGACGGGCAAGACGCATACGGCCTACGACACCTTCCAGGGCGACGACGTCGGGCTTGTGGCCCAGCCTCTGATGAAGGGCGGCCGCCCGCGCGGGGTGGCGCTGTACTCGCGCGACTTCCAGGAGGTCGAGGCCGCGGTGTCGTTCATCCGCAACCGCGTGCTGCTGGCCACGCTGGCGGCGCTCGTGCTGGCGCTGCTCGGCGGTTGGCTCGTGGCGCGGCGCCTGGGACGGCGCGTGCGCCGGCTGGAGGTGGCCGCCGAGGAAGTGTCCCGCGGGAGCTTCGTCGATCCCCTGCCGGTGGACTCCAGGGACGAGCTCGGCCAGCTCACGCGCACCTTCAACGAGATGCAGACGCAGCTGCGGCAGGTGGACGTGGCGCGCAAGGAGTTCATCGCCACGGCCTCGCACGAGCTGCGCACCCCGATCTTCTCGCTGGCCGGCTTCGTCGAGCTGCTCCAGGACGAGGAGCTCGACGAGGACACGAGGCGCGAGTTCCTCGAGACGATGAGCGAGCAGGTGGAGCGGCTGCAGAAGCTGTCGGTGGACCTGCTCGACCTGTCGCGCCTGGACGCCGGCTCGATCGAGCTCGAGTCCGAGTCGGTGGACCTCGCGGAGGTGGCTCGCGGCGTCGTGCACGAGTTCACGCCGGCGCTGGCCGACCATGCGACCGACCTCGAGGTGATGCTCCCCGACCAGGGTCCGGACGCATACTGCGACCCGCTACGGGTGGCCCAGATCATGCGTATCCTGCTCGACAACGCCCTCCGGCACACGCCGGCGGGCACGCATGTGACCGTGAGGGCAGACACGAGCAACGGCGCCGCCGGGCTCACGGTGGCCGACGCGGGCCCCGGTCTTCCGCAGGAGAGCCGGGCCAAGGTCTTCGAGCGCTTCTACACCGGCGACGCCGCGCGCGGCGCCGGGCTCGGCCTCGCCATCGCGCGCGAGCTGGCCGAGCGGATGGACGGCCGCCTGCGGGTGACCTCCCAGGCCGGCGGCACCGCGTTCACTCTCGAGCTGCCCAGGGACGGGAACGGCGCGTGAGGCGGCTCGCCGCCGCGCTCCTGGCCCTCGCCGGCCTGGCGGCCGCGGGCTGCGACTCCGGCGACGACGAGTCCCCCGAGGCCCCGCGGGAGGTCACGAAGACCCGGGTGCAGGTGGTCGAGGGCATCGGCAACGAGGGCGGCTTCGACCCGGCCCAGATCTACGAGCGGCTGTCACCCGGCGTCGTGACGATCCTGTCGATCTTCGAGAACGGCGCCGCCCTCCTCGACGAGGACGGCGAGGGCGGGCAGGGCTCGGGCTTCGTGCTCGACAGCCAGGGCCACATCGCTACGAACGCGCACGTGGTCACGACCGGCCAGGGCTCCTCCTCCGAGCGCGCCTCCGAGGTGTTCGTCGAGTTCTCGGACGGCAACAGGGTCCCGGCCGAGATCGTCGGCGCCGACCCGAACGCCGACGTGGCGCTGCTCAAGGTCGACCCCGCCGGCCTGCGCCTCACGCCGCTGCGGCTCGGCAGCCCCGAGGGCATCGACGTCGGCGAGCCCGTGGCCGCGATCGGGAGCCCATTCGGTGAACAGCAGTCGCTGTCGATCGGAGTGATATCGGCGGTCGATCGCAATATCCGCTCGCTGACGCGCTTCCAGATCGGCAACGCGATCCAGACGGACGCCGCCATCAACCCGGGCAACTCGGGCGGGCCGCTGCTCGACGCCCACGGCCGGGTGCTCGGCATCAACGCCCAGATCAAGACGGAGTCGGGCGGCGGCGAGGGCGTGGGCTTCGCGATCCCGGTCTCGGCCGTGCGGCGCTCGCTGCGTGAGCTGCGTGAGGACGGCGAGGTCGACTACGGCTACCTCGGCGTCACGACGCTGGTGCTCTGGCCCCAGCTGGCCGAGCGCCTCGACCTCGACGTGCGCGACGGCGCGCTGATCCAGGAGGTGGAGCCGGACAGCCCAGCCGAGGACGCCGGGCTGCGCGGCGGCGGGGAGAGGACCGAGTTTCAGGCCACGCCGGTGCCGACCGGCGGCGACGTGATCGTGGCCGTGAACGGGCGCAAGCTCACCCGCACGGACGACCTGGCGGACGTGATCAGCGCGATGAGCGCGGGGGACAAGGTCGAGCTCGAGATGCTGCGCGACGGCGAGCGGCGCACGATCGAGGTCGAGCTAGGCGAAAGACCCGACAATTCTGGGTAGGGTGCAGGCGTGGTGGAGGCGCCACAGACCACAACCGAGAGCCGCGACGTCTCGCTCACCATCCCGGCCCGACCGGACTATCTGGTCCTGGCTCGCCTCGCTCTCTCCGCCGTCTGCCGCCTGACGCCGCTGTCGCCGGAGGAGATCGCCGACCTGAAGCTGGCGATCACCGAGGCGGCCAACGACTACGTCGACGAAGGGCGCCCGATCGAGGACGAGAGCCGGGTGAGCTTCTCGTTCCGGCTGCTGGACGACCGCCTCGCGATGGAGCTGAACGGGCCGGCCTCGCCCGTGTCGGCGGTCGAGCAGGAGCTGAGCCGGGCGATCATCGAGGCGACCGTCGACGAATGCAGCTTCGGCAGCGGGCGAACGCTGCTGGTGAAGTACCTCGCTGCCTAAGGCCTCCCTCTATATTCCGCGGCCGTGCTCCAGCCGGTCTCAGTAGGCCACAAGAGCCTGGCCGATTACACCCATCTCGCGGGCCGGCCGCTGATCCAGGAGATCCGCGATCTCGCGGAGGACCTCCAGGGTCTCCGGGTCCTGCACCTGTCGGCGACCGCGTTCGGCGGCGGCGTCGCCGAGATCCTCTACACGCTGATCCCGCTGATGAACGACGTCGGGGTCGAGGCCGAGTGGCAGGTGATGCTGGGCCGCGAGGAGTTCTACAACGCCACCAAGCGCCTCCACAACGCCCTCCAGGGCAGCCCGGACTCGCTCACCGAGGAGGAGTGGAAGGTCTACGAGCGCTACAACGCCCTGAACGCGACCGAGATCTCGGGCGAATGGGACGTGATCATCGTCCACGATCCCCAGCCCGCGGCGATCCGCAAGCACGTGCCGGAGAAGGCGAAGACCTGGATCTGGCGCTGCCACATCGACGTGTCCGCCCCCAACCAGGACGCGGTGGAGCGGATCGTCCCGCTGGTGCGCGACTACGACGCGTCGGTCTGGCACGTGGAGCAGTACGTGCCGGCGAGCATGGACGGCGCCAAGGGCGGCGTGCACATCTGCCCGCCGGCGATCGACCCGCTGTCGCCGAAGAACATGGCGCTGTCGCCCGAGGACGCCGCGTTCGTGTGCGACCAGTTCGGCATCGACGTGGACCGCCCGCTCATGTGCCAGGTGTCGCGCTTCGACCCGTGGAAGGATCCCGTCGGCGTGATCGATGCCTACCGCCAGGTCTCGGAGGAGCTGCCCGAGGTGCAGCTGGCGCTCGTCGGATCGATGGCCACCGACGATCCCGAGGGCTGGGAGTTCTTCAACTCGACGATGGCCTATGCGGACGGCGATCCCGACATCCACATCCTCAACAACCTCAACAACGTCGGCGCGATCGAGGTGAACGCGTTCCAGTCGCAGGCCGACGTCATGATCCAGAAGTCCACTCGCGAGGGCTTCGGGCTGACGGTGTCCGAGGCGCTCTGGAAGGGCCGCCCCTTCATCGGCGGCGACGTGGGTGGCATCCCGCTGCAGGTGCAGGACGGCCAGACGGGCTACCTCGTGTCGTCGCCGGCCGAGTGCGCGGACCGCTCGCTGCGGGTGCTGCGCGAGCCGGACCTCGGCAAGCAGCTGGGCCGGGCCGGCAAGGAGCACGTGCGCAAGCACTTCCTCACGCCGCGCCTCCTGCGTGACTGGCTGAAGATCTTCCGGGACCACCGATGACCGGCGACGCCGCGCTCGTCCTAGTGTCGAACCGCGGCCCGGCCACCTTCCAGGACGGCGAGGCGCGCCGCGGTGGCGGCGGCCTCGTGACCGCGCTGAAGGGGCTCGTGCACCACCGCGACGCCGTCTGGATCGCGTCCGCGCTGAGCGACGGCGACGTGGCGATGAGCCGCGAGCACGACGGGCGGTCGTTCGAGATCGAGCTCGACGGGGATCGCTACCGGGTGCGGCTGGTCGAGTCCGACCCGGACGCGTACGACAGCTTCTACAACGTGGTCGCCAACCCGATGCTCTGGTTCATCCAGCACTACCTGTGGGACCTCTCCAACGCGCCGGACATCCGCCGCCACGAGATCGACGCCTACGAGCAGGGCTACTGCCGGGTGAACGCCGACCTGGCCGGCGCCGTGCTCGAAGAGGTGGAGGACGAGGAGGAGGCCGTCGTGATGCTGCACGACTACCACCTCTACGTCGCGCCGAAGCTGATCCGGGCGGAGCGGCCGGACCTGTTCCTCCATCACTTCGTCCACATCCCCTGGACCCAGCCCGACGCCTGGCGCGTGCTCCCGGCGGACATCCGCGAGGACCTCTACGAGGGCATCCTGTCGAACGACATCATCGCGTTCCACACGCGGTCGTATCGCCGGAACTTCCTGCTGTGCTGCCGCGAGCTGTTCGACCTCGACGTCGACGAGGAGGCGGGCGTCGTGCGCTTCGAGGGCCGCGACGTGTGGGTGCGCTCGTACCCGCTTCCGATCTCGGCGGAGACGTTCCACCGCACCGCTCAGCGGCCGGCGGTGCACCAGTACGAGCGCGAGATCCTGCGGCGCCGGCGCGAGCACCTCATCCTGCGGGTGGACCGGGCGGACCTGTCGAAGAACGTGCTGCGTGGCTTCACCGCGTTCGACCTCTTCCTGGACCAGCATCCGGAGTTCAAGGAGCAGGTCACGTTCATCGCGCACCTGATCCCGTCGCGCCAGGACGTGCCCGAGTACGCGGAGTACCTCGAGCGGATCGAGGCGCTGGTGGCGGTCGTGAACCACCGCCACGGGACGACCGACTGGATGCCGATCGAGCTCCGGCTGCGCGAGAACCTCGAGGAGGCGATCGCGGCCTACAAGCACTACGACCTGCTGATGGTGAACGCGATGTTCGACGGGATGAACCTGATCGCGAAGGAAGGGCCGCTCGTGAACGAGCGCAACGGCGTGTCTCTGTTGAGCGAGAACACGGGTGCCCACGAGGAGCTCGCGGACTTCGCGCTGTCGGTCAACCCCTTCGACATCCACGAGCAGGCGGACGCGATCCACCGCGCGCTGTCGATGTCGGCCGAGGAGCGCTCGTGGCGGGCCCAGGGGCTGAAGCGAATCGTGACCGCGCGCCACCCCGGCGACTGGGTGGACGACCAGCTGGTGGACATCGAGTCGAAGCGGCGCGGCGAGGCGCCGGTGCGGTCCTAGCTCCCAAACCTTCCGAGCAGACGATCCAGGAGCTCCGTCTGCGCGGGCAGGAGCTTTTCGCGCGCCGTCTCGACGTCGAACCAGCCGGCCCGGTCGATCTCGGGGAACTCGGCGGTGCGGCCGGAGCGCGGGGGCCACTCCATCGTGAAGGTGTTGCTGCGGACGGCGTCGGCGTCCAGGTCGCCCTCGGCAGCCCACGCGGTGACCACCTTCCCACCCTTCTGCCTGATGTCCCCCAACTCGAGCAGCTCGCCGGTTGGGAGCGCCGTGCCGGTCTCCTCCTCGAACTCACGCAGTGCGCACGCGCGCGGATCCTCGTCGGCGCCGTACTCGCCCTTGGGGATCGACCAGGCGCCGGCATCCTTGCGCGCCCAGAACGGCCCGCCCGGATGCACGAGGAGGACCTCGAGCTCGCCGTCCCTGGTGCGGTACAGGAGGATGCCGGCGCTGCGCATCGCAGGTAGCATGCAGATCGTGCCTGGCTGACGCTAGAAGCTCGCCTACGCCCTCTACCCGCGACCGCCGCCTCGCGTGTGCGTTATTTGGCCTTGCGCGTCCCGCCTCAGCCGGCCGGATCCGGAGTGAACTCCCCGTAGCGCGCCGGCAAATCGCCGCGCTCCGCCCGCCGTCCCTCGCTTCGCTCGTGCTCCGGCCCGCCGCCCGGCTCCGCCAAGACTTCCGCGCCCCACTCTCCTGACGGGCCGCCGCCGGGCTCCACCGCCGGCGGCTGGCTCGGCTCCGGCGCCGGCCCCTCCTTCCGCGGCTCCCGGCGAGTTGGCGCGCTCGCGCCTCGCCGGGGGCGCCGCCGCACCGACTTCGCCTCACGCGGACGCCCGGGGCGCGCTGCCTTCGGCGCGGGCTGGCGCACCGTGGGGCGGGATGGCGCCCCACGCGGTGCCTCGCGCGCGGCCTCCGGCCCGGCCCCGCGCCCACCGGTTGCGGTCAGCGCTCCGGCGGCCAACGCGGCGGCCAGGAGGCCCACGTTCCCCCATCGCACTCGGCGCAGGAATGCCCGGGTGCCGCTCCCCGGCCGCCTCCCCATGCCGAAGGAAGCCCTGCTCGGCCGCGGTTCGCCCCAGCCGGCCGCTGCTAACCTGCCCCGCTCGATGGCAAGGCTCTACGACCTCATGCTGCTCATCGATCCGAACGCGCCAGAGGAGCGCCGCACCGCCGCGATCTCGGAGGCGGAGTCGATGATGTCCTCCGGTGGCGAGCTGGTCGAGTCCCACGACTGGGGAACCCGGCGCATGGCCTACGAGATCGATCACAGGCCCGAGGCGGACTACCGGCTCTACCAGTTCCGGGGCGACAACGCCCTGCTCGAGCGCCTGAACCAGCGCCTGCGCATCCTCGACGCGGTGCTGCGCTTCCGGATCATCAAGGTGAAGCCCGGCCTGCCGACCCCGCCGCCCCCCGAGCAGCAGCTGCCGCGGCGCCGGGACGATCGCGAGCCGCAGGACACCCGCGTCGCCGCCCGCGCGGCCGCCGACGCTCCGCCGGTCTAGCCGTTCTTCGCGCGCTCGCGGACGCAGGCGTCCACCTGGACCCCGACCAGGAACGCGATGCTCGACGCGTACAGGTAGAGCAGCAGGACGAAGAAGGTCGCCAGGTGGCCGAAGACCGAGGCGTAGCTGGCCACGTAGGTCACGTAGACGCCGAAGAGGATCGACATCGCGACCCAGGCGGCCATCACAACGCCGGTCCCGAAGCTCACCCACGGGAGGGTCTGGCGGGTTGCCGTGCCGTAGTGGACGACGAGCGCCACGGCCACGCCCAGCAGGCCCGCGGCGAGCAGCCAGCGCACCAGGAACGACACGGTGGCGAGGACGCCGTCGAGCTCGCCGGTCAGAAGCGGCACGAAGCGGACCACCGCAACCGCCGCCACGACCGCGAATCCCACAGCTAGCCCGAGGGCGACCGAGCGCGGGAAGAGCTCGAGGAACCCGCGCCTGCGGCGAAAGCCGTAGATGCGATCGAGGGCGGTCATGGTCACCCGCATGGCCGCCGACATCTCCCACACTGCGATTCCGAACCCCGCTGTCACCCACCAGCCCTGCTTCTCGGTGAGGACGCGGTTGGCCGTGTCGTCGAGCAACCGGTAGGCGTCCTGCGAGACCGAGCCCCTGATCTCGGGCGCGACCTCGTCGCGCCACACCTCGTCGAGGCTCATGAAGCCGAGCAGCGCGAGGACGAACAGCAGGAACGGCACCAACGCCAACACCATGAGGAAGGCGATGGCGGCGGCGAAGTTGATCAGTCCGTTCCGCCGGAACGCTTCGACCACGGCAGGGACGAGCTGCCGCGGCTCCACGTCCAGGCCTGGGACGCCCATCGGTTCCGGTTACCCCCCGCCCTCCGCGGGAACCCGAAGCCCTATGGAGACCCAGGACGACCAGACCGATCGCGTGATCGAGGAGACCGGCGTCGGCGACCCCCTTGCGGACCGCGACCCTGAGGAGCCGGCCAAGCCCGCCGGCGACACCGAGCCCGACGACGCCACGCCCGAGGAGGGCATGGAGCGCCCCGAGACGGACCAGCCGCGCTGACGACCCCACAGCCGGCCGCCGCCGCGCCCGCTCCGTTACGGCTCTGCCAAAGAAGCCGCACTTTTCAGCAACTTCTCGTCAGCTCCCGCCCTCGCTGGCCGACCCCCTTCGTACACTCGCTCGACCGTCATCGAAGGGAGCTGAACGCCTCATGGCAGCGACGAACATCAACCGGGTGATCCTGACCGGGAACCTCACCCGCGACCCCGAGCTCCGCTCCTTGCCGAGTGGAACGTCGGTCTGCAGCCTGCGCGTAGCCGTCAACACGCGCCGCAAGGACAACCAGACCGGCGAGTGGGTCGACAAGGCAAACTACTTCGACGTCACCGTGTGGGGAGCGCAGGGCGAGAACTGCGCTCAGTACCTCGCGAAGGGCCGCCCCGTCGCCGTCGACGGCCGGCTCGAGTGGCGCGAGTGGCAGGACAAAGACGGCAACAAGCGCCAGTCGGTAGATATCATTGCCGATTCCGTCCAGTTCCTCGGCTCCCGAGAGGGCAGCGAGAACGGTGGCCGCTTCACGCCGCAGAGCGACGTCCCGGCGGACACCGGGGAC
>Ga0081538_10000718_pt1 | contig 36165 bp, 32 predicted proteins | sample TabmetS5T2R1_FD_71022 | JGI IMG/M metagenome (GOLD analysis project Ga0081538, IMG submission 71022) | Tabebuia heterophylla rhizosphere microbial communities from the University of Puerto Rico - S5T2R1 | ecosystem: Host-associated > Plants > Roots > Rhizosphere ...
CTCCATCGCGTTCGGCGCGTAGTTCTTGAGGAAGCGCTCGCCCCGCGAGTTGAGGAGGTACGCGCCCTCGCCCCGGCAGCCCTCGGTGATGAGGACGCCCGACGGCGAGAGCGTCGTCGGGTGGAACTGCATCATCTCCATGTCCTTCAGCGGCACGCCCTGGCGGAGCGCGAGCGCCATGCCGTCCCCGGTGCAGGAGTAGGCGTTCGTCGTGCCCGTGTAGAGCCGCCCGGCGCCGCCGGTGCAGAGGATCACGGTCTTCGCGCCGACGAGCTTGAGGCCGCCGTCGAGCAGGTCCCAGCAGATGACCCCCTGGCAGCGCCCGTCGTCCTCGACCAGCCGCCAGGCGAACCACTCCTCGTACGTCCTGACGTCGCGCTTCATCATCTGCTCGTAGAGGACGTGGACGAGGACGTGGCCGGTGATGTCCGCGGCGTATGCGGTACGCGGCTCGCCGGCCGCGCCGAAGGGGCGCTGGGCGATCCGCCCGTCCTCGGTCCGCGAGAACACGGCGCCCCAGTGCTCGAGCTGGTAGACGTCGCCCGGCGCTTCCTCGCAGAGGACCTCGATCGCGTCCTGGTCGCCGAGGTAGTCGGAGCCCTTGACGGTGTCGAAGGCGTGCTTCTCGGGGTTGTCCTCGGACGCGTTCCCGAGCGCCGCGTTGATGCCGCCTTCGGCCGCCCCCGAGTGGCTCCGAGTGGGATGGATCTTCGAGATGACGGCGACGTCCGCACCGGCGTCGAATGCCTCGATCGCTGCGCGCATGCCCGCGCAGCCGGCGCCGACGATGAGGACGTCGTGCTTTGCCTCCACCGCTAGGGAAGCTATACGAAACGCGCGGCGGGACGCGTCACAGGCCGAAGCCGGTCGGAGGTAGGATGCCCCCGGCATGGCCAAGATGGCTTTCCAGCTGCCGCGGGCGGCTTCCGTGCTGGCGAATCCGAGCGCTGAGGAGCTGCAGGAGCGCAGTGCACAGATGCCGACCGCCCGGTGGACGCGCTACGGAAACGTCAACGTCCAGACCGAGGTGCTCGCGCGCTCGACTCCCTCCACTTTCATCGTTACCGACGATCCCGACGCCGGCCTCGCGCAGACGGTGACGACTGAGCGGGCGCGGGAGTGGGCGGACAAGCAGGACGCCTACATCGCCGAGCAGGAGATGATCCTCCTCGACGGCTGGCTGGGCGCCCAGCCGGATTTCCGCGTCCCCGTGCGCCTCTACATCGAGGCGGCGAACGCGAACATCGCCGGGATGCAACAGCAGCTCTGGTTCGCGGTCGAGGAGCCGGATGACTTCGAGCCCGAGCTCATGGTCGTCTACACGCCGAACCTGAAGGCGCCGGGCTGGCCCGACGACCGGCTCATCCTCGTCGATCTCGACCAGGGGGTGAACCGGGTCTTCGGCTCGGACTACTTCGGCGAGTCGAAGAAGGGGATCCTGCGGATGTGGAACAAGCTCGTCTACGACCGCGGCGGGATCCCCCTGCACGCGGGGGCGAAGGTGATCCCGACCGACGCCGGCGAGCGCGTGGCGATGATCGTCGGGCTCTCGGGCACCGGCAAGACGACGACCACCTTCACCCGCCAGAACGGCTCGCTGCCGATCCAGGACGACTTTGTCGCGTGGATGCCCGACGGGCGGGTCTACGCGACCGAGAACGGCTGCTTCGCGAAGACCTTCGCGCTCAACCCGGAGGACGAGCCCACGATCTACGGCGCCGTCACCCAGCCGCGCTCGTACCTGGAGAACGTCTCCCAGACGGGCGACGAGGTCGACTTCTACGACGAGAGCTACACGAAGAACGGGCGCGCGACTTTCCCGTTCGAGGTGATCGAGTCGGCGGCGACGCGCCCGATCGACGAGGCCCACTTCCTCCTCGTCCTCAACCGGAACGAGGGGATCATCCCTGCGGTCGCGAAGCTCGAGGGGCCGCAGGCCGCCGCCTTCTTCATGCTGGGGGAGACGACCGGGACCGCCGCCGGCGGCGCCGCCGAGGAGGGCAAATTTCTCCGCGTGCCCGGCACGAACCCGTTCTTCCCGCTCCCGCACGACCTCCAGGGAAACCGCTTCCTGGAGCTGCTCGCCGAGCACCCGCTCGAGGTCTACCTCATGAACACCGGGAGCGTGGGCGGCCCGGTCGCCGACGAGCGCTCGCGCAAGGTGCGGATCCGGCACTCCTCGGCGATCGTCAAGGGCATCGCCGAGGGGACGATCGAGTGGCAGGACGATCCCGACTTCGGCTACAAGATCGCGCGACACGTCCCGGGCATCGACGCCGAGGACGAGCTCGTACTGCGGCCTCGGGAGCTGTACGAGGCGCAGGGCCGCAGGGAGGAGTACGAGGCGCAGGTCGAGCGCCTGCACCGTGAGCGGCGCGAGTTCCTGAGCGGCTTCGCCAGCCTGACTGCCGAGATCGTTGACGCCGTCGGGTAGCGCGGCGGCTCTCGGGTTCGTCGGCCTCGGCTCCATGGGGAGCCGGATCGCGGCTCGGCTGCTCGCGGCGGGCAACGACGTGCACGGCTGGAACCGGACTCCGGGAAAGGCCGGCGAGCTCGTGGCGTCCGGGCTCGTCGAGGAGGATTCGGCCGCTTCGGTCGCGCGGGCCGCCGACGTCGTCTTCTCCGTGGTCACGGACACGGCCGCGGTGGAGGAAGTGCTGGCGGGGCCCGGAGGCGTGCTGGAAGGGCTGAGGCCCGGCGCCGTGGTCGTCGAGATGAGCACGATCGACCCGGCGGCGAGCGTCGCGCTGGCGAGCGAGGTGGCCGCGTCGGGAGGGGTGATGCTGGACGCACCGGTCTCCGGGAGCATCGCCACGCTCGAGGCGGGGCAGCTCTCGATCATGGTCGGCGGCGACGAAGCCGCCTACGAGCGCGTGCGGCCGTTCCTGCTCCAGATCGGCCCGAAGGTGATGCGGATCGGCGACAACGGCCAGGCGCTGCTCGTGAAGCTGGCCGTCAACAACACGCTCGTCGCCGAGATGGTCGCGTTCTGCGAGAACGTGGCCATGGCGGAGAAGGGCGGCGTTCGGCGCGAGGCGGCCGTCGAGGCGCTGCTCCAGAGCGTCGTCTCGTCGCCCATGCTCCAGTACCGGGGGCCCTTCATCCTCGAAGGCAACATGCCGGCGGAGGCCTGGTCGAACGTGGACCTCCAGCAGAAAGACATGACGCTCGGGCTGGCGACCGGCAAGCGGCTGGCGACCCCGCTGCCCACGTCGACGGCTGCGAACGAGCTTCTGACGGCTGCGCGCGGGATGGGGCTCGAGCAGTACGACTTCTCGGTCGTCTACGAGGTCTTCCGCGCGCTGAACGGGCTCGGCGGCCGGCGCGAGCTGGGACAGAGCTGAGCCGATGCCTCGCTATCGCACCCGCGTCCAGGACGTGCCTGTCGTGGAGGGGCTCCGCGAGGAGGAGGGCTGGGTCGACATGCAGGTGCAGTTCCTCGTCGACGAGGCCTCGGCCGGGTCTCGGCGGCTCGTCTTCGGCCGGACCGTGCTGCCTCCGGGCGCGAAGCACGACCGCCACCGGCACTTCGAGTGCGACGAGTTCCTGCTCGTCGTCGCCGGCAGCGGCCTCGTGCACACGAACGAGGGAATGGAGCCTGCGCGTGCCGGCGACGTCATCTTCACCCCGGCCGGGGACTGGCACGGGTTCGACAACACCTCAGGCGAGGACGTCGAGCTGATCTGGGGCTGGGCGGGAGCGGGCTCGCTCGAGGCGGCCGGCTACGAAGTCGAGCCGTTCGACTAGCGCAAAGCGCCACTGGCCCTTACGGACGCCGGAGGCGCTCGGCGGCGAGCTCGACCGCCTCGATGATCGCCTTGTAGCCCGTGCAGCGGCAGAGGTTGCCCGCCAAGGCCTCGCGGATCTCGGCCGTCGACGGCTCGGGCTGCTCGCGGAGGAACGCGTCGACGGTCATGAGGAAGCCCGGCGTGCAGAAGCCGCACTGGAGAGCGTGCGTCTCCTGGAAGGCGGCCTGGATCGGATGAAGGCCCTCCGCGCCCGCAGGCGCGAGGCTCTCGACGGTGCGGAGGGAGCGGCCGTCGGCCTGAACGGCGAGCAGGAGACACGAGCGCACGGGCGCCCCCTCCAGCTGCACGGTGCACGCTCCGCAGACTCCCTGCTCGCAGCCGACGTGGGTGCCGTGGAGGCCCGCGGTGTGGCGGATGAAGTCGGAGAGGAGCAGGCGCCCCTCGACCTCGGCCTCGTGCGGGCGTCCGTTGATCTCGACGACGATCCGGCGGGTCATGCCCCCGCCTCCTCGAGCGCCCGAAGGACGAGCTCGCGAAGGAGCGCCCGGCGCCAGTCGGCGTCCTCGCCGGCGAGCCCGAGCTCGGCGACCGCGGCGTCGGCGGCCTCCGCGAACGACGCTCCCGACGCCAGCAGCGCCTCGGCCGCCCGCGCCCGCACCGGCACCGGCCCCGCCGCCAGCAGGGCCATACGCGCCTCAGCCCCGGCGGCGATCGCAGCCGCCCCGGCGAGGGCGAAATCGCCGTGCGTCCTCGCGTGCTCCACGAACGCGCTTCCACTCCCCGCCGGCGGCGCCGGGACCTCGATCTCCACCAGCAGCTCGTCGGGCTCGAGCGCCGTCGTGAAGTAGCCGAGAAAGAGCTCGTCCGCGCTCAGCACCCGGGAGCCGCGCACGGAGCGAACGTGGAAGCGCGCGTCCAGGGCGGCCAAGGCGACGGGCAGCTCGGCGGCCGGATCCGCGTGCGCGACCGAGCCGCAGACCGTCCCGCGCGCCCGGATCTGCGGGTGGCCCACGAAGCACGCGGCCTGCGCCAGGAGCGGCCAACCCCCGGCGACCTCGGCGGAGCGCTCCAGGTCCGCGTGCCGAGCGAGCGCGCCGATACGAAGGACGTCTCCCTCACGCCGCAGGTACCCGAGCTGCTCGACCCGGTTCAGGTCGACGAGCCGGTCGGGACGCGCCAGCCTGAAGTTGAGGAGCGGGACGAGGCTCTGGCCGCCGGCCAGCACCTTCACGTCCTCGTCCTCCCGCGCCAGGAGCGTCAGCGCCTCGTCGAGCTCCCGCGGATCGTCGTAGGCGAACGCGGCCGGCTTCACGCCGCCCCGCCTTGGAGCAGGCGCCAGAGCTTCGCCTCGGTGAACGGCGGGTCGACATGACGGACGCCGAAAGGCGCGAGCGCGTCGGCGACGGCGTTCGCGACCGCGGCCGGGGTAGCGATCGCGCCGCCCTCGCCGATTCCCTTCGAGCCGAGCGGGTTCAGCGGCGACGGCGTCTCCACGAAGCGGCTCTCGATCGCCGGCAGCTCGGCCGCCGTCAGGAGCGAGTAGTCCGCAAGGGACGATGTGCGCAGCTGGCCCTCCTCGTCGTGAATCGCCTCCTCGACCAGGCACTGGCCGAGCCCCTGCACGGTCGCCCCCAGCACCTGGCCTTCGGCGAGAAGCGGGTTGACGATCCGGCCCGAGTCGTCCACCGCGGCGACCGAGCAGACGCGGAGCCGACCCGTGCCGGGGTCGATCTCGACCACCGCGAGGTAGGCGCCTGAGGCGAAGACGAGGCCGGACTCGAAGCGTGCCGAGGCCTCCCTCCCACCGGATGCCGTGAGCCGGCGTGCCGCCGTGACCAGGGCCGAGCCGCCCATGGCCACCGAGCGACTGGCGAACGTGCCGACCCCTGGGGGAACCTCGCGCGTGTCGCCCCAGACGAGCTCGACCGCGGCCGGGTCGACCCCGAGCTCGTCCGCGACGATCTGCGCGAAGGTCGTCTCATGCCCCTGCCCGTGCGGCGAGGAGCCGGTGCGCACGACCACCCGCCCATCCGGCTCGAGGCGCACCTCGGCGCTCTCCCAGAGGCCGCCTGCCCGCTCCACGTACATGCCGACGCCGATGCCGACGACTCTGCCTTCGGCCCGCGCCCGGTCTCGCTCCTCCCGGAGCCGGTCGATCTCGCCGAGCTCGAGCACGGCGTCGAGGCAGCGCTCGAAGCTGCCGGAGTCGTACGTCCAGCCGAGCGGCGTCTCGTAGGGGAAGGCGTCCGGCGGAACGAAGTTCCTGCGACGAACCTCGATCGGGTCGAGCTCCAGCTCCAGTGCCGCGAGGTCGACCATGCGCTCGATCAGGAGCGCAGCCTCCGGCCGGCCGGCGCCGCGGTACGGCCCGGTGGGCACCTTGGTCGTCGCCGCGCCGAAAATCTCCACGGACACCGCGGGGATCCGGTAGGTCCCGGAGAGGAGCATCGCCGTCGTGTGCGGGGCGACCGCGGTCGTCGGGTAGAGGTAGCCGCCGAGATCGGCATAGAGGACGGCGCGCAGGCCGAGGATGCGGCCGTCGGAAGCAAGCGCGAGCTCGACGTCCGCATCGAGCCCCCGGCCCTGATAGGAGCTGAGGAAGTTCTCGGTGCGATCCTCCGTCCAGCGGATCGGCACGCCGAGCTCGACCGCTGCGGCCGCGACCGCGGCCACCTCCGCGCCCACGGCGCCCTTGCTTCCGAAGGCGCCGCCAACGTCCGGGACGACTACGCGGAGCCGGTCGCGATCCCGGCGGAGAGAATGCCCGAGCTGGGCGAGGGGGCGATGCGGGTCCTGCGCCGAGCACCAGACCGTGAGGACGTCCCCGGCGGGGTCGCGGCGGGCGATCGCGCCGCGCGTCTCGATCGGCGCGGCGACGAGGCGCGGGATGTGGAACGACTGGCCGACCACCGCGGTAGCCGCCGCGAACGCACCGTCCACGTTCCCGTGGACACGCGACCAGCGCAGGAGCGCGTTCTCGGCCACGTCGTCGTGGAGGAGGGGCGCGGACGCCGCCGTGCGGGGATCGAGCACCGGCTCGAGCGGCTCGTAGTCGACGTTCACGAGCTCGGCCGCGTCCTCAGCTACCGCGCGTGACTCGGCCACGACGAGCGCGACGGCCTCCCCTGCGTACCTGACCTTCTTCCGCGCGAGCACCGGGTGGCCGGCGGCGGCGACGACTCCCCCCTCGACGCCACCGACAGGCAGCGCCTCGGCGTCGAGATCGGATCCGGTGAGCACCGCGACGACGCCCGGGAGCCGACGCGCGGCGGAGGCGTCGACCGCACCCAGTTGTGCATGGGCGAAAGGACTGCGCACGAAGGCGCCCTCGAGGAGCCCGGGCAGCTCGATGTCGTCGAGGTAGGTCGCCTCGCCGCGGAGAAAGCGGACGTCCTCCCGCCGCGGGACCGACCGCCCGACCCAGCTCATGGACGGGCCGTCACCGCCCACCAAGTAACAAACTGTTACTTGGCAACGCCACGGGCCCGCCGGCGGCGTCGGACTCCACCGCGCCGAGGACGATCGCCAGGGCGGCCAGCGCCTCCCCCGCTCCCGTCTCCGGCTCCGCCTCGCCGCGGGCGCAGCGGGCGAGCTCGTCCAGCTCCTCGACGAGGACGTCCCGCTCCTCGAACTCGATCTCTCGTGTTCCCTCCGCCGTGGTCAGCCGGAGCGTCGTCACGCCGTCGAGCAGCTCGGCGCGGGGCCAGACGGAGGCGTCCACGACGTACTCGAGCACGCCCTCGTTGCCCTGGAGCCGCGCCGCGTAGGTCTTGGGCGAGACGTAGGACGAGGTGATCGTCGCGCGGGCGCCCGACTCCAGCTCGACGAGGGCGACGCCGACGTCGTCGATCTCGGCATCGGTGACGAGCCGGGCGAACGAGCCGTGCACCCGCTCCGCCGGCCCGAGCCAAGAGAGGAGCGTGTCTGCGTGGTGAACTCCCAGCTGCAGAAGCGGTCCGCCCGGACAGGTCTCACGCCGGAAGCGCCAGGAGTTCGGCTTCGGCGTCCCGGTGAGCGAGAAGGTCAGGTCGGCAAGGACGACTCGGCCGAGAGCGCCCTCGTCCACGAGGCGCTTGACGGCGCGAGCAGCGCCGAGGCGCCGGAGGTCGTGACCGACGAGGAGCGCGACCCCGGCCTCCTCGCAGGCTGCGCGGAGCGCGCGACCATCCTCGAGGGTGTCGGCGATCGGCTTCTCCACGAAGACGTGCCTGCCGCGCTCGGCGCAGGCCGCGCCCTGCTCGGCGTGCGTGAAGTTCGGCGTCGCGAGCAGCACCGCCTCGACGCGGGGATCCTCGATCGCCGCCTCGAAGGTGGGCGCCGCGTCGCAGCCCGCATCCGCGGCGAATGCCTCGCGGTTCCCGCCGTCCCGGCTGAAGCAGGTGACGAGCTCGACCGAGGGAGTCCGCGCGACCGCCCTGGCGAGCTGGCCGGCCCACATCCCGGTCCCGATCAGGGCGAGGCCGACGGGACTCACGCGGCGGCGACCAGCGGCTCGAAGGGCACGGCGTGGAGCGTCTCGGCACCCCAGGCACGCACGACGGCCAGCTGTCCGAGCTGGAGTCCCATGCGCTCGTCGGGCGTGACCGGGTTCGGCTGGACGACGACCGCCATGCCCGCCTCGAACGTCCGCCCCTCCGGAGCCGGGTTCGCGTCGTCCCACGGCCACCACTGCACGCAGGAGCGGTCGACGATCGGCGGCATGATGTCCACGCCGTAGCCGTGGACGAGGTCGTCGTAGATCGCGTAGCCGTCCTCGCCGATCACGGAGCCGGCGCGGATCGCGTCGGCTTCGGTCGCGCCCGACCGGAGCACCTCCATGATCCTCTCGTAGGCCTCGAGCGCGACGTCGAACAGGCGCTGCCAGTCAGGCGTCGGCTCCGCGTCGACGAAGATCGGCCGCTGGATCTGGCCCGTGTAGCCCCAGTAGGAGGCGCTGAACTCGGTGATGATCACGTCGCCCTGGGCGATGCGGCGGTGCGAGGGGTTCTGTGCCGGCAGGCAGCCGTTCGGGTCGTCCATCGCCATCGAGCGGAGGAACATGATCCGCGGCATCCCGCCCTCGGGCCGGTAGGCGGCCTCGGCGAGCGCGACCAGCTCGACGTCGCTCATACCCGGCCGCGCGCCTTCGGCCAGCGCGACGATCGCCCTGTCCGTCAGCTCGGCCGCGTTCCGAAGCCACTCGACCTCCTCTTCGGACTTGGTCAGGCGGAGCCGCGCGTATGGCAGCGTCACGTCGACGAGCTCGAGCTCCGGCAGCTCGTCGCCCAGGCGCGCGTGATGGAGGTAGGGCATCCCCATGGAGAACGTGGCGTTGACGCCGACGAGCCCGGCCCTGCCGCTCGTGACGCCCAGCTCGCGCAGGCGACCCGCGACGGCGGCCGCCGGATCGTAGCCACCCCACTCGACGATCGGCACGTCGCTGACCTCGCGCGCGTTGGGGACGTGGTTCGTGAGGCCCGTGTAGAGCGCGGTCTCCTCGCCCGCGTCGAACGGGACGACGAGGTAGCAGTGGTGCAGGTCGAGATGGTTCGAGAGCCAGAAGGGGTTCGCCATGTTCGCGCGGCTGACCCCGGAATTGCCGAAGACGACGAGGGCGGCGAGCCCGTGCTTTTCCATGAGCCCGCGCGCGAGCCCGTAACGGCGCTCCATCTCCGCGCTCGAGAACCGGTCCCACATGGCTACCCGAGCTCCTCTCGCAGCCAGTCCGCCACGAGCGGGCGGTACTTGTACGGGATGTTGTTGCAGACGTGGTTCCCCTCTTCGAAGAGGACGAACGAGGTCGCGGGCGCCTCGTCGGCGATCCGCTTCGTCTGCTCCCACGGGATCACCCGGTCGAGCTTGCCGGTGACCATCAGGCCGGGCCGGTCGAGCTCGGCGATCACCGGCGCCAGGTCGAGCTCGTACGCCTTCGCGCGCGCGGCGTCCTCGTCCAGTACGCCCGAGTGGTGCCGGAACGTCTCACGGGTCAGCGCGGGCAATCCCTCCCAGCACTCGCCGAAGTTGAACGCGCCGCTGACGCCGGCCACAGCCTTCACCCGCGGCTCGAGCGACGCGGCTCGAGGCGCGTAGTAGCCGCCCAGGCTGACCCCGGCGGCACCGACGCGGTCGAGGTCGAGGTCGTCGCGCCCGGCAAGCGCGTCCAGGGTCGCGGTGACGGCCGCCTCGTAGTCCGGCCGGATCGAGGTGGTAAAGCCGCTCTCGCCCTGCCCCGGCCCGTCCAGGGAGAACGTCGCCAGGCCGCGGGCGAGGAAGACGTCCTCCCACCGGAAGAACTCCTCCTTGGTCGAGTCGAGGCCGGGCAGGAGGAGAACGAGCGCCGGTCGCTCGACCTCGGAGGGCCGCCGGAGGTTGCCGACGAGCCCCGCTCCGTCGAAGGGAATCTCGACGCGCTCGGCGGCCGGGTCGAGATAGCGATGCGCCCGGTAAAGGCAGTCGATCGCCTGTCGGGTAGCCGCGTGGTTTCGTTCCACGTCGACGACCCAGACGAACTTGGCGAAGTGGTAGCAGAGCGCCGCCGCGAGGTAGGCCTCGCCGGCGGTCAGCTCGTTGCCGGCCGCCTCGGCCTCTCCTGCAAGCGACTGGTGCTCCTCGGCCGTCTCCACCCAGGCGTCCAGCCACTCCTCCCACTTCTCGATCCGGGCGGTCGTCCGCTGGAAGTCGTTGACGTCGACGCCGTTCGAGACGAAGCGCGGCGCCCAGTTCGCAATCGCCGCCTGCACCCGCGCGTCAGGCACCGTTCACGACCTCCTCGAGGGACGTCCCCAGGTCCTCGAGCAGCACGATCGCCGAGTTACGGCCGGGCGCCGCCGAGACGGAGCCGCCGGGATGGGTCGTGCCGCCGGTCTGGTAGAGCCCCGCGATCGGCGTCCGCGGCGAGAAGCGAAGCGATCCGGACTGCGCCGGGCTCAGGTCGCCGCCGTGGCAGGTGCCGTGCCAGTTGTGGGCGTTCATCCGCTCGAGGTCGGGCGGGCTCTTGACGACCGTGGCGAGGATCGTCTCCTCGGCCATGTTCGGCGCGAAGCGGGCGAGCTGCTCGAAGCTCCGGCGCGAGACCTCCTCCTTCACGTCCTCCCAGCGCTCCGCGCCGCCGTCCGCGAGCTCGTAGGGATGGAAGCCGATCACCTTGAGCGCGTGCCGACCTTCGGGAGCTCGCGACGGGTCGGCGACGCTGCCGCAGACGACGAGGAGGGGCGGGTCGTCGTCGGCGAGGAGGCCGCGGCCGACGTCGGAGCCGACGCGGAGCAGACGGTCGACCGAGGGGGCGACGCCCGACGCCACGGGCGTCACCTCGCCCCCGTCCACCGGGAAGGTCGGCGCCGCCGTCGTCGCGTAGTGCGTCGGGAAGAGGCAGACGCCCTCGCGCCAGCGGTCGAGGCCGTAGAGGAACTCCTCGCCCCAGGCCTCGCACGGCGCCATCTCCGCGAGGTGCTTGACGTGGACCGTGGAGAGCACCGCGCGGCTCGCGCGGTAGGTCTCGCCGCCCTCCGTCTCGACGCCGACGCACTTCCCGTCCTCGAGGACGAGCCCGCTCACCGGTGCTCCCGTGGCGATTGTGCCGCCGTGGTCCTCGATCAGCCGGGCCAGCGCGAGCGGGAGCTCGGCCGAGCCGCCGCGGGGCAGCGTCCAGCTGTGCTGCTGGCGGCCGTAAGCCAGCGAGTAGGCGAGCAGCCCGGTACCGGGCCGGTCGGCGGGCTGGACGGTCATGAACGCCATCCAGAGCATGAACGCGCGGGAGTGCCAGTCCTCGAACTCGGCGCGGATCACGTCCCAGGCGCTCATCGCCAGGCGGCGCTTCCACGTGACGTCGAGGACCTCGTCCGGGCGCGGGGCGCGGCCCACCGGGTTGTTCCGGTAGGCGCCGAAGACGCCCTTCGCGGCGTCGTAGTCGGCGATCAGCTTCCGGTAGGCGTTCGCGTCTCGCGTGGAGAAGCGCGCGAACTCCTCGCACGTGCGCTCGAGGTCGCGCCACTGCGTCAGCGACTCGCCGTCGCCGAAGACGACGTGGACGACGGGATCCGGGTAGAGGTACTCGAGCCCGTAGTCCTCCACGAGCCGGAGCTCCTCGAGCGCCGGGCTCGCCTGGATGAGGTTGTGCGCGGTCGAGCACGAGTCGTGCAGGTAGCCGGGAAGGGTAAGCTCCTCCGTCGCCGTGTTGCCGCCGACGACCGGGCGCTCCTCGAGGACTAGGACGCGGAAACCGGCTTTGGCCAGGTAGGCGGCGGCCACCAGGCTGTTGTGGCCGGCCCCCGCGACGACGACGTCCGCAACCGTGCTCATTTCACCTTTGTATGATTGTCAGACAGACCCATGGCCCGTATCAGCTACGTCGACCCAGCGTCGCTGACCGACCCCGAGCTCGTGGACGCGCTCGAGCACGCACGCCGGTTCGGCACCCCTCGGCCGGAGACCCAGGCGATCCGCTCGCACGTTCCGGCCGTCGCCAAAGGGTTCTCGCGCGGCTGGGACCAGATTTTCCGGAACGGAATCGTCGACCACCCGCTCAAGGAGCTTTGCCGGGTCTATGTCTCGAAGACGATCGACTGCCACTACTGAGGGTCGCAGCGGTCTCTCCGGGGCGGAGAGCAAGGGCTGACCGAAGCCGACTACGACGACCTCCTCGAGTTCGAGAGGTCCGATCGCTTCGACGACCGTCAGAAGGCCGCCCTCCTCTACACGAGCATGCTCGTCTGGGACCCCGAGGGCGTCGACGACGCGCTCTGGGCCCGTCTCCGGGAGCACTTCAGCGAGGAGGAGATCGTCGAGCTCGGCTCCTTCGTCTGCCTGACGTACGGGCAGCAGCGGGTGATCAAGACCTGGGACGTGGGCCACGGAGAGTTCCTGGCCGACACCACGGCCGGCCTGGCTCCGGGGGAGGTCACGGCCTAGATGCCTCACATCGCCGGCGGCATGGACGAGATCCGGGCGCGCGTTCCGGGAGTCGAGGCGACGTACGCCTACATCCGCGACAACGTGCTCACCGCCGGCCTCGTCGACCAGGAGCTCAAGGACCTCTGCTTCCGCTTCCTCGCGGGCGAGGTCGATCCGGCCGCGTACGACGGGCGCGAGCGCGCGGCGCTCGACTGGGCCTACGCGATCGCGTGGGACTCCGACCGGTCCGACGACGAGCTCTGGGAGCGCCTCTACTCGTTCTTCGGCGAGCGAGAGCTGGTCGAGCTCGGCTGCTCGATCGGCTTCGAGCTCGGCCAGCAGCACTTCGTGCGCACCCTCGGCCTGCGGCCCCAGCTCCCTCACGCCGCCCCGTCCTGATTCAAGAGGCGCAGCGCGTTCCCGCCGAGCACGAGCTCCTCGTCGGCGGGGTCGAGACCCAGCGCGCGCACCGGCTCCGCCGGGCGCTCGAGGCCCATGTCGAATGGGTAGTCGGACCCGAGCAGGACGTGATCGGCGCCGGCGAAGTCGATCGCCGCCCGGAGGAGCGTCTCGTCGTGCGCGACGGTGTCGAGGTAGAAGCGCCCGATCGAGTCGACCGGCGACTCCGTCAGACGCGAGCGCGCGTCCGGCTGGAAGGTGTGCGAGTGGGCGAGGCGTCCGCGGAGCGCCAGGATCGCGCCCCCGGCATGGGCGAGCAGGATGCGGAGGCCGGGGTGGCGCTCGAGGACGCCGGCCATGACGAGATGCGCGGCGGTGATCGTCGTCTCGAGCGGGTTCCCGGCCGTGTTCCAGAGGTAGTAGTCGTCGAGCGCCCGGATGCCGAACCCGCGCGTCGTCGGATGCACGAAGACGAAGGCCCGGGTCTCCTCGGCCACGCGCCAGAAGTCCGCGAAGCGGTCGTGCCCGAGGTAGTCGCCGTCGACGCTGGCAGTCACCTCGACGCCGGAGAGGCGGCCGTCGCGCATCAGCTCGACGAGCTCGTCCGGCCTCGAGAGGTCGACGGTGCCGAGCGCCGCGACGCGCGCGCCGACCATGGCCGCCAGGGCCTCGTTCTGGCGCGCCGTCTCGCGGCCGACTAGGTTGACCCAGGGACAGAGGACGACCTTGTCGACGCCGGCGCGGTCCTGCTCCTCGAGGATCTTCTCGAGTTCGACGAACTCCCGGACGGCCGCCCGGATCGCCTTGCCCCCGAGCTCGACCACCTGCCCGCGGTCGTCCCAGCGCACGTCCGCCCCGAGGCCGGGGACGATCACGTGGGCGTGGGCGTCGACGACCGTCATGAGAGGAACACGAGAACGAGCCCGCCGACGACCACGAGGGTGGCGCCGAGCCAGATCTGCAGGGTCACGCGCTCGACGTGCCGGCCCATGAGGAGCGGCGAGAGCAGGAGCACGACCGGAACGGAGAGGAGGCCGAGGGCGAGGACGACGGCGATGCTCGTGTAGTCGAGCGAGGCCCAGCGGGCCCAGACCGAGAGGCCGACCATGAGCCCAGCGAGAAGCTTGAAGGTGAGCGAGATGCGCGAGCCGAGCGCCGGTCCGTCCACGGGAGGGCGCAGGGGCAGCGCGACCGCGTACACGACCACGGCGACGACCATGCCGAGCGTCAGGCCGAGGAGCGGCGAGGGCAGCCCTTCGAGCCCTTCCTTGATCAGGATCGGGCTGATCGCCCAGGCAAGCGCGGTGGCGAGCCCCGGAAGCGTGTCGGGCCAGGAGACGCCCCAGCCCTCCTCGGAAACGCGCTCGAGCGAGACGACGAGCGCGCCCACCGTGACGAGCGCGACGCCCAGCCAGACGACGGCCGCCGGAACCTCCTGCAGGATGAGGATGGCGATGACGGCACCGAAGACGGGGGTCGTGGCGAGCAGCGGGCTGGAGCGCGCCGCGCCGATCCGCATCTGGCTCATGTTCAGGAGCGTCCAGCCGAGCGAGAAGTGAATCACCCCGGCCAGCGAGAAGTAGAAGAGCGAGAGCGCCGTGGCCTCGCCGAGCAAGCCGAGGTCTTCGGTGGCGAGGCTGGCGACAACCAGCACGGCGAGAGCCGTGACCAGCTGGAGGAAGGTCGCGAGGTAGGCGTCTTTCATCCCGCCGACTGCCCGCCGGTTCAGCGTTTGGAAGACGCCGAACCCGAGCCCCGCGGCTGCCGCGAGCGCCGGCCCCGTCACCCGGCGGAGGTGTCCTGCCCGCCGGCGGGCTGCGATCCGCCGTTCGAGGCCGCCTTCGCGTCGGCCTGCGCCGAGCCGCCGAAGAAGAGGTCGGCCATCTCCGGGTTCGCCAGCACCTCGCCGGCCGTCCCGACGAGAAGGACCCGGCCGCTCTCCATGACGACCCCGTGGGTCGAAAGCCGGAGGCCGAAGCGGACGTTCTGCTCGACGAGCAGGATCGTCTTCCCCGCGGCTTTCATCAGCTCGATCGACTCGGTGACGTGCCTCAGGGCCTTGGGGTCGAGCCCGAGCGAGGGCTCGTCCAGCAGGACGACGCGGGGGTCGAGCATGAGAGAGCGCCCAAACTCGACCATGCGCCGCTGGCCTCCCGAGAGGTTGCCCGCCTTCTCGTCGCCGCGCTCCGCGACGATCGAGAAGATCTCGGAGACCTGCGCGTAGCGCTTCTTCACGAGCTGCCGGTCGCGGCGGATGACGTACGCGCCCATGAGCACGTTCTCGCGAACAGTCAGGTTCGGGAAGAGGCCCTGCGACTGGGGCACCTGGACGATGCCGAGCTTGAGGATCTCGGCGGGATCACGTCCCCCGATCGCGTCGCCGTCGAAATGCACCGCGCCCCTGCGCGGGTTGATGAGGCCGCTCAGGACCCGGAGGACGGTCGACTTTCCGGCGCCGTTGGGCCCGACGATGCAGGTGACGGACCCGTTGTCGACGCCGAGGTCGAGACCCTGGAGCACGTCGCCCCCGCCGTAGCCCGCGAAGACCTCCTCGAGCCGGATCAGCACTGGTGCTAAGTCACCTCCGCCGGCTCCTCGAGCACGAAGTCCTCGCCGAGGTAGGCGTCGAGCACGGCCGGGTCGGCCTGCACGACCCGTGGCGGCCCCAGGCAGATGGACCGCCCACGCGCGAGCACGCACACGGGGTCGCAGAGCCCGAGGACGAGCGGCATGTTGTGCTCGACGATCAGGAAGGTCGTCCCCTGCCGGTTAAGCTCGCGGATCATCTCCTCCATGTGGGCGATGAGCGTCGGGTTGATCCCGCCCGCCGGCTCGTCCAGCATGATCAGCTTGGGGTCGAGCATCAGGATCTGGGCCAGCTCGACGAGCTTTCCCTGACCGTAGGAGAGCGTCTCGGCGCGATTCGCCGCGAACCGGTGCATGCCCACGAACTCGAGCAGCTCGTAGGCGCGCTCCGCCTCCGGGCCACTGACCGCGTCGGCGCCCAGCCGGCGCCAGGAGAAGGAGCGTAGGGGCGCGACGACGTTCTCCAGCACCGTCATCTGCTTGAACAGACGCGTGATCTGGAACGTGCGGCCGATTCCGCGGTGGGCGCGACGGTAGGAAGCGAGCTGGTCGACGCGTTCGCCGTCGAACCAGACCTCGCCGCGGTCGAGCGGCATCGTCCCGTCGATCACGTTGAAGAGCGTCGTCTTGCCCGAGCCGTTGGGACCGATGAGCGCCGTGATCGTGCCGCGCTCGACCGCGAGCGAGACACCGTCCACCGCCCTGACTCCGCCGAAGCGCTTCTCGGCGCCGCGCACCTCGAGGAGCGGGCCGGCCGGCGTCTCCTCGGCCTCCGCGGCCGCCCGCTCGACCACGCGCATGGGCTTCCGCACGAAGCGGGCGCCGACCTCGGCGGCCGTCTTCGCCTCTCGGCGCCTCGTGGCGATCTCGCGGATGCTCGGGATGATCCCCCGCGGCAGGAAGAGGATCACGAAGACCAGGAGCGCGCCGAAGAAGATCAGGCGCTTGTTGGCGTCCCAGACGCCCTCCCCGAACCAGCGGTCGAAGTCGTTGTTCGTGATCTGGTTCAGCGGCTCGAGGATGAACGCCCCGAGGACCGGCCCCCAGATCGTCCCCCGGCCGCCGAGGAGGACGGCGAGGACGACGAAGACGCTGTAGACGATGTCGAACTGGTTGCGCGGGTCGATGAAGCTGAGGTAGTAGGCGTAGACGCCCCCGGCGGCGCCGATCCAGACCGCACTTGCGATGTAGGCGAGCGCCTTGTAGATCGGCGTGTTCACGCCGACCGCGGCCGCTTTGTCCTCGTCCTCGCGGATGGCGATCAGCCCCATGCCGAATTTCGTTCGCCGGATCCACCACGCGGTGGCGATCGTCAGGAGCAGCAGGCCGAAGAAGATGTAGTAGAAGGGCAGGTTCCCCCACTCGCGCGGCCAATCCGGAAGCGGCAGGGACAACCCGCGGTTCCCATACGTGAGCTCGGTCCAGTTGAGCGCGACGAGCTGCATCACGAACAGGAACGCGATCGAGAGGATCACGAACGAATGCCCGCGCGTCCGCATGATGATCGGCCCGATCGCGGCGGCGAAGAGGCCCGCGACGAGCGCGGAAATCGGCACGAAGTAGAACGGGTTGGCGCCGCCTTGGCCGAACTCGTCGGGGCCGAAGACGCGCAGGGAGAGAATCGCCGTCGTGTAGGCGCCGATGCCGAGGAAGACCGTCTGGCCCAGCGAGACGTACCCTGCGAAGCCCGAGATGATGTTCCAGCTGCTCGCCATGATCGCGAGGAGCAGAGAGAGGATGATGATCGTCTGGTAGTAGCGGTTGTCCGAGATGACCGGGAAGAGGAGGATCGTGGCGAACAGCGCGATGACGGCGAGCGCGCCGCCGTGCTTGCCGAGACGTCCGAGCACGGCCGTCACAGCGCGACGTCCTCCCGGAGCTTCTGGCCCATCAGACCCTGCGGGCGCAGCAGCAGGACGAGCATGATCACGACCCAGGGGACCATGGTCGCCCACTGCGGCGAGACGTAGGTCTGGGTCATCGTCTCGGCGACGCCGAGCAGGAGCGCGCCGACGACCGCTCCCGGGAGGCTGCCCATCCCGCCGAGGACGATGATCCCGAGCAGGCGGGAGATCCACTGGTAGCCCGACGCGGGCAGGAACGGGTAGAGCACGGACGCGATCGAGCCGCCCGCGCCGGTCGTGGCGACACCGATCGCGAACGTGAGGGCCGCGACCGTCCTCGGGTTGACGCCGACGAGCTTGGCCGAGCTCATGTTCGCCGAGACCGCCCGGATCGCCCGCCCGAGCCAGGTGATCCGGATGATCACGTAGAGGACGGCGAGCACGCCGATGGCGATGGCGCAGCCGTACACCTGCGCCTTGCGGAGATAGATGTCGCCGATCGTGAACGACTGGTTGAAGTAGTCGGGCGTCGAGCGGTGGAGCGTCGGGGTCCAGACCCAGCCCATGACGCCTTCGATGATCAGGGCTAACCCGAACGTCAGGATCACCGACGTGGAGGCCGGCTTCCCCTGGATCCATCGGATCGTGGCCATGTAGATCCCGAGGCCGATGACGAACATCGCAGGCGTCGTGACGAGGACGCCGAGCAGCGGGTCGAGTCCCGTCTCGTTCCACAGCGCCCAGGTCATGAAGGCCGCGAGGATGATCAACGCGCCCTGCGCGACGTTGATCACGTCCATGACGCCGAAGATCAGCGTCAGCCCCGAGGCAAGCAGGGCGTAGACGCCTCCGAGGAGGAGGCCGAGGACGATGGTCTGGATCAGCTGTGTCACGTCGCGTCCCGAGGTTGAGGGCCGGCCGGAGAGCTCGGGGCTCTCCGGCCGGTTCCGGTGTTGCCTCAGTCGGTCGCTAGCGTCCCGTCCACGGCGGCTTGGGGTTGACGATGGTGTCGGAGGTGGCGGCCTCCTCGGGAAGGACGATCTCCTCGTCGCCGTTCTGCCACTGAGCGAGGAGGAACGCCTGCTCGGGAGCGCCCGTCTCGTCCCAGCTCAGGGTCCCGAGGATGGTGTCCACCGAGTTCGAGTGGAGCCAGTCCTTGAGCGCTGCCTGGTCGTCGATCGAGCCGACCGCCTCGACCGCAGCCTGCAGGACCTGGGCGGCTGCGTACCCGTCCGCCGCATCCTCCGCCGGGTCCTCGTCGAACTTCGCCCGGTAGGCCGCGAGGAACTCCTCGTTCCCCGGGGTGGGCGAATCCACGTGGTAGCTCACGGCGTAGAAGATGCCCTCGGTGTTCTCGATCCCGATCGCGTCCGAGTACTGGTCCGCGAAGGAGGGAGTCGAGGCCTGGAACATCTGCTGGGGGCTGTAGCCAGCCGCGGTCAGCGCCGAGATCAGGTTGACGCCGTCCTGGAGGCCGGCCGAGCCCTGCGCGATCACGTCGGGCTCCTGCGCGGCGACGTCGGCCGCGATGGCGTCGAAGTTGACGGTCTCGGGCGGGTAGATCTCGGAGTAGACCGTCTCGACGCCCCCGGCTTCGAGCTGGGACTGGATGCCCTCGGCGACGGGCGCGCCGAACGGGTCGTCGGCCGCGATGTAGGCGGCCGTGGTTGGCCGCTCGCCCTCTGGCAGGCTCAGCACCCACTCCGAGAAGAGATCGGCCTGGTGCGGGGCGGTCGCCTGCTGCGCGAAGAAGAGGTACTCGAAGCCCCGGTTGAACATGTCGGGCGAGCCGCCCGCCGGCTCGACGTACACCATCTGCGCCCGCTCGGCCACGGCCGAGGCCGGGATGTTGAGGAGCGACGAGAAGGTGCCGAGCAGGAGGTCGACCTGGTCCTGCTCGATGAGCGCGTTGTAGTCGGTGACGACGAGGTTCTGGTCGGACTGGTCGTCCTTGATCACCATCTCGACGGGGCGGCCGAGCAGGCCGCCGGACTCGTTCACCATCTCCATCCAGACCTCGTAGCCGCGCCTCGCGGCCTCGCCCGGCTCGGCGAACTCACCCGTGAGCGGCAGTGATGCCCCGATGCGAATCGGCTCGCCGCTCGCCTCGCCGCCGGTGTCGGCAGCCGCCCCTGTGTCGCCCGCTCCCTCGTCGTCGTCGCCGCCGCAACCGGCCGCAAGGACGAGCGCGAGGAGGACGGGCAACAGGGCGAGGAACCAAACGATCCTACGCATGAAGTCCTCCCTTTCCGCAGTGACCGACTCCTGAGGCAACCCGCCCGCGGTTCGGCGACGCCTCCACCTCTTTTGGAACCCTTTTCGAAATGAAGCCGGGTGTCGCGTCATTCCGAAATGGGTTCCTCCGCCCCGGGACATCACACGACATGGATCTCGATCCCGAACTCGTTGATCGGGGTCGCCGCGTTCTCGGTGATGTGGAGCGTGTTCTCGATGCACGCCGAGCCCACTCCCGGCACGAAGATGCCCGGCTCGACGTTGAGGAAGCTCCCCGGGCGGAGCTCCGCTGTCTCCCCACGCGCCACGACGGGACGCGACGAGGTCGTGATGCCGGTTGTATGGCCGAGGTAGACGTGGTTCGAGTGGTCGCCGTACCCGGCGTCCACGGCGACCTTGTTTGCCGCCTTCCACAGGTTCCCGCCCGGCACGCCCGCGCGGGCCTCGGCCAGCATCACGCGGTACATCTCGGCCGTGACCTCGTAGAGCTCCCGCTGCTCCGGGGAGGGCTCGCCGACGGAGATCGTCCGGTCGGTGTCCGTGTAGTAGCCCTCGTAGCAGGCGGAGAGGTCGAACCAGAACATCTGGCCGGCCTCGAGCGGGCGGCGGGAGAAGAGGTGTGGGCGGACGTTGGAGACGACCTCGCTGAACGAGCCCGTGTTCACGTGGGTCGACAGCCCGCTCCCGTGGAGGAAGTCGGCACCGGCCGCAGCCATCCGGGCGAGCGAGTGGAAGCAGAGCTCGTACTCGGGGACCCCCTCGCCGGCGGCCTCGACCGCGCCGGCCAGGCCGAGATCGGCAACCGCCGCCGTCTCCCGGATCTTGGCCGCGTCATAGCGTGAGGGCGCGCCGACAATGTCCTCCCAGACCGGGACCGCGTCGCCGAAGGAGGCATCGGCCAGGGTGGCGCCCAGGATCTCCGTGTAGACGGCCGGCATCTCCCCGGCGAAGCCGCCCAGGCGGCCGGATGTCAGCCCGGCCGCGCGCACGGCTTCCTGAAGCGCTCGGCGTAGCTCGTCCGCGAGCCACCGGCGGGAGGGGTTCGGGTAGGGCCGGATGTCCTCGACCCAGGACATCCTGCGGGCTTCCTCGAGGTGCCACGGCTGGTCGATGAGGAGGACCGGGTCGCGCTCGCGCGGAACGAGCAGCAGCGAGCTCGCGCCCGGAAAGACGTGGATATAGCCGGAGAGGAAGCGGATCGGGTCGCCGTTCGCCGCCGCGGAGCCCCAGACGAGGAGACCGTCGAGCTTCCGGGCGTCCATCGCCGTCCGCGCGCGCTGAAGCCGGTTCTGCTGCTCCCCCAGGGGCGGCTTGGGCGAGCGGCCCTGCGATCTCTCCAGGTCGAGCGCGGCGGGCGTCTCAGTCCGCAAGGCCTGCCGGCTCCTCGATCAGGGTGGCGAGAGCGTCCAGGAACTGCGCCGCGCGGGCGCCGTCGACGACCCGGTGGTCGCAGGAGAGCGTCAGCACCATCCTCGGCCGCACGGCGGGGGCGCCGTCGACCGGGACCACACGCTCGACGATGCGCCCGACCGCGAGGATGGCGGCCTGGGGTGGGTTGACGACCGCGTTGAACGCGTCGACGCCGAACATCCCGAGGTTCGAGATTGTGAACGTCCCCCGTTCGACGTCCTCAGGACGCAGCGTGCCTGCGCGCGCGCGGGCGACGACCTCCTCGCGCCGCTCGGCAATGGCGCCGAGCCCGATGCCGTCCGCGCCGTGGATCACCGGCACGACGAGGCCGTCGTCGACGGCTACCGCGATCCCGACGTTCACCTCGTCGTTCACATGGATGCTGCCGTCGAGCCAGGCGGCGTTCAGGCGCCGGTGCTCCTTGAGCGCTGCCGCCGCCGCCCGGACGAGCAGATCGGTGACGCTGACGTCCCGTCCGAGCCTCTCCCGCGCGACCTCGCGCCAGCTTCCGAGCCGGCCTGCGTCGACCTCGCGCAGGAGATAGAAGTGCGGAGCGCTCGTCCAGCTCTGGGTCGTGCGCTCGGCCATGATGCCCCAGATCCGCGTGAGCGGAAGGTCCTCGCCGCTCGGAGCGGCCGAAGGCGCCGGAGCCGGCCCTCCGGCGGGAATGTCGGCCGCGACGAGGGCGCCGTGCGGCCCGCTGCCGCCGACCAGCGTGTCCAGGTCGACGCCGCGCTCGGCCGCCAGCCGGCGTGCCTTCGGCGAAGCCAGCCGCCGCCGTGGCGCGGCCGTCGGCGGCGCCGCCGCCGCGACCTGCGCGGCCGCGAGGGTCGGCGAATCCTCGGAGACCATGACCGCGCCGATGGTCTCGTCCGTGGTGGGAAGCTCCTCGCCGGCGGCGGCGATCACGGCCACCGTCTCGCCGACCGGCACCTCGGCTCCCTCGCCGGCACGGAGGGCGGCGAGCCGACCGTCGGCGGGCGCCTCGATCTCGACGGTGACCTTGTCGGTCTCGACCTCCAGGAGCGCCTCGCCTTTCGCCACCTCGTCCCCCTCCGCCTTGAGCCAGCGGAGGACCTTGCCGGTCTCCTGGGCCATCCCGAGGGCGGGCATGATCACGTCGGTCGGCACCGCTAGGCCTCGAATCCCGCGCCTTCGCTCCGTGCGCCGGCGACGACCCAGTCGAGCGTGCCCCCCCGATTCTTGTGCGACTCGGTCTCGCGCGTCCCCGGCAGCGGCCCCGTCGCCGTGTAGTGGCCCCCGCCGGCGACGAGCAGCTCCTCGGCGGGGAAGCGCGTGATCACCTCGCTGCCGTCGGCGGTGACGATCAGCTGCTCCTCGATCCGGGCGGCCGACCAGCCGTCCGAGGCGGGCCAGAAGGTCTCGAGCGCGAAGACCATGCCCTCCTCGATCACCTCGGGGTAGTCGGTGGAGACGAGCCGGCTGAAGATCGGCTTCTCCCAGATCGAGAGGCCGACGCCGTGCCCGTACTGCAGGGCGAAGGCCGCCTCCTCGTCCGGGAAGCCGAACTCCTGGGCTTCCGGCCAGACGGCCACGACCTCGGCGGTGGTCACGCCGGGACGGATCAGGGAGATCGCCTGGTCGAGGTACTCGCGGCAGCGCTTGTAGGCATCGACGAGAGCGGGCGATGCGCTGCCCACCGCAAAGGTGCGGTAGTAGCACGTCCGGTAGCCGTTGAAGGCGTGCAGGATGTCGAAGTACGCCGGGTCCCCGGGGCGGAGCATCCGGTCGGTGAAGACGTGCGGATGCGGGCTGCAGCGCTCCCCCGAGATCGCGTTCACTCCCTCGACGTGCTCGGAGCCGAGCTCGAGCAGGACCTTGCTCACCAGCGCCACGCACTCGTTCTCCCGCATCCCGGGCTTCATCGCGCGGTAGAGGTCCTCGTAGGCGGCGTCGACCATCGCGCAGGCCGTGCTGAGGAGCGTCAACTCGTCCGCGGTCTTGAGCTTGCGGATGTCCTGCATGAGCGCCTGGCCGTCGACGACCGTGATCCCTTCCGCCTGCAGGGCCTCGAGGACGGGGAGCTCGACCAAGTCGACGCCGAGCGGCTCGCCAAGCAGGCCGCGCTCCTCGAGCTCGACCCGGATCTTCCACGCGACGGCCTCGGCCCGACCCTTGACGGAGCCGCGCAGCGTGGAGATCCCCGGTCGTGAGCGCTCTTCGCCGAGCCACGGGTTGTAGATCTTGTGGTGGCGGGCGGCCGAGCCGAAATCCCACATGATCGGGTCGTCGCCCTGGGGCAGCAGGCAGAAGCGGATCAGCTTGTCCATCGCCCATGTGCCGATGTGGGTCGCCGTGATGTAGCGGATGTTGGCCATGTCGAAACAGAGGAGCGCTCCGAGCTCCGACTCCGCCAGGCCCTTCTTGGCCCGGCTGAGCCGCTCGCGCCGGAGCCGCTCGAAGTCGACCCGCTCCTCCCAGTCGACGGCCATCGTCCCGTACGTCCTCACACCCATGTCAGTCCTTTCCCACGAGTGACTTGGCGAGCTCGAAAACGCCTTCCGCGGTGGGAACCGTCTGGTCCTCGAGCGTCGGCGAGAAGGGAATCGGGACGTCCATCGCAGCCGCTCTGAGAACGGGCGCGTCGAGGTGGTAGAAGGCCTCCTCGCCGACGACCGCGGCCAGCTCGGCGGAGGCGCCGAAGCTCCGGTGACCCTCGTCGACGACGATGACGCGGCCGGTCTTCGTGGCCGAGGCGACGAGCGCCTCACGGTCGAGCGGGACGAGCGTTCGCGGATCGACGACCTCGGCGCTGACGCCCGCGCGGGCGAGCTCCTCGGCCGCCTCGAGGGCGACGTACACCATCGAGCTCGTGGCGACGAGCGTCACGTCCTCCCCTGCACGCTTCACGTCGGCGACGCCGAAGGGGAGCGTGTACTCCTCGTCCGGCACCGGTCCCTTCGTCGCGAACATCATCTTGTCCTCGAAGAGGACGACCGGCCCGTCGTCGCGGATGGCCGACTTCAGGAGCCCCTTCGCGTCGTAGGGCGTCGACGGAAGCGCCACCTTGAGGCCCGGGATGTGCGCGACCCACGCGTGCAGGCTCTGGCTGTGCTGGGCGGCGGAGCGGCGGGTCGCGCCGAGCGTCGTGCGCACCGTCAACGGTGCCTTGAGGCGGCCTCCCGACATGTAGTGCACCTTGGCCGCCTGGTTCACGACCTGGTCCATGACCAGCGTGATGAAGTCGCCGAACATGATGTCCACGACGGGCCGCATCCCGGTCATCGCCGCGCCGAGCCCGATGCCGGTGATCCCGGCCTCGGAGATCGGAGAGTCGAGCACGCGTTCGGTGCCGAACTCCTCGACGAGGCCGGCGAAGACCTTGAAGGGCGTCCCCGCCTCGGCCACGTCCTCGCCGATCACGAACACGGTCGGATCCCGCCGGAGCTCCTCCGCGAGCGCCTCGTTGACCGCCTGGGCGAGGGAGAGCTCGCGCGTGTCGGTGCGCTCCGCGCTAGGGATAGACATGCTTGTCGACCTCGCTCGGGTCCGGGAAGGGCGCTTCCAGGGCGGCGGCTACCGCGGCTTCCACCTCATCGGCGATCTCGCTCTCGATCCGCTCGAGCGCCTCGCGGCTTACGCCCGCGTCCGCCAGCCATTCGCCCAGGATGCGGAGGGGGTCGCGCTCGGCGGCCCAAGAGGTCTCCTCTTCCTCGCTGCGGTAGTAGGAACGGTCGACGTCGCCGACGTGGTGGCCGCGGAAGCGATACGTGCTGCAGACGAGGAACGACGCGCCCTCACCCGCCCGCGCACGCGCCACCGCGCGAGCGGCGGCCGCGTATACGGCGCGGGCGTCCTGTCCGTCGACCTCCTCGGCCGGAATGCCGAAGGCGGCCGGACGCGCGGCGATCTCGCCGGCGGTCGTCTCCGAGTAGTGCGTGTACTCGTTGTAGAGATTGTTCTCGCAGACGTAGACGACCGGGAGCTTCCAGAGGGAGGCCATGTTCATGACCTCGTAGAGGACGCCCTGCCCGAGCGCGCCCTCGCCGAAGAAGCAGACGGCCACCTGATCGGTGCCGCGGGCCTTGGCCGAGAAGGCGGCGCCGGTGGCGATGCCGGCGGAGCCGCCGACGATCGCGTTCGCGCCGAGATTCCCGTTCTCGTGGTCGGCGATGTGCATCGAGCCGCCCTTGCCGCGGCAGTAGCCCGCCTCCTTGCCGAGGAGCTCGCAGAACATCCGCTCGACCGCGGCTCCCTTCGCGAGGCAATGTCCGTGGCCCCGGTGGGTGCTCGTGATGAAGTCGTCCTTCCTGAGCGCCTCGCAGACGCCCACGGCGACGGCCTCCTCGCCGATGTACAGGTGCGCGAGACCGGGCATCTTCGCGCTGCGATAGAGCTCGTTCACGTGCTCCTCGAAGGTGCGAATCCGCTGCATGCCTTCGTACATCCGGAGCCCGAGCTCCGCGTCGACCTCGACGAGCGGGTGGGCCCGAGTAGCCACGGTCAGGGCGCCACCTTCCGCAGGCCCGCCATCTGCGCCAGCACCTCATAGACGGCGGCGAAGTCCTGCTCGGCCAAGCCCAGGCCGCGCGCCGCGGTCAGGAGCTCGTTCGAGACCGCCGTCGTCGGCATCGGGACGTCGAGCTTGCGGCCGGCCTCGAGGGCGAGGTTCATGTCCTTCTGCATCATGTTGACGTCGAACCAGGCCTCGTCCGGCAGCTCGAGGACGAAGGGGCCGCGGTACTTCAGCATCGGCGAGGCGATCACGCTCTCGAGGAGCGCCTCGACCGCCACCTCGCGGTCGATCCCGTCCTTCTCCGCGAGGAGGAGGCCCTCGCAGAACGCCACCATCTGCACCTGGAGGCTCAAGTTGATGGCGATCTTCATGAGCAACGCCTGGCCGTTCGAGCCGATGTGAAGGGCCTTGCGGCCGATGTCGAGCAGAACCGGCTCGACCCGGGCGAAAGCGTCCTCGTCCCCGCCGACCATGATCGTGAGCCTTCCCTCCTCGAGGGTGCTGACGCTTCCCGAGACCGGAGCGTCCAGCATCTGCGCGCCCAGCTCCGCGACGTCCTCCGCGAGCGCTCGGCAGGCCTCCGGCGTGCCGGTGGTCATGTCCACGTAGATCTTCCCGGGTCCGAGGCCGGCGAGGATTCCGTCGGGCCCCTGCGTCACCGCCTCGAGGGCGGCGACGTTCGTGACCATGCTGAAGACTACGTCGGCCGACTCGGCCACCTCGCGCGGCGTCTCCTTCAGCTCGAGCCCGAGCTCGACGAGCGGCGCCGCCTTCTCGCGCGAGCGGTTGTAGCCGCAGACGGGATGCCCGGCCCGGAGCAGGCGCCGGGTGACGCCGCCGCCCATGATCCCGAGGCCCACGAAGCCGAGGTTCACCGGGACCGCCCCGCCCCGCTCGCCTTCGCGGTCGCAGCCTCGACAGCCTCCTCGACGCGGGCGAGGTGATCGCGCATCTGCGTGCGCGCGTCGTCGGGATTGCGCTCGGCCATGGCGGCGATGATCAGCCCGTGGTCCTCGACCGACCGCTCCGGGCTGCCGGGAATCCGGTAGATCGAGCCGAGCGCGCGCTCGAGCTGGTCGCGGATCGCGTGCATGAGGTGGAGGATCAGCCGGTTCTGCGTCGCCTCGGCGATCGTGAGGTGGAAGGCGACGTCGGACTCGATGTAGGCGTCCTGGTCGCCCAGGTTCTCGCGCATGAGCTCCGTGGCGGCCCGCATGCGGTCGAGGTGCGATTCGTCGCAGCGCTCGGTGGCGAGCGTGACCGCCTCACCCTCGAGGATCCGGCGGACCTCGAAGAGCTCCCGCAGGCTTCCTTCCTCGACGGCGAGGAGAAGCGAGAGCGAGTCGTTCAACGGGTTGCGGAAGTTCGCCACCGTGAAGGCCCCGCTGCTTCCGGTGATGAGCCCCTTCGACTCGAGCATCCGCAACGCTTCTCGAACGGAGGAGCGGCCGACGCCGTAGTGCTCCATCAGCTCCCGCTCGGTCGGTAGCGGGTCGCCCGGCTTCAAGTGACGATCGCTGATCAGCGTGAGCAAGCTCTCCGCGACGAGCTCGTAGGTGTTGCGACGCTCGATCGGCCGGCTGGGCGCGAGGAGCTTGCGCGATGTCTGATCGTCAGACAACAGTGCATATATACCCGCGAAGGCGCCCGGTGCGCAAGCCGGCCGTCTTGACGCGGGCTCGAGCGGGCAGATACTCGGCTTGTCTGACAGTCAGACCGATGCGCCGGAAGGAGGGGGAGGAATGAACGTGCAGCGCATCAGGGGGAAGGTCCTGGTCGGTCTCGGGCTGGCCGCTGCGATCGCCGTCGCGGCGATCTCGGCGAATCCGCAGTCGATGAACCAGCAGGTCGCCGCCGCGAACGCCCCGGACCTGATCCTCTACAACGGGAAGATCTCGACGCTCGACGCCGAGGGCTCCGTCGTCAAGGCGATCGCTATCCGCGACGGGGTCATCATCGCGACCGACGACCAGAGCGGACGCATCCGGGCACTGGCCGGCAAGAACACGGAGGTGGTCAACCTCAACGGCCGGCGGGTGCTGCCTGGGCTCATCGACGGTCACCTGCACGGAATGCGCGAGGGCTATCACTGCTGGACCCAGGTGGTCCGGCTCGACCTCGTCACCAGCCGCGCGCAGGCGCTCCCCATGTACGCGGCCAAGGCGGCCGAGCTCGCAGACGGCCGCTGGATCTGGACGACGGCGGGCGGTTGGAACCTGAACCAGCTCGACGTTCCACAGATCTTCACCTTCGCCGAGCTCAGTGCCGCGGCCCCCGCGAACCCGCTGTGGATCACGGGCAGCGGCTTCGCCGGGCCCCGCGTCAACCAGGCCGCGCTCGACGCGCTGGGGCTGGCGCCGGGATCGCCCGGCGTCGTGCTCGACGCCGCCGGCCAGCCGACCGGCCAGCTGGTGGCGCCGGCGACCACCCTGGCCAACCAGGCGATCCTCGCCCAGCTCGACGCCCTCGGCGTCGACGCCGAAGGGCAGTGCCTGAGCGACTTCATCGAGGAGGCGAACAGCCGCGGGCTCACGGCCTGGAAGGATGCGGGCGGCAACGACGCCCCGTGGGGCACGGGCGGCGCGATCAACGATCGGCTCCACCTCGAGGAGGGCGCGATGGCGCTCTACCGCTCCGAAGGCCTCGACGCCCGCATCGTCTTCAACGCGATGAGCGGGTACGACATCAACCGGGTCATCCCGGAGACGCAGAACACCTTCGGCTTCCTCGGGGACGACATGTTCAATTACCTCGGCCCCGGCGAGGACGTGATGGCGACCGACCCCGAATATGCCGACGTCATGCGCTGGTCGGCCGCCAAGCGGTTGAGCGTCGAGACGCACGTCGGCGACATCGACGCCATCCTCGACGGGTTCGAGGCGGCCGACGCCGTCTACCCCGTCGGCGAGCTGAAGTGGCGCATCGCCCATCCCAACCCCGGCCAGCCCAGCGACGAGCAGCTGGCGCGGGCGGAGGCGCTCGGCGTCGGCTGGGCGCTCACGTTCTCGGCGGTCAGGAACGGGGCGACAGGCCCTCGCTATCGCACCGTGATGGAGCAGAGCGAGCACATGTGCCTGGCGACGGACGCGATGAACGTCGCCCCTTGGGCGCCGTTCCAGAGCCTCTGGTACGTGACCACCGGCGACACGCTGCTCCCCGGCGTGCCCGGAGTTCCCGCCGATCAGCAGCTCACGCGCGAGGAAGCGCTGCGACACGCCACCGTAGAGTGCGCGTGGTTCCTCGATCTGGACGGGAAGCTCGGCACGCTCGAGCCGGGGATGCTCGCGGACCTGATCGTGCTGAGCGACGACTACTTCACGGTTCCCGACGACGAGATCAAGGACCTGACGTCGCTCCTCACGGTCGTCGACGGCCGGATCGTCTACGCAGACGGACCGTACGCCGGCCTCGACTAGTGGCATAGACGGCGAGCCAAGGCAGGCAGGAGGCTCCCCCGCCCCGTTCGGGGGAGCCTCGTTTTCGTACGCTCCCGGGGTGGAGTACGTGGTCGAGCGCCGGCAGGTCGTCCCGGTCTCCCTCGAGGAGGCGTTCGCGTTCTTCGCCGATCCCTGGAACCTCGAGGCGATCACGCCGCCGTGGCTCGGCTTTCGTGTCGTCGAGGCTCCGCAGCGGCTCGCGCGAGGCTCTCGCCTCCTCTACCGACTCCGCCTCTTCGGGCTGCCGGTCAGCTGGAGCACCGAGATCGTCGATTGGCGCCCGCCGCGGACGTTCACCGATCGCCAGCTTTCGGGCCCCTACCCGCTCTGGGAGCACGCCCACCGCCTCAACCCGGTGCCGGGTGGCACCGAGATCTTTGACCTGGTCCGCTACCGCCTCCACGGCGGCCTCCTTGCACCGCTCGTCGGTCGGCTCTTCGTGCGCGGCCGGCTGGACCGGATCTTCGACTACCGGGCCCAGCGCCTGGGCGAGCTGCTCCGATGACCGGGCCGGACTGCCCGGGCTGCGGGGCGCCGCCGGCGATCACGGTCGGTGCGCCGTTCGTCGGCACCGTCGGCTTCCTCTGGTGGAAGCGTCCGTTCGAGGAGCAGCTCTACCGCTGCGCCGAGGGCCACATCTACTCGGTTCGCGTCACCGAGGAGGCGACGACCAGCGAGCTGCACGAGAGCGTCGAAGCGTGGCTCCGCGACCGCACCGGTGAGGACGCGCCAAAGCGGCCGCCGGGACTCTAGTCTCAGTCGAGCAGATCCGAGCGTGCGGTTACTACCCGATCGACGACCGCGCCCTCGTAGCCGCCTCCGAAGCCCGGGCGGCCCTTGCCAACGACACGGAAGATCGTCACCGGCCCCTCCACGAGGTCGCCGTTCTCGTCGAAGCGGATGTCGCCGAGGATGCCGTCCTCGACCGTCGTCCCACGAAGCTCTCGCGTCACCGACGAGCGCGTGCCGTCGGAGCGGGCGATCGCGCCCAGCAGGATCTCGGCAGCCTGGGCGGCGTACGCGGCGGAGTACGACGGGCTCGGCTCGCCTGCTCGGGTGGCCTCGAACTCCTCGAGAAACCGCTTGCCCGGGGGCGGGAGCTCGCCGTTCGGCACGCCGTAGACGCTGAGGTACATCCCTCGTGCCGCCGGCCCGGCAGCCTCGATCAGATCCGGGACGGGGTACAACCGGTCGGGGGCGACGAGGACGACGTCCGGACCGAGGCGGGCGCGGAGATCCCGAACCACGGCGCCCCCGTTCGTATGGAGGAAGCCGTCGAGGAAGACCGCGTCGGCGCGAGCCCGGGCGACGCGCCGGGCTAGGCGCTCGAAGTTCCGAGCCTTGGCGCTTCGGCTCCACAGGGTGGAGCCGACGATCTCGAGCCCGAGGTTCCGCGCCGCCGTGGTCACGTCGCTACGGAAGTGAGTGTCGCCGTCCGATAGATAGAAGAGGCGCCGCGCGCCCAGCTCCTTGACAAGTTGGGCATCGGCCGCAGCCTGCAGGTGGTCGGCGGCCGCGATGCGGACGAAGTTTCGCTCACCCGACGGGTACCGATCATCGACCTCGCCCGGGCGCAGGCCCGGATCGGGCCGCGTGAGCCCGGGCCACGTGTTCGAGGGGCTGATCATCGCCAGGGCCCCGCCCGGAGCCGCGTTCACAATCGGGATCTGCACGCGCGAGCAGTCCGAGTTGTACGTCCCGATGACGCCGATGACCGCGAGGTTACGGGCATAGGCCTTCGCGTTCGAGAAGCATTTGTAGAGGTCGTAGTCCCCGGCCTGTGCCGTCGAGTCGTCGCACGATTGGTAGCCGACGGTGTATTCCCCCGCCCTGAAGCGGCGCTGCTCGAGGACGAAGCGGATCGCCTCCGTCATGGGCAGGGTGGCCGCTCGGCTCGGGCCCTGCAGCGGGAGATCGGACGCGATGGTGAAACGCGGGCTGCCCGCTCCGCCGTAGACGAGCTTGCCGCAGGAGGAAGCCGGGAGAGCCCCCTCGGCCGACGGTGGTCCCGCCGACGTGACCCAGACGCCGCCCTCGCCGACAGCGACTCCGCGCGGCGCCGCCATCCGGCTGACGACCCGAGCTTCGTTCGTGTCCGGATCGATGCGGTAGATCTCGTCGGTGAGCTCGTTGGTCGCCCAGACCGCCCCCTCGCCGAAGGCGACCGCGCCGACGCCGACCTCGAGCGGGATGGTCCGCAGGACGGGCTCCGGGTCGGGGTCGATCCGCCAGACGCTGCCGCCGAGGGGATCTGCGACCCAGACCGCGCCGGCGCCGACGGCGAGCGCCCTCAGGCTCTCGGCGGCGACCGGAATCCCCTTCGAGGCGGTGTTCGTCCGAGGGTCGATCTCGACGACCTCCCCTCGGACGTTGAGGATCCACACCTCGCCCTCGCCCGCAGCGATGCTGTACGCCCGGACGCCGGCAACACGTGGCACGACCCGGTTCGTCGTCGAGTCGATCCGGGAGACGCTCAGATCGGGATTGACCACCCAGACAGCGGCATCCGTCACCGCGATGTGCGGTCTCTGGCTGTCCTGCTGGATCCAGAGGAGAGTCGCGCTACTTGCCCGGGACAGGGCGATCGTCTCGTCGACGACGGCCGACTCCGGGCCGAATCTGGACACGCTCTCCGGGAGCGCAGTCCGTGCCTGGGGCACGCCGTTTCCGATCCAGATCGCACCCGCGCCGGCAGCGAGGTCGGTCGGCGTCGAGCCCGTGCTGAAGGTCCGCACGACGGCGCGCTCCTTCGGATCGATCTGCGAGACGGTCCTGTCGTCAGCGTCGAGCACCCAGACGCTCCCTTCCCCGACGGCGATGGTCGTGGGCGACGTCCCGAGGGGGATGGTCGCCAGAAGCTCGCCCGTCCTCGGATCCAGCACGCCCGCGCTGCCGCCCTCACTGCTGTCGACTGTCTCGCTGCCTCCATCGCGGACGAGCAGGACAACGACAGCAGCAACGGCCGTGGCGAGGAGGAGGGCCCCGGCCAGGACGAGCAGTCGTGCACGGCGCCGGGCGGGCCTCGGCGCCAGGCTCCGCGCTGGCGCCGCGAGCTCGGGGTCCTGCTCCAGGATCTGGCGCTCGAGCCGTTGCAGGCCCTGGCTCGGCTCCAGCCCGAGCTCCTCCGCGAGGGCCAGACGGAACTCCTGGTAGGCGTGCAGCGCCTCGGCCTGGCGGTCCGAGCGGTAGAGGGCGAGCATGAGCTGACCGCGGAGGCGCTCACGTAGGGGGTTGCGGGTGACAAGCGCCTCCAGCTCGGCTGCGAGCTCCGCGTGGCGGCCGAGCGCGAGGTCGGCGTCGATCCGCTCTTCGAGCGCCGTCAGCTGCAGCTCGTCGAGCCGAGCGATCTCCGCCTGTGCGAACGACTCGTAGGCGAAGTCGGCCAGCGCGGGGCCCCGCCAGAGGGCGAGCGCCCGGCGCAGCTCCTCGGCGGCCTCCTCGGGTTTCCCCTCGGACCGAGCGCGCCGTGCGTCCTCGAGCATGGCCTGGAAGCGATCTGCGTCGACCTCGCCTGGCTCGACCGTGAGGACGTAGCCGGGGCCGCGGGTCTGGAGCGGCCCGCGCATGTGCGCGGTGGGATCCTCGTCGCCGTTGAGCGACCGGCGCAGACGCGAGACCTGAGCCTGAAGCGTCTTCGCCGCAGTCGGCGGGGGCGTCTCGCCCCAGAGCTCGTCGATCAACCGGTCGAGCGAGACGACCTCGTTCGCATGCAACAGGAGCGAGGCAAGGAGGGCGCGCTGCTTGTGACCCCCGATCTCGACCCGCCGACCCTCGTCGGAGACCTCGAGCGGACCAAGAATCCGGAACTCCATTGCGCTCCCTTCTGCAGCCGAGTGTGGCCAGTTTGCAGCCGAGACGCAACCGCTCTCCCGGACTCTCGCCCGAACGAGGCGGTCTCGTCCCGGAAAGGAGTAGCCGCATGCAAACGCCATTCGCACGGATCGGAACGATCAGGTTCATCGCTCTCGCGCTGTTCGTCGCCGCAGTTGTTGCGGTCGGGGGAGCCGCCAAGAGCAGCGCCAAGGGCCAGCCTGCAGCCCCACCGGACACCTACATCACAGACTGGGATGCCGTCGGAAGCCAGGCCTTCAGCGCGGCAGCACTGACGCCCGCCGAAGGCCACGTGATCTTCGCGTACGTGGCGATCGCGGTCTATGACTCGGTGATGGCGATCGAGGGCGGGTATCGACCCTTCGCGGTCAAGGTCGACGCGCCAGACGGTGCCTCGGCCGAAGCGGCGGTTGCAGCAGCGGCGCATCGCATCCTCGTTCACTACCTGCCGGCTCAGGAGACAACGATCCTCGATCCAGCGTACGCGGCATCGCTGGCCACTATCCCCGACGGCCAGGCGAAGACGGACGGCGTCGCAACGGGTGAAGAGGTTGCCGCCCTCCTCATCGCCGAGCGCGCCGGCGACGGCTTCCGGGCGCCGGTGACGTACACGCCGCCGAGTCCGCCGATTCCCGGCGTTTGGCTCCCGACGGCGCCGACGCCGCCGATCGGGACCTACCTCAGGCTCATGGAGCCGTTCAGCCTCGGCTCCGCCGACCAGTTCCGACCGGATGGGCCGCCCGCGCTCTCGAGCAACCAGTGGGCGCGTGAATACAACGAGGTCAAGGAGATCGGATCGAGCACGAGCGCGACGCGAAGCGCCAAGCAGACCCTCGCAGCTCGGTTCTGGGCGGAGCCTCCGGTGCAACAGGCGCGCGGCTCCTTCCGCAAGTTCGTCCTCGACCACGATCTCGACGTCGTCCAGGCGGCGCGGTTCATGGCGATGATCTCAGTCGTCTATGCCGACGCGCTCATTGCGTGCTTCGACGCCAAGTACCAGTACGCGTTCTGGCGGCCGATCACCGCAATCCGCGCCGGCGACACGGACGGCAACGCGGCGACCGTGGCCGATCCCGCGTGGTCTCCTCTACTGCCGGCCACGCCCAACCATCCGGAGTATCCGAGCGCGCACTCGTGCATCACGCCGGCGGCGGGACGTGTCATCGCACGATTCCTGGGGACGCGGGAGATCGACTTCACCGTCCCCAGCCTGACCGGTCTAGGAGACCGTCACTACGCCCGGGTCAATGACCTGCAGTACGACGTCGGCAACGCCCGCATCTGGGGAGGCATCCACTACCGCTCCGCCATCGAGGACGGGGTCGTAATCGGCAAGAGAACGGTGAAGCAGGTGCTCGCCCATCACTTCCAGAGGTCGACGCGTTAGAGAAGACAACGTTCCCCGACAGCGAGAAGGCCCGCACCTCGCGGGCCTTCTCCATGTGTCAGCCACTGCCGCGGGGCGCCGCTAGGTGCATTGCGCCCCCTTCTGCAGCCAGGTGTGGCCGGGTTGCAGCCGGGATGCAACCGCTCTCCCGCATCCTCGCCCGAACCGACCCGAGGAGAGTGATGACCATGATTCGCATCTGGCCCGCACTGGCTGTCGTCTTCGTCGCAGGTCTTTTCGCGGCTTCGCCCGCATTTGGGGCCTTCCCGGGCGAGAACGGGAAGATCGCCTTCGACAGCGACCGCCGTGGCGGCGACGGGGACATCTGGACGATCGACCCGGACGGGAGGCACCTCGTCAACCTGACCGCCAAGTCCAAGGCCAACGAGGGCGCCCCGAACTGGCGGGCGGATGGGCGGAGGATTGCGTTCGCGAGCGACCGCGTCACCGCCACGAACCCCGAAGGCGACTCCGAGATCTTCGTCATGAAGGCCGACGGATCGCACCAGAGGCAGATCACCTTCAACGCCCTCAACGACGAAGACCCGGCGTGGTCGCCAGACGGCCGGAGGATCGTCTTTACCAGAGACTTCGACCCGATCGAAGGTGAGACCGACCGCGACGTCTTGACGATGAACGCGGACGGGACCGACCAGCGCAACCTCACGAGCTCGCCGGGCGTCCTGGATCAGGAGCCGAACTGGTCGGCGGACGGCAGGAGGATCGCCTTCATCAGCGACCGCGACGGCGCCGACTTCGAGGTCTACACGATGAAGCCCAACGGCTCGAACGTCCGGCAGCTCACGTCCAACGACGCGGAAGAGTTCAAGCCGAACTGGTCACCTGACAGCAGGATGATCACCTTCACCACCGATCGGGACGGCGACTTCGAGGTCTACGCGATGCGCGCCAACGGCGGTGACCAGACGAACCTGACCGCCCACCCCGCCGGAGACGACGGCGTCAGCGCCTGGTCGCCGGACGGCGGGAAGATCGTCTTCCTGACCGGCGAACTCCACACGATGAACGCCGACGGCAGCGGCAAGGTGCGCCTGACCAGGGGCCCGGCGTTCGAGTCTGACTGGCAGCCGCTCCCCGACGGCGACTGCCGCGGGCGACGCCGCTGACCAACTGCATGAGCAGACGTCGGGTCGTTGCACAGCAACGGCCCCACCGGCTCCACCTCGCCTGCGACCAAGTCGGCCCACGTCCTTCTTTGGCCGGCTGCCATCACCGTGACAACACCATCCCGGCACGGCCGCGCTGGGTCAACAGCGGGTCAACAAGAAGCGCCAAAACGTCCGATGCGACGCAAGGCGATTGCGCGTAACGACGCTGCTTGGCCACGCCCACGCCCGCAAACCCAGCGGCATCCACTTCTAATCCGCGGGTCGGAGGGTCGAATCCTCCCAGGCGCGTCGCGCGGAGCCGTCGCCTGCCAGACGCGATGGGGAGAAGCTTCGATCTCGACGTGAGCGGTCGCGAGGTGCTCAGTCATCCATTCCTTCTCACGTGATAGTCTCAGTGAGACTAGTATGAACGGAACTATATCAACAACCGAGGCAACAGTCCTCGGCCTCCTCGCCGCTGCGGGCGAGAGTTCCGGCTATGAGCTCGTGAAGCTTGCAGATCGTGGCGTCGGCTATCTCTCGACTCCCTCTCGCAGCCAGATGTACCGGGTGCTTCCGCGCTTGGTGGCGTCCGGTTACGCCCAAGCTCGTGAGGTCGAGCAGCAGGGGCGGCCCGACAAGGCGCTCTACAAGGTCACGGAAGAGGGAGCCGCAGCGCTGCACCGATGGCTCGAGGAGGTCGATGAAGAGCCTGCCGCCGGGCAGGTCGTCTTTCCGCTCAAGCTCTTCTTCTGCGATCTCGTCTCGACTGAGACGGCGCTTGAGCAGCTCGCAGCCTACCGGCGGTTCATGGAGCGACGACTCACCTCATA